>Ga0058701_10005976_pt1 | contig 10203 bp, 6 predicted proteins | sample AgamicOrMae_FD_97039 | JGI IMG/M metagenome (GOLD analysis project Ga0058701, IMG submission 97039) | Agave microbial communities from Guanajuato, Mexico - Or.Ma.e | ecosystem: Host-associated > Plants > Phyllosphere > Phylloplane/Leaf | place: Guanajuato, Mexico | collected 2012-06-04 | reverse complement strand
TTACCGAATCGTACAATATCGGCCATCGAAGTGCTTTCCAGGGCCAGCCTGGCCAAGCGTGGCGCGTGGAACTTCCTTATGGCCACTCTCTGCCCCTCCGTCCGCTCCAGGCGGCTGGTGTAGTGGCTGTCCAGCGAGCGCAACGCGGCCTGGAAGTGCTCGTGGGACAATCGGATCCGCTCGCGGAACTGGCTCGAGATGGAGCGCGCGAGACGAGCGGGGCTCAGCGTGTCCAGCATCTCGGCCGCGATCTTTCGGCGCCAGGCCGCGTCCAGCCGCGGGGGCGCCGCCCACGGCAGCTGCACGCCGTGCAGAAGCTGCCGGAGCCGCTCAAACAGACCATAGAGCAGCGACGACGGCGTCGTTGGCGAAAGTTGGACGGCGTAAGCCGCACTCAGAATCTGAGACAAAGATGAGACCAATGAGAGAGTACGCTAGAATGCGGATTTCCCGCCATCGGTTACCAATCGGAGCGGGAAGAGAGACACGCTACCTAACCTAACAGTCGCCAGGCCTGAAACCACTTGCTTCAGCCTCAGATAACCTCACATGTTTCACTTGTTTAGAATCACTCTCGAGCTCAGCAATCCACCAATCCCAACTCATCTTCACCGGTCAAAAATTATCCGCGTTTAAATTAAGAGGGAAATCCCGCCCCTAGTTGGAAGTTTTGAAAGATCGAGTTTAGGAGGAGGAACTGACCTGTTTGAGGGCATCGCTGGCAAGCTGGTGGCCGGGATGGTTCCCCGATAATGCACACTCGATGGAGTTGATTTCCTGGAAGCTCTCCGAGTCTTGAACACTATTGAGATTTTGGCAGTTTTCTTCGATTTCGCTGACAGAGAGCGATTCGCTGTTTGTCCTCTCCGGTCTTTCCAGACTGCACAGCGTCCGCTGCAACGTGCCTACCACGGAGTCCTGCATGCAGCCCATGGAGCACATCAGTCTTCTGGCGACTGCGTGAGTCAGACGACTCAAAACCAGTTTCTGGATTTCTTCAGCGGCCGCGCGGGCGGCCCGGGAATTCGCCTCGATATCACCTGCAACGCCTTCCCCTGAAAACATTCGATCCATTTTTGCATATTTGAGTCAAAAACCACACTCGACTCAAAGAAAAACAGAGCCTTTACATAAAAGAATATTTAAACAGCTTTGAACCCGCTAAATGTTCCAAAAGGTTGATTTCAAGTATGAAGCAAGATTTTCATGCTGATGATTTTGTAAAATTTCGCTAATCTTAATGACGGTTGCAATCATAAAGTTACGAATTACGCAAAATTACAAATACTGCACCTCACTGTCTAATATGTATAAATAAGGTATTTATATTTTTGTTTTTCTTCGTTCACTACTTTTAAGAAGAAAGCTAGATTTTCAGGCTAAGAATATTGTAAAAAATATTAAAAAGTCATTACTTTATTGCTTTAAACGCACTAATTAACCAGAAATTTTCCTTGTTGAGTGGATATTTGTAGCGGGTCGAGAAAGGTGTTACCGGTAATCACTCAAGTTTTCAACTGTCGTTTTTGTAATATTATTTTAATGTTTGAGCGCGTTTTTGGTTTGTTATTGCTATTTTTTGTGCAATTACTTATGTTATTACTATTGTAAGAGTACATGTACCTCAAAAATTTTCTTGCCAGTTTATGGAGACGAGAGAAAAAATATTCCGTCTGGTGCACGGCTTAAGCGGTAGTTATTCCCAGGCTAAGAAGCTTAGCGAGATGAGACTAATAATGTACCTCGGTAGATATAAACAGCTGCGTCTTCGATTAGCTGCTCCCTCATACTTTCCAGCGTTTCCGTGATAAGTTGGGTGACCTCTGTCTGCTGTTCGCTCGCCATTTTCATCAGCGAACGATACAATTCCCCTTCCTTTTCGATGGCGTATTTCATTCGTCGCGGAGTTATTTGGATCTCTCTTGCCATGTCAAAGGCGCATAAAATAAACCGTCGCAACACTCCGGTATGAACCTGAAGAGAAACTGAGTGTGAACATCTTATTTAATTTCTCATACTTAAAAGAAAGGAAAAACGTTTCGAACTCATATTTTTCATATTCGACGCGGACAGAGAGTGCGCACCTTCAATTTCTCATATTTTCCGGATGAAGAGACGGTATAAACCAGAGATTAAAAGTAAAGGTTTAAATGTCTCATTTCTCATACATTCTTAAACAGAAAGTCGAATTTGAATCGAGCTTTTTCGCTGGTTTCGGAAAGGATAAACCGTTTCCACGGTTTTAGAAGAGTTCCGATTTGAATGCGGAAAGGTCTTGACTTACTTCGTTGAGAAGTGTTGCGACGTCGACTAGATGAGATCGGAGCACGCCTCTCACGAACGGGAGCAGGGTACCGAGTTGGTCTAAACCTTCAACTATAACTGTACTTCTGCAAAACTTTTCATTGTGGGTGCATTTTGAATGACCGTTCACATCGTCTTCACTAAGGTACCCTAAAAGAGACACATGAAACTCGAGTAAAAATTAACGATCAGAGTACTGTTAAAAAAAGGGTCAAGAGGTTAAAAGATCGAGTATGCAGTCGTGTGAGCCTACTCAAAGACTTTTTCATGACTAAGACTTTTGATTCGGAGTTAAAATACACCGATCATGGAAGAAAACAGTAAACTAGAGGCGTAAAACCTTCTTACCGAGATTTACTAGTCTTGAAACGTATTGGCTATCAGTTCTAAAATAACTATCATCCAAACTTTCCATGTCTTTGTCTTCTCCCTCCTTTTCCTTTTCTCTCTGCTCTAAGGCATGCTGCTCCGATTCAGTCAGTTCCTGGAATGCACAAGCACAATCACTCAGTTCCTGGAATGCACAAGCAAAATCACGATGAAAACCTTTTAGAAACTACTTTAAACAGTTCGAAAAAAAAGCGGTAAAAACGGGTAAGTCGTTATCCTTCAAGGATAGACTTTCCTAACCCTCAAATTCCACTGGCATAATGTCGTTAAAATCTTCGTAACAGACCCGTTATTGTCAGTTTACACAGTTGTAAGTCGTTCATAATCATTTTTTGGGTGTAGGGAAGTCTTCTAGAAAACTTTTATAACCTTCTTTAAAAAAAATTTGATTAACTTTTAAAAACTCCATATTTTTTTAAGTGACCATTTTTTTACGCTGACAAATGAGCGCTAAAAGCGCAAATGATTCCCACACGAAAATCTATGGTTGGCTTCGCGTGGCTCCGTTGTTTGTTCACTGAATAAAAATAAAGATCAGAAACACATAAAAGTTTACGTTACTTACTGTGTTGGAAGGCTCTCGCGTTCTCGAACTATTTATATGATTATGAACGATATGTGTTTGGTCTTTGGGTTCGGATAAACAACCTAAAATATTAACAACAAAATATACTGGAGACTCTGGAAAAACTTCTCTAATATCTTCTAATCTTTTTATGTCCTGTAAACAGAGAAAAAGAAGTTAGATTATCGGTTGATGTACAGTCAAGTTCTGATGAAATGTCGTCTTATACATCGAACAGCCTATACAAAAAGAGACGTTGGAGGTACAGTCGGCCGCAAAAGTCATGAACCCTGCTTCCATGTATTTCTTATGGAAGCGAGGGTCACGACTTTTGTGGCTCACTGTACAGTTGCAAGGAAGGCCTACCTCATCTGAAAGTGTCGTTGATACAAGAGTATACACGAGCAACGGAAGGAATGGTTTCAATCCGAACTGGACGACGTGTCGAAGACAGTCTCGGTCCTCTTGCCTGGAAAGATCCAAAACTGGAGGAACGACGATTTGAAGACCATCTCTTAAAATTGGATGGCATCTCTCTACTTCTAAAAAGGCAAGATGTTCGAGACTTAGCTGTAAGAAACAGTAAGAAAAATCACATAAGACAAATCTTACCAAGGTAAATATTTAAGAGAAGTCGGGGGCTGAAAATTGCGGGGCTGTGAATACAAGGAGCAAGGTTCTTCCGAATCCAGCAATATGTGATTGGAGCAGTGGAACAAAAGAAGTTCGATTCTCGGCAGTGCTGACTTCTATGGGGAAGAAAATGAAATTTTAAAAACTGTTAAGAACACTGTCTCTAAAAAGGGCTCAGAAAATAATGAAGAACCCCACGAAGCGCACACCGATACGATCATCCAATCGCTAAAAGAATTCACGTCAATAGCGATTTCAACCTCGATTCTCATGCGATCGGATGATCGAATCGGTGTGCGATTTGTGGATTTCTTCAATGTTTTCTGAGCTCTTTTAAATGAAAGTGTTTTTCAAAATTCGTATTCTTCCCCATTTTGGACTAACCATCTTTAAGTAACTCGGGACGGCAGGCCAAGGCAGAGTACGAAAATTTGATTCTTAGTCAACCCGACTACGTCCATTCTTTTGGTGAGAACTCGATCACCAGTGTTGCCAGATTCCGCAATTTCGTATCTTTTAATCGCGTCTAACTTTTTAACCATTAAAGATAACCTAGCATGTCGGATATGTTATGGATCGCTCTCGAGCTGAGCATTCCAAAAATAAGATTAAACATTATGTTATCTTCAAAGGTTAAAAAATTAGACGCGTTTAAATTTGACGGAGTCGCGGAATCTGACAACACTGTCGATCACCTCGATCCAAGTTAGGGTGGGACCGCAAATCCAGAAAAAATCGTGTTTTGGTTGATCGGACTTCATGCATTCTTCCGATTGATACGCTTTTGCCTGAGACTGACAAATTAAAGATTCGTTTTTATAACCTAAACTTTTGCAATATGGGATTTTAAACCATAGAAATAAGGATTCTGGCTGAGGACACCAACAGAATCAAGAAACCCACATCTGTCAAAAATCCCCAAGTTTGTCGAGCTCTCGCCGATTAAGTGCTTTCGGGTGGAAAGCACGTCATCTGTTAAAGCGGTCCTTCTTCCTTTATTAGATGTTTATTATGGTATATGACTTTCAGAGCTGAATACTCTAAGCACAGTATAGGTTTACTTTCGCAATAAACTGACTCTTACATCTTCTCCTGGAGGCCGTAAGAGATCTTCTTCTGGAACAGTGCTCCAGGGTTTTTCGTGAGCTCTCAGCTTCTCCATGACTTCAAACTCCAAGCCAACCGTCAAAGAAACGTGGCCGACTCGACCGAACAATATTCTCAGCCATCTGAACAACGAAAATAAAAGCAAAAGGTTTCAGAATTAATCCAAAAAGAAATCCAGCAAACAATGTCATTAAGGCAGAATATATTCTCATAACGTATCTTTTCTTGAAATTAAATTGATGCATCGTTCCGAAAGTACTATTAACATTACTTCTAGTTCTCAGAGCCGTTTTATTTCAGCTGGGTTATTTTAAAACTACATCAAAGCTTTGTTAATAGTGCACTGAGAATAACTAACGATGTAAAACTTGGTTGTGTAGCGTCTTACAACAACCGCTTGTAAAGTACCTAGTTCGAATGCTCGCTTGGATGTTTTAAATGTTTACAAGGGTTAGGTAATTTAAGGTAAGGCTGTTCGTCCGACAATCGACGGGACAACAAGCCAAATCCGCTTGCCAGAGGCGAGGTTCCAGTCCAGAACCTTGGGCTTGATAATGAAACATGCCAGCATCTACACCACGGTTCCGGGTAATCGTAAGGACGGGATATATTGATTTGCGCTCATTCAGATTGTCCGGTGAATAACCCCTTCAAATTAAACCTATTATCAGGAGAGTCAAAATTCAAATTTACCGCCAATCGCCACCCGTTGTTGGTAGTAAACCGCAGTCTAAAAAGGCGTTTACAAAATGGGCGCTCGTGACAGATGATTGGCCGAAAACGATCATAACAGGCTTCTCACTCAACATATGGGTCAATCTTTCGCTCTCGAGACAGCTCAGCACGCAGTCCTCCAACTCTTCTGCAACAAAAATATTGATGCAGGGTTATTGGGTGAACGACATTGCCGCGGACTGTTAGCCGCAGATTTGTATCAGTCGGTTGAAGGCTAAAGAGAATGTTCAACGTGGCCGCCCAGCCAATCAGAAGCATGGCCCAATCTTTAGGGCCAATTACGAGCGAGTCGGCGAATCTCTACAAAGACCTCTGTACATAAAAAAAATGTAAAAAAATCCGCGGGAGAACTCGACGCAAAAATAAAACGGAAAACGTAGTTCCGCCTCGGCGAGCTCCAGTTGTGCGTTGATTTCCTGAGATAGACCTATTCATGACTTAAATGTTAAATGTTCTTCTCCAGTAGTGAAATGAGCGAGATATCTCGTACAAAACCTTAAAGATCATGGTAATCTCTCTCGAAGACCACTAGAGCAATTTATCGAGGTTAATTTAGAGAAAAGGGATATGAGTATCTTTGATGAATATCCAAAGTCAAAGTTACTCGTACGGAGGAATAATGATTGGGCGACGAAAGGTGGAACACACGAGGTGGAAGATTCAACTACTCAAAACAAAAATAATTTCAGTTTTATCAGGCAATCGAAAATAATTAGATCAGCAAATCAGGTCTCACATCTTAGAAACTGAGTTGAGACTAAAAATAACTTATAGGCGAACTAGATCAGAGAAAGTGTCGTTACTATTCTGTTTAATAGCTTACAAAGATCAAATCGAATTAAGAATGAAACGTGACCCCTTTTGGATTTTTTTCAGGCGGAGTTTATCACTTACAAAGTTTATCGCAAGATGAAAATATCTTCATTGCTAGTCATATACATTAATCTAATGAATTTGTTTGGGGCGACACACCCCTCAAGGTTACTCTTCGAGGATAACAACAAACGACGAGAGATTTCAGATTTGGCGCCAAATTTCAACTTACCTCCTGGAAAAATACTAGCTGCGTCTATGTCTTTCATGGCTTTCTTCGTTTCTTCCAAAATCCGTGATAAATGTAGTGAATTCCGCACATATTTGCGGAACTCATGAGGAAGTCTTGATACCATTTTTTCCCTATCTGCAAAAAACGAAAGACGCAAAATTAGCTTTTCACACAATACAAAAACAAATAAATAATAAGAACAAAAAAAATATAAATCTGGGCTCGAGGACGATGAAGAACTTCCTCTTATCAATACATAAGCAAATTAAACCGCAGGACAAGAAAACATATCTTTTGTTCAAAAGAATATACAGTAGCGAACGGAAAAAAAATGAAGGAAATACATTATTAAAACCTTCGAGTAAGAGTGATTCAAAACTGAGGTTTAAGATCAAAAGCTGTCCATACCGGAGCATGGAGTGGCCAAGTTTTCGTGAAAACAAGTCAATTCCACTCGAAGGTCTTATGAGAGTAATAACCTCTCATTATAAATGACCGCGGTTTTTCAACGTCAATCTGGCTTTGTTTGAGTTGAGGAAGTTCAGATAAGCGCTAAATCAAGGTTTCCGTATCGTTTGGTGTTACACAAAACTCGGTAATACCATAAGGCATTTCAAACCTCCGAGTAAAGAAGTGTTTTTGTAAACCAAACCCGTCTACTACCCAGTACAACGTCCACGTAAGATATTTTAAATTCATTTTGATCTTCTCACGGTATTAAAAAAATTAAGGAAAAGAAGAAAAAAATCAGTATTTTCGCCCGATATTTTCTTGGCTGTCATGAGGCATACAGACCGTCACCTAGCTAAAACCAATTCTCAAAACCAGAGATGAAGAATTCAGTTGACGGGGATTTGCGTTTGTAGTTTGCGGTTAAAAATAGCTAATTATGTCACTGGATCAGAGAAGTGTTCTGTTATACCGACGCCGGCGCCTAGTCCGATGCAATCCGATAATTTAACGGTCGTTTAGACCTAATCATATCACCATCAGACCTGCAAACACACTCAGATAAGCTGTACCGATCTTTCGCCTCGTCCCATTTTCCGAGAAAAAAAGAAATCAACAAATGCAAATTTTCTCAGTTATGAGTCATAGCGGTAGTTGAAGTGACTTATTTGCCGTTTGACTGCTTCATGAATCAGGTCCAGAAATACAAATCGGATGTGACGAGGAACTCAAACGGAAGGCGATCAGCGCACTTGAAGCAAATTATTTTGTTGTAAGCTACTTTCATTCAGGATAATAGAGGGGCCACAATGGATTTATTCCTTCTCGGATGCTGAGCTGTTCTGGTCCTCACCTTTTTATTAAGACCCGTTCCCTGTAAAGATCTATAATTTTTTAAGTTCCCTTTAAGGTCTAACTCTTTTTGGGTCTCCCATTAAAAGGTCTGCCGTTTTAATGCCAACACGAATACCAATACATATTTTAAACGACGTGACTATTCACACGCTGCCCCATTTAAAATATATTAGGTTGGTTTCCGTGCGTTGAAGTGACCTCCCATTTAAATTGCATTAGGTTGATTTCGGTGCGTTTATGTCTCCCTTGTATTGACATAGGCGGGCGAATAAAACTGGCCTATTTTTCGGTTCACCTGAAGATGAGCGTTTTACGGGTTGTTTCTAATGATCAATCAATAAATAAAAAATAAATAAAAATAATTGTTGGCAAAGGGATGCAAGTTTCACAAGAGAAAGAGTCTTAAAGACCTACAAAATTGATCCCTCCTTGTAATTTTAGCTGATCTAGGGACGTATCACTGTCGTCTAAAACGATGTGATGACCCTTTTCCAGGATAGTAACACTGTTTCACTGTAACTGTACATCGGTGGTTCAGTGGTAGAACGCTCGCCTGCCACGCGGGTGGCCCGGGTTCGTTTCCCGGCCGATTCACCATGTTAGGGTGGTAAAGTGATAGTTAATAAAATTAAGCCTGGAAATTTAAATCACGATTTATCGGCCTCTCTGAAGGAGAAGGCTCAAATGCAGTCGAAAATCATACCAGAACAAATTCTTGCTCACTTAATTAACTAAAGCCGGGTGTGCACGGCAACTTCAATTGAAGAGAATACTTGAATAAACTAAAAATTGGTGCTAGGTTTCACTGGTTACTCTTCGCCGACTTGTGTCACTGACCCAACTGACTCGCCTCCTGTCCGAAGGTTCGAACTTCTTCGTTTCCACCCTCAGCGATTTACGGAATGTGGAGGTGGAAACTTAGCACGTGATCGAAACGTGCTTCCAGCCTTAAAAACGTCTACACTGCTATTTTTTAAACACTATTTTTAATAGGGGAAATGCAAATTGACGCTATTAACAGTCCCTTGATTAATACTTTCCTGTTTAACACCTACCCCTTCAAATGCCGGTCATTTCAGCGCCGGTATCTATAGAAACTTGTTACTAAATGGCCAGTCCTTTCATAAAGGACGGTTTAAAAATTCAAAATAAAATTATCATTAATTAAAAATTAGAAGTAAATTAAGGCGTTATTCTTTTGAGACCTGCCTGTCTTTCAAAGACTGACCCTCTTTAAAGGCTTTTCCCATTACTTTTTTCTTCCGTGAGAGACCTGCCTCCCTTTGCAAACTTGTACGCGCTTTAAAGACAGTTCCATTAAATATTGGTCCTTTAAAGGGCTCGTCTTCAAAGGCAAACCCGTTTAGAAATACGCACCCCAAGATTTCGCGTCGATTGAGGCCCAATATTACGACTGATTAACGTGCTCGAAAGTGAAGAACTGGCTCTTCGCTTCGGAAAATCACTTGCAGTTAAGCGTTGCTTCTTGTTTACTGTGACTTCCTCTTTACAGATAGTAAACAAAATGTTCACGTAAAAAGATCGTCTTATAAGCCAGGTGTTTGGCGTAACTTATTTCATTCACACTAAGAAGGGATTAGAATTCAAGCGCCAGGCAAACCACCTGCCGCCGTGATTTTCCAGGACCGCAACTTTCAAATGTTTTCCGTCACTGGTACAATCAGGATTAGGAGGTTATGCCCCTTTTGAATTAAATATAGCTCCGTCTATCAATCGGTAACAGGAAGACGGGGATTCGGACGTCACTCTTTCTTCCAGAAATAACGTCTCATAATTTCCCGTTGTTTGTTTTTGTTTTTCACTCGTTATTTTATCAGTTTGTTAGTTGTTTTATCAAAAGTCTCCACGTGACAATAATGTAAATAAAAGCTTTTTGAAAGTACATCAGGACCTATTTCTTCTAATCCTGCTGATATTGAGCCTTGTACAAACTAGTTATTAAAGTCAGGTTTAGGAAAAAGCACGATTTATTTTTTAACTTAAAAAAAAAATAAAGGAAGCATTTATATCAGATTAAATATTTTACAAATACTATGACAGGTTGTAACGTTGCTATTAACGTTTGCCCGCAAGATTACCATTCGCGAATAAAAATTGT
>Ga0058701_10005975_pt1 | contig 10204 bp, 3 predicted proteins | sample AgamicOrMae_FD_97039 | JGI IMG/M metagenome (GOLD analysis project Ga0058701, IMG submission 97039) | Agave microbial communities from Guanajuato, Mexico - Or.Ma.e | ecosystem: Host-associated > Plants > Phyllosphere > Phylloplane/Leaf | place: Guanajuato, Mexico | collected 2012-06-04 | reverse complement strand
TAGTACACTCTAAAATCTTTTAGGAAAAGCTAAAAAGTATAAGGAAATTTATTTTCTACTTTTTAGTACACTCTTAGCGTAGATAGGAACTCAAATCCTAAAACTTCAAGAAAAAGCATAGCTTATAAAATGTTTTTATTTTTATGTATTTTTAGTAAAGAGAGGCAAAGACATCGAAATCTAGACGATTGCTTAAGATTTAAATAGAAGAGAAAATTGATACTCTTGGATAAAACTTTGTATAGCATATCAAGACTAATACCAGTTTCCGATATGGTAACGTGAACCCCTCTAACCAATCATCACCAAGCCCCATGCCGTTAAGCAAGATACGAGATGGAAAATTGCACATTTAAATGTACTGGTGGGTGAAAGTTTTTTTTCTTCATACTTTCACCACTTTTCCCAACTCTGCCACCTGCACCTTACAAAGTCAACGCGTTGGGAACCACAAAAAGACCACTAAGCTTGTTGTTCCCGCAAGAATAAAAACTTAGGCACGACACCAAAGAATGTGAATGGCCATCATGCCTTAAAAGACTTTAAATTATTGCATGTTACTTTCCTTATGAAGTTATTTTTTTTACGAAAGGTTCCTTTAATAAGGGGCTTAAGTCTTCCTTACACAGTAAGCAGAATGGGTTAAATTACAACGCAGCGGCTTTAACCCCCAAGTTGTCATTTTTTACAAGGAGGGTGGCGGGTGAATAGAACAAGTCAATAGGTAAAGTTAACCCCACACAAAAATTTTACTACCTTCAAACTGGGGTTATTTTACCAAAATGTGTAATATTACCCCTGCAGAGGTTTGAATTACCCAGTTATAAGGCATTGTTACATCTCAGGGGGGTTAAGTTACAACTTGGGTTAAAACATCTGCGTCGTAATTTAACCCATTCTGTTTACAGTGTAAATTCGCTCCTTAATTTAACGCATTAGTGACTACGAAACGAGATTTAATTAGCATTTTTAAGGAGAAAGCTACAGAATTTTGACCTAAAATTTTGGAATTTTATGATGATGGGATAGAAAAACAAACCAGACTTTCGTTCACCTAATATTTTTTTTTCTCGATTCCAGGGGCTTGCTCGTTTACCTGTGTACTCGCGTAAAAGTAGGTCTACGCGTAGCCCACTCTGGGAGCGAACGAGCAAAAAATGAGACAAAGAAAGTCTTGCGGCTGTCGTTTAAGTATGGTGCCTCTACCTCAAGATGACTCAACAGTATAACGGTGGAGCCACATCAGACCTTATACACAGAGAGAACGGGAAACGTTTTCTTACGCCACTTGTTTGTGCGGATTGCCTACTCACAGGACGAGAGGCAGCTTGCGCGGGTAAGTCCGGAGGAGTTCGGCTTCGTTCGGCCCGAGCAAAGGCTGCCTCTCACCCTGTCAGTAGGCAACCCGCGCAAGCAAATGGCATCAGAAAACAACTCCCATTTTCGACGGGAGTGGTTACACGATGGCCTCTTGCCCTTGCCGGTCTTCCCGAATGAAAACAAGCTGTTGCTTTTTGTCAGTGTCAGAGCTCCTCCAACATTCGAACTTCTGTTTAAGCTACCAGATAAACTTATATTTTTTTCTAGCTGAGGAACACTTACTTCTCGTTCCTTACAAAATAAATAAATACATCAAAAGAAACGATTTCTATTCAAAAAGTGTCAATGCTCTCAATCCACTGGTGAATCGCACCGCACTGATAAAAATAATTCCTGTTTTAGGTAAATCTATCCCTATTTTTGGGTGACAGTGAAACGGCAAGGTCGTGTTTTCGTTAGGTTTAAGGATAGGTCCACTAACAGCCGTATGAATGGAGAGCTCTTGCCAAGCGCTCTCCAATTTTTTATATGCTATAATTAGTACGCCTATTTTGAAAATGACGGTACATCTCATCTATACAAAGCCGACAATGTACACAAATCGATGGCTTCAAATGAAAGTGTACCAGTTGAAAATGCTCGTTCAAGAATGTACTAATTTCTTTGCTTACAAATTGCAAGTAGTGCAGTTTTGAAACAGCCTTTTCAACTGGCACAGTTTCATTTGAAGCCATCGAATACCGATGAAGATGCACTCACTTTGGTATCCACAACACCTCCGAGTCGACAGGTCGTACAGCGCTGGTAAACGTTTTTGTTGGAGTGCTGTTGCAACGTCAACAGTTGTTGAGGGTCCACCACACTACACTCAAATTTCCACCTAATACACACACTGACAACAATTTCACTTGAGACCGCGACAGCACTGACCCTGTCGTATTTGGTTCACAGCCTCACTCGTGGGTCGTTTTATCGCCGAAACCGTACTGACTCATCAAAAGAACGAACTTTTACCCCCACTCATCTACCTATGGCCCGCGTGCCTTAGCTCCGACGGTGACACGAAGACGTCGTGTGAGTTTCGTTTCTTTCCGTAGCTTGTCGGCTGCCTCCAACACACTCTCTTGTTTGGTTGGGACTATCATCAGACCAATGAAACTACCTGTTGCGTAAAGCAATGTATAATTTGCAATGTGAAGTTCCTGAATATCTTCCTGCGAGAGATCAGCAGTTCGGTGGATAGAATAGGTCTTGTAGTCGGAAGAGGAAGGCGATTTAGTCGGCTGGAGGTCAGGGAGACATCCGAGAGGAGGAGGGTACCAACCTGACTGCTTCTATTACGTAGAAATGGGTTCACATCTCGAAATTTTGGTTGTGACAGTACAATACGTAGATGAGAAATAATCCAATGTATTCCTTACAGGAAAACGGGGCTTAACATGGCTTTCTTGGGTTTCATTTGCGCCTCTCTACTCTTCAGGGCCCTTGTGGATACTAAGTTCATAGATTCCAACAGAGCCGGTAAAGTTACAATTTTGTTTAATAGAAAAGTTTGACAGCATGTGTTCAGATGTTCATGCTATCCTCATTCTAAGACTCGGCGAATAAGAACATTTCAATAACCGAATATTTTTCTCACCCGAGAAAAGTTTTGCCCTGAATGCTTTAACTCATAAAACCAAACAACCTATATGCACTTTCTAAAATTCAGTTAGCTTGCACGTTTGGGCATCTGCCGATAATTCTGTTAGGGGAAGTGCCGATGAAAATAGTTAATGTGATATTCCGCCATAAACTAGAAACATTCAAGAAAAAAAAAGAAACACGGTAGGTAGTCGGTTTTCGGTGTGAAACCTATTAACAAAAATGCATAATCATAGGATATGTTAGCGACTCTTGGTTATCACATTGAAAACGAATGAGACACCTCTCTAGCTTGTATATCGTACAGTAGGACCTCGTCACCTAACACGGAGGTTGTCCGACAAAACCCAACCTAACGACACCCGATTTTGTCGGAGTACTTCCGTGTCGGACAAATTCAGTGTCGGACTAATTCCGCCTTCCGACCTAAGACAAGACCTAAACCATCCCAAATATGCACTTTGAACCTTTCCCAAATTACTTTTTGCGCTCTAACAAGTAAGAGTTAAATTTTGGCGTCCGAAGAGTCTACTTCGTCGTAGATTAGTGATCACACGTCTCGCAGGTTCTACTGGAAATAAGGAATTTGATTCATTCAAAGCGGAAAATTCCCAGCGTTCAAGTCTCTTTCCAGCTTGCGTCACACCTGAAGCTTCATTTCGTACTCCAAGTTTAGCGTAGCGACGTAGCCCACAGGCGAATAACAGGACAGATTTGGTATGTTGTATTTAAGCTCACGAACATTGTGAAAGATATTGGTACCACTACTTATATGTAGCTTATTCAGATGGCTTGCTTGCAAGGCAAAACCTTTATCAACATGAGTTCATCGGGGTTGGGTGTTTCGAAATGGTCTGAACAACTTTCGCTAGCCGGATGATAGGCAGCTGTACTTACTAGCCTGAACAGAGTGTTGCCTATCCTCCAGGAAAGACCTGTTCTTACAAAGGAAAGCGGAGGTAAGAAAGAATTCTTAAATTTTGTCGCATATTACGGCAACGCGGTGTCTTCCACAGGGCTCTTGAACACATGACACGGGTCCTATAGGTGCTCGCAAAAAACTACCGACATTATGACTTTGGGATTTGATTCCCGTTCGATCCCCGAAAAGTGTAGTCCCGCGTTTTTTTTGTTGTTTTTTTTTTTGCCTATCGTGACTAGGACCCTCATTTTCGCGGGAAGGATTTGGTTATTAAAATACTATATATATCAAACACGTCTATAAACACGTCTTAAATCAAGATCATACTTTTGCGAGTTTATCGAGTTCGTTTATTTCCCGACGCTGTTTATCCATGAAAATAAAAAGATAGAGGGAAAATTTTACAAGGAAGAAAAAACTTTGCTGAAACGTATTCAGAGAAAGGGGCCATCCTCGCTTTAGGTGGCGTGCACACATGGCGCGCTCCGCGCATTCGAAAATTCGCCACCTGTCATCTCGGGTACCAACACGCTGGCTAAGTTACAGGTTAGGAATATTCATCGAATAATTGATGTCAAAAGGCTTATTTATGAACCTAACTAGCATTTTTTTAAAATCATTTCTCGCATTTTCCCTTGAGAGTGAAGAATTCGTCGGCTCTTTCAATACACAACCTTGAAAGATCGATAGCCCACAGCGAAAAGGCCACTGCAACGTTCTACCGATGAAAATCATAGAAAAGTACACTGGATATCATGGCATAATACGCAGCGTTGATTAAAAACGTAAATATACTAGAACTATGTATATATATCCTACTAAAATTAAACACACCTTTTTTTCTGGGTGTTTAAGTCCTTGTTGTTACACACTTAGCGGCAGCGACCCCAGGATTAGCTTCCGCCCTGCAGTAGCATTTCAGCAAAAGTAAATATTATCGGCAAACATTCAAAGAACTCACATCTAGGGTGAGCACAGTTCCGCTCTCAAAGGAAAGGTCTCTGTCGAAATTCTTGAAGTCCAAACATAACAAAAATCCAATAGATGGCGTTCAATACTGAAGGTGCGCCCACCGTTCTCCTCGATGCTCTATCACACAGCGTGGTAATGGCGATCACCTCTAAGCGCCGAAGCAACGTGAACGCAAAGGCCTGGAATGGCCTCACGTGAGCGCGTTCTCAAACCCCATTGGCTGACGCGAGCGATGGACGCGAGCTAGAGCAGCTATAAAACCGCAGTCGCCAACAGCGGAAACACATGACTGGTTGACCCGACTTCGGGCGCCCGAAAGTTCCTTCGGGACCAATCCGCGGCAGGCTCTTCGGCTGGGTTCGGTGGTGGGGTGCCGGTTCGGGTCGGCCGAGCGCGACCCGAAGGAGCCGGAGGCCGCCCGAAGTCGGGTCAACCAGTCACATGTTTCCGCTCGCCAAGTTACAGAATAGCGACTCTGACCGACCTGCCATGACGTCCTGTCGACTTCTGGCCTTACGCGGTTATCTCTCACGCCACTATGGCAGCGTATGATCACCAGCGGCGCACGATGGTCCTGTGTGAACTGAGCGATTCGATTCACGACCCATGATCAGTCTTCCGTGAGAACGCAGCCAATTAGGGAAAGCGGCCAGTGACGAAAACGATGCGTAAACAGCCACACAACCCACGACGATTGTATATTGAAAACCAGAGGGGGAGAAGTAGATAGGGAGCCCGAGGGTCTTTGTAAAAGTTCACGATTTGGCCAACAGACAGCGCCACCAGCGGTTCCCCCCAAGACCACCTTGGCCATCTTCGTAATATCACGCAATTCGACGCACTTGAGTTAAGATTTTAAAACTTCAATTAAGGAGTTTAAATGAAATTGGGATGATAGTAAGAAAAATATAGAAATAGATTATCATGTTGGATTATACGAAAGGGTTCTTCAGCGATAAAAGCATCAATGTTCCAAGTCGTAATGTTGCTTCACTTGCATTACGAACAAAAACGAAAACAAACAACAGAGGTAAACGAAAACAAATCGAAAAAAAAATCATTTTAGATTTTTAATTATTAAATTCGTCACTGAAGTAAAAATTTTGCATGCGTTGTCCTCCAATCCGATTGAAGACAAAGATAATATGGCATTTTCTTTGAGTAACGAAGAATTTTCCTATTGCTTGAAGATGCTTATCAAGTTAACATGGCTAAAGCAGCAAAGGCAAGTACTAAAAACTGCAGGCTAAGAATTTTTGAAGTTTGAAATCTGAACTGCCTAAAATAGTTATGGAAAAAAAACATTGGGGTGACTGGGCTTTTCAGTTCTTTTATGACCAAAAGAAGTTTGTTGTTGCTGGGATTGAATGACACACAGACAAGAATCTTAGCTAAGTTACCAAACAACTAGAAAACATGTCAAATTATTTCTTAATTTGTTCAGGTTACATTACCTTTGGTTGTAATGGGGATGAAACAGCACTATCAGAGCATCACCATGTACCATCAAGACTAATTTGTGGAGACAATGCAGCATAATTGTAAATCATGTAAATAGCTGAAGACTTAGCAGCATCAAGGCATTTATCAGGTCTTAAAGTAGTTCTTTACAACCAAATTCAGACCAGGTTTTTGGTAAGGGATGACTGCATACCTAAAAACTTCCCCAGAATTTAGAAGGGATATCTAGCTTTTTAGAAACGTTAAGTTTTTTCTCTTTTTGGCACGTTGTTCATTTTGCCTGTATTTTCAACAATAAACATTTTTATTCATCTTCCATGTTATCCTTTTTTTTGCGTGACTTACAGAGCGAATGTCTTTTTTAGAAAACGTGTAAAGACTGGGGCGGATGGATAAACATTCCTCAAGGGGGCGAAGCAATAAGACTCCTTATTCGTATTCACGGGCGCGGGCGTTTTCTACCTAAGAGCACACTGAAAGCTTCGCTCGACAGGTTCCTCCGCTCATAGCCTCGACACTACAGTGACATCAAATTTTCTGTTGGTAATGTTTGTCATGTTATGTCTTTGCAGCGTTTTCTTTACTTTCTTCCCCGTCCTCATCCCCTCACCCCCTTGGGGCTCTCGACCACCGACTCGACCATGTGTGTAGGACTACTCTCCTAGTCCTACTCTCATGGACTCGACGTGCGACATGGGCGCCTGTTCGGGAGAGCCCTGAGGTCCAACAACAGGTACAACTGGGACCTGCTACGGGATGGGGCATATCTCCAGTCAAGGACTTTACGTCCACGTAGCGGTCCGCCCCCTCTTAATCATAATCAAACTTTCTCCTGAACAGCATACACCAAGAGGCCATACTCTACGATATAGACGCGAGGCGCCTGACCAGGTAAGGGTACGCAACCATCTTCACACCCGCGTGTTACGGTTGCCTAATCTGTATTCTCTAACGTTGACTATCTTCTCAATTCAGCTAAATTATTCATCAGTATTTCTTTCTTGTACGGTACAAACCGTGACATTTTAGCTGTAAGCTTCATCTTATGCGTGTTATGTTAGCGCCTGGTGGCCTTGTGCTATATGCCTTTCACCCCGCACGCTTCTGAACCATTAACTGTCATTTGTAAATACCTCCTTATTCACTGTACCACAGCCCTCTGATAACCGTTATCGCCACAGGTGAACGGTAATCTAAAGAACCATGCTGCTGCACTCTGTAATTGACTGATGTGTACTATGATAAATAAATAAATTACTACTACTACTGCGCAAAGGGAAGTGTGCGGCAGAGTTGCCTAAGTCAACATTTGATTAAAATGAAACGCGTTCAACATTTAAAACGGTAAGGGTATCGAATCAAAGACTTTCTCTTTCCCTCTTTCGATTACTCAGCTCGAGATCAATCCCAGCCAAAACATATGCAATACTTGCTAAGTTATTTCTCGTAGTTTTCGAATGAAATGAGAGTTGAGGTGGACTCAAAATCAGTCACTAAATCTGGCTGGGAGCATTGCAACAGGCCGTTCCAAAACAGGTTTAAAGATTCAAATGTAAAAGTTTTTTTGTTTTGTTTTTTTATGGGACATTTATTAACTATTGCACTCCGTGACTTCGTCCTAAGACGCAGACATGAGTTGAGGTAGAGGCCTGGATGTACTAGAGAGGGGGCATAGAGGGTGCAAAACCATGGGCGCCGCCATCTTGTTTCCGAAGTTTCTCCGTAAGCTACAATGCATTCGATCGTCCCATAAGAAACAAAATGGCTGCCCGATGCCCTCTTTTTAGTAAATCCAAGTCTCTAGTTTGAGGTAATAAATATCTTTTGACCAACCTTATCCTGCCAAATCATCGTCTCTGCCCTACACTGCATTACCTCTTCCTCTCCTTATACACAATTCCCTCGACGGAGCTTGACGATGCTCCCGAAACTATAAGTTAACTGCCAATTTTTATGGGCAGGCAAAAGGAGTTCAAAAATAAAGTCAGTCGCGGTGTTAATGACAAAGAGACGCGCCAGCAGGCTGCATGTATTTCAGGCGATACATAGCCCGCCCAACCTGTTAGCTTTAATTAAGCTCAATGATAACCATATTTACATATTCTGAAGTTTGTGTGGACGTGTTGCTATACGGGCTTGTTGAAATCTCTTCCGGTGATTTATTTGAGTGAAATATCTCAAAAACATAGTTTTAAAAAATATCCAGTCGACTACCGCACCGGGAAAGACTGTTACCACAACCTTGCGTTGAGGTCTCTGTTGTATCGGTTGCTTGCTTTTGAGGGCAGTTGCAACAGTGATATTAATAAACGTCGAGTTAATTAATCAAATATTGACAGTTGAGAACTTGGCATTGTATCTCCCGTTTAATTTTTAAAGGCTCAGATTTATCACGTATTACCTGCCTGCCTGCAATAAACGCAAAGAAGAAGGTAACAAAATTAACTTGCCATCCGAAATGGTCATTTCGCACTACATAACATGTGTTACCTATTTGTATTTATTTGTTTTACAAAGGGGAAAACCGTAGCGTAATATTAAAGGTTTTTACTATGATGTCCAAAAGACGGGAATCATTACGTACCCTTTAAAACTTAACTAACTATTTGTTTCCAAAGGAGTAAAAGACTGAGTTTCGATAACAATCCTTTCACAATCACTGGATCTAACAAGTCCCCTGCAAAGACGTACAGTTAAAAATATTTAGTGTTCATGGGCCTAGTTGTTTTATTCCGGCTAGTGTCAGACTTGTATGAAAAAAATATGGTGGAATACCTGGGGGGAGGACTGCACAGGAATACATTCTTTTTTTAAATCTGAATGTAGGATTCACGATCCTGTGACGCTACGTGGCCAGAAAAGTGTATAGCTATATCAATAATTCTGGCAATCTAAATACATAAATTTAATTCTCCAAAATAGATGTTTTTTTGTTTTTTTTTGTCTTTGTACTTCTTGGCTTGGAAAAATATCATAGCTGCAACAACAAAATGCTACAAATATGATCTTTTTCGAAAGAAATGTTCATTTTATTGAGTTACAAAATGCTGGGATTCGTTTCGATGTCTTAGTTTAATAAGGACTCATCTTCATTTTGATTTGCTGCGTCATTTTATCAATAATGCTTAGCAATTTGTTTTTTTTTTGTTGTTTTTTTGTTGTTGTTCTTTTTTTGCAAATAGCGTCCTGATGGACGGAAAGAGTGGGTTTTTTTCCGTTTGCAGTTTTCACATAATAAAATGCAAAACATTACCCCACGTCCCTCTTAAAAAAATGGACATACGGCTAACAGAGATGAACATGAGACTGTTTTGAACAGTAATCCCTAAGGGACGCGACCTTTTATTAAGACATCGGTTTAAGATTTCCGTTTCTAAAGGGTTATAAAACCTTGTGGCGTGTATCGCTTTATGATAAATGCATATCTCACTTGCACAAGCTTTCTGGCTGATGAGACTAATGGGGTAAATTTTATGGCAAAGTAGGGTGGAGTATCGGCTGGAGCGAAGATGCAATTCTTAATGCAATACTGAGCAGATGTGTGATGCGGTGCACAGGTCTATTCGATATGGGTTTCCGTTCAACGAAAAAACCCGTTCACTCTCCAACAAATCATAAAATCACCAAATCACAAGACGTAAATAACCAAACGCTATGATGAGACTAACACCAGTGTAATAAAGGTTAAACTTCTTTCTTCGCAGTAACAAGAGATTTTACGTTTCAACCTTTAATTATCTATCATTAGACAGCATTTCTGATCGAAAATGAAAGTTTGATTAACGATGCTTGGTAACCAAAGATTTGGTTTTCCGGACAATCTCGACCACCGCGAAGTTAGCGGCACGAGGCTTGGCGGCGAGAGCAGGCACAACAGTATACTTG
>Ga0058701_10005974_pt1 | contig 10205 bp, 4 predicted proteins | sample AgamicOrMae_FD_97039 | JGI IMG/M metagenome (GOLD analysis project Ga0058701, IMG submission 97039) | Agave microbial communities from Guanajuato, Mexico - Or.Ma.e | ecosystem: Host-associated > Plants > Phyllosphere > Phylloplane/Leaf | place: Guanajuato, Mexico | collected 2012-06-04 | reverse complement strand
ATATATGGCTTTACGATAAAGTCCAACTGATAACAAACTTAAATCGAAGCCTATTAAATCAAACGCAAACGGAACGAAAACAAAAGTGTGTTAACAGAAAAGGGCGTACTCTTGGACCTTCCGGATAGAGAGTTCACCCATTTCCTCTATACGTTTATAACTAAATATCAGAGCACCTGGAAAACAGCTTCATCAAATATGTTCAAGCCGAGTTTCAGTGGCAAATGGGAAGGAATGTGCGCATGCGGCAGAGATTTTTCCATTAAAGATACAAATTTTGTGTATTGGTCGAGATAAGGGGAAAAAATGATGTGGCCTCCTTGAAAGTTTTTCTGTGGTCTAAAAATATTACCAAAGATAGAGGCTAGATTAGCGAGAGCTCTGAGTACATCTCTTCTTGCTTTAGAGCGAATAAAGAAAAACGAAAAACAAAAACTGCCCACAATGCAACAAAAAGAAAACACTTTGGCGTCGGGTTAGGCAAAGCCCCCGTGAAACCGAGGAGGGCGGCACCCTCAATCAGATGCCTGCCAACTCCGGTCCAATTTGAGCTTCGATTCCAAAGTCGATCTTGGCTCAACACTAGACATAACTGAAAAGACGCGGTAAATTTCCCTGAAAATTACTCATGTTTTCTATTTGCAAAGGCCGTTGTTGGGGAGAGGAGCCTGCTGAAGAGGAGAGGGGAGCGATCCTCTGATGCTCTGGGCGGGATGGCGCCGCGTGGTGCCTTGCTGGGAAAGATTGGGTTTTTGGTAGGTATATGATTAGGAACCTCGCTGGTATATGGTTCCAAAGGGTGCGTCCATAAATTCGGCAGGCGAGAATCGCCCCCTTTCGCTTTTGCTGAGGCATGTTTTTCAGTACATAGCTGGGCAGTAATCACCTTCCGACTTCCACCTGTTCACCCAGGGGGTCCTGGGAAGAGCGGCAATGAACCACTTCCGGTGGGGACTGAAAGCGTTCCATTAGAATTCCGCTATATTTACTACAGCCATGATTTCTTGGAAGTTCCTTTTCACCGATCCAGAAACCCAAAATGGGCTTTGTGTTGGGTACCCTCCGTCTATCATTTAGAAAAAATACGCAATTAAAATGAAACATTTGTTTTAGGGAGTTACCTCTTTTGACTGTAAAAATAAGAGGGGTAATACATTTTTTTTTAGATAGGCCGTTATGTCATTGACAGACGTTTAACTTAAGGATGTTTTGTGGCTTTAACCGTCACCGGTTTCAGTCCTCAAAACTATCAAAACGTATAGCTGATATGGTTCTGCATGGTTGGTTAAAAGTTTAGACACGGTTACGGGGAGAATTTTTAACTATCGAGGAGCTAAAGTTGTCGAATTTTGCACGGAGTAATATGGACACTGACCTAAAAATACCAGTTTCCAGCGTTTTGTGGGGAAAAAAAGCCCGTATATCGCTGTAAAATAAATTTAAAAAAACTTTCTCTATGGTTGAATGCCTTAAAATGAACACACAAAGCCAAAGAAATCCATTCCCCGTTAATCATTAAACAGAAATACTTGTATTGCACAAAAACCTCTAAATCAGTGCGTTTTAGCGCGACGAGTCAAATCAGCAATTCTTGCGTCTCTTTAAAATTGACAGAATCTTGAATTTTGATCGGATTCAAATTGGAACGATTCATTAAAGCAAAGGAAATGGTTTTGATTGCTTTTCGAATCTTTTCAGATTGATTTTAAAGTTTTAACTCATCTTGACTAGTCTGAAGCGATCAAACATCTTCACAACGTCTCGGCGATAGCTTTCCATTGTATGACTGAACATCAATTAGTCTATTTTGAATAATGGCCAAAATACAAACTACCCTCGTTTTATTTTCACACCAGAAAGGTAAGAACTCCCTAAAAAAGTGTTTCGGTTTCACTGTGTACTTCTACTAGACCATCTCGTCTAAAAATTAAATTGGTTTTTAGACTGAAACGATTGGAAGTTTGCCGACTAAAGTAACTACTAAATTTGTGATTCCTGACGGGCTACTGAGCGCTAGGAAAGTGTATCTGGTCTTCTAACCTCGCAAAGCTTGATTTGAAGATCCGAAGCAAGTATTTTACAAAGCAACTTTTCTCGAGTTTAGTAGACTGATCAATCAGAGAGAGCCGTAGACTGAAATAAACTAAGGGAGCGAGATTACAGGAAACTCTGGCTGAAACAAACAAGGCTTCTGTTACCCCATGTTTCCAATCAAACTCAGTTTAGACTCTTGAGGATCCCATTTCGTCATCTTTTGGGATTCATTGCAAAAAAAAATAACTCTAAAAAAGTTGGACTTGAAATCAAAACCAAAAGGTAAAGCCCAATCCGTTGCCTGATATATCGTGAGCCTGATCTGTTTTGAGACAACTATGCGCTTTTAGGAACATCTGATTTTGAAGTAGACAATCGTACTCATGGTCATCTTCGCTGCAAAATGAAAACTCGTATGTTTAAGTTCATGTTTCCCCTTGTTTAATAAATTAAACGACAGACTCTAACGTTGGTTGCGTAAAGTCACCGACCTCGCACCTCACCCCGATACTGCTTCCATTGCTATCCCTCCAACGAAAAACCGATCAAGTGAAAGGGCGTGTTTTAAAAATCAATCAAGTGAAAGGGTAGGTTTCAAAAAACAATCAACTGCAATGTAAAAGAATAGCAGTTGATCGGTTTTCCAAATGACGCGTTCATTTAATCGATTTTTAAACACGCATTTGATTCTGATCGACTTTTCATTGGAGGGATCGATTTCCTTGTACAAGGTGCTTCGGTCTGCCCGGTTGATTATGAAACATTCAGCAAAAGAGGTAGAATTATCCACTTTTTAAGCTTACATTGTTGATCGTGGGAAACGCAGGGTAAAGGTTGCCACCTAGATGATTCTTAGGCCTCTTTACCTCGAAATCGTTTAGATTTAGGGAAAGGGACAGCTAAGGGTTTGCGGACAAGAGTTAGTGCACATATCAGCTTCATTTAGTTAAGGTGACGCAAAAGCAATCCTTCCGGCGCAGTCATGGGGGAAACACCATTTAATTGACAACGAAAAGTTGAAGAGTTTTTTATTTCGTTCTCTGATTTCTGCTTAGTTCCAGGGTCATTTCCGACGTCTGCCGTAGCTACGTTAAATATTCAACAGTGACCGTAATCGTTATTTTAAAGAAAATGCGCTATAAGTTAGTTAAGATGCAAAGAAATTGAATAAATATAACAAACCCAGCGGGTCGCAACGAGCCGTTCGCTTTCAGAAGAGCTATCTTAAATCGGTTTTCCCTCTTATCTTTTTTTCGCGCTGAGGCAACCAACCGCGAACAACTCAATTCTATCCGCTAGCAAATGTCATGAACATTTCCTTTCTAGAAACAAGCAATCTCCACAAAAATGAACAAATACACACAATTTTCCGGGTGTCCTTGTGAAATGTTGAACTGGCTGAAAATATGAAACTGGAATCTATTTGGCCTCTCCTCTTGTACTACCTTCTGACTCTTTCATGCCTTCTTCTCTGCCTCCCCGTTTCTTGTCCTGCACTTGAGGCTGCTGCTTACCATACCTTCACACCCTCTCTTGCAGCTGATTCCTCCTCGTTATCTTCCTCTTTCTTTGCACTTCTGATGAGATGGCACTCGTAGCACGTTACATGGCACTCGTTAGGTTTTTTTGGTGGCATATAGCGATGTACAAAAATATCAAAAGCAACACGAAATAATACGCGTTACTCCAAATTGCTACATACTGACCTTAAACACGTTACTCGTTATTCTGTAATTCAGAGTTGGAATAATACACAATTCAAAAGGCAAATAAATCGCTGAACCTGTTTCCTCGCGCTCATTCCTAGCGTGGTGACACGAAATCTGAATGTTACTTTTTGAACAAACTTTGATGATGATTATCAAAAGGAGCAGATCGGAGAAACGGATGTAGACATTGAGATGCATGTTCTGCCAGAGGCAAATAAACTTAATTTAGATGTAAATAAATTATGATTTACTCTAAAACCTTTCTATGCCGGGGAAGGTGAGAAAAATATTCAAAATATTACGAAACTTTTTGAGCCAGCATGATAATTTCGACCTTTACGGCCACATTTTTATTAACTTAATAATTACGTTTCGGCCTCTCTCTATGTTGCCTTGTTTAAAGTTTGAATCTAGATAAGCAAATAATTTCTAAAGATTTTGCCCGCTATCGGCCCACTAAAAGAATGACTTAAAAGTTTTTAGAAACAAAGATAAAGTGGCAAAAAATTAATATAACCTATGTGATTTTTTCCAGGAACGATTGATAACGCAGTTACGCTATCTCAGGGTATCGAGTGTGTAATGAGTAACGGTGCATCATTAATTACAGTTACGTAACCCGTTACCGAAAATGAAGGTAACGTTCAATCACAACTCTGCACCACGCTGTCTCTTCCCCTGTTCCATGAGAATCCCCACTTTACTCCTTTTCCCACTACGAGCACGGAATTCTTATTTCCCTCTAACCACAGCTTTCTCGCTCTCATTTCGATACAGCTCCCGCGGAGGCAGTTTTGAAGAAACCGGCTAGGAAAACAATATCCTCTCCGATTGAATCAGAAATACGTACTACTTTTGCGTACATCACTGGCGATTCACATCACTAATTATCACAGAAACATTGAAATAATAAGGTGTACATAGCCTTTTTAGAAAAGAGCAACTTCTTCTGAACACCATTTATAAAATGATAAACGTTTTTTGTTGTTTTTTTATTTATTCTTACAGTGTATTTTCAAAACTTGACCAGCGCTATCGCCTTCCAAAATAAATTTTTATCAAGATTTTTCTTTCTTGCGGAAATGAATTCCTAAAGCATCTCATCTGAAAACGATGGTTCCTGGACGTCGAAGGGGATCGACGGGGCCGTGGGGAGTCGGAAGGGACCGAAGGGCATCGGAGGGGACCGGAGGGAGCGAACGCGGAGGGGCCCTGCTGCGAGGGTCTGCCTAGCAAGTCAGGCCCACGGGTTATGAAGACTCTCGCCGATCGACGCGCCATTGTACGGCCTTTCTCATTTTTCGACGCATTTTATTCGCAGGTCGATAGCGGTACGAAAGTCGTATGTAGAAGATGTCGTCCCTAATCCCTTCGAGCCAACATATCCTATTTCCTCAATATCTGCTTATCATCGACTTCCGAACATATATTCCGCGTTTGCATGTATATTCCTCTATTAGGACATGTTTCAGCGCCTCCCTCCAACACATTTCGCAAAACGTTCTGTCCAACGTTACATGTTCGTCTTCAAAATTTCTTAGAAATGACTGTTAATGTTACGTGTTCAAAAAAGGCATTTAGCCGATGAAGATCCATCAAAACCGAGTGAGGAGTTCCTGATTAGGGGATGAGTAACATCTCATAAGAGAGATTTAATAAAATACCGCTACACCATCACCTCTGCCGACTCCTCCATCCTCTTGTGTATGTTCCCATCCCAAAGACACACCAATCTCACTCGTTCAAATCTTTTCCAAAAGTGTTTGCAACGTTATTTTCTCTCGGATTGAGGTCATTGATGCAATCAAAGTGCAACATGCAATCCTAGATCAATCAGTGCAACAATTGTCTTGTGATCTAAGGATTTATTTTTCAGTATCAGTACGGCATAGACCTAAAATACTCGTCAAATTGTGGAGATCTCAATCCAGAAAAGCAATAATCACAGCACCTCACGCGTAGGTCGGACTTTGTGAAGGCACGGTATTTAATTTGATGTAAGGAAATGATGTAGGAATGAAAGTTGATTTGACGCTCCTCATCCAGTAACAAAATAAAGGTACTTCTTTCAATACATCGTTTCCGGCAAATGGTCAACTTACAAAAGCTTAACTACGACTCTTTAAAAAGCCCTCGATGGAGAATTTCAAGAAAAATGCAACGACATCTGCGGAAAAGAGGCTGGTGTGTATGGAACCTGGAGAACCTAGATTTTCTTTGTAACCTTCCTCTCCCCGGTAAGAAACAGCGAAATGCCAACGATGAAAAGGTGGCCTGTTTTGTGGCCAACATAAAAATCCCATACAAGATTCAAGGGCTCTAGACGTAGTCAAACGATGTGTAAACATTCTTTGAACCTTAAGCCCAAACCATACGAGGGAGCTAACCCCTTTTCCACTAAAGCTGCACAGGGCAAAAACTTACATATATCATGTAATTCCTAAAATTTAACCAGTCAAAAAATATTTATCGCATTTCTAACTTGCTGGAAGATAGGGCTTGCTCGATCCTTCTCATTGACAAGCTAACATTCCTGCTGTCCGGACTTTGCCTAGCAGTGAGCAGGCAACCAGTATGTCATCCGTGTGATTCCTGATGCTCCCCGTCACCGTTATGTGCCTGTGAATCACTTTGGGGTAACGATAACATCACCACAAAAACAAAACACCGATTTCGGGGAATGCTATACCTGTTTTGGATATGAAACCTAAACGGGAGTAGTAGGTGTTTTGGTTATTTTTTAAGGTTGTTCCTATGTTCAGCCACATCAATGGGAAGCTCTCGCCAAGACTTTATGAAATATGTGGCTGAACATAGATCTATCTTGAATATTGACCAAAATACGTACTACACCCGTTTTAGCTTCAAACCCAAAACAGGTATATAACTCCCTTGAACAGGTGTTACCATTTTACTGTTGATTGTTTTGCCTCCTTTCGCTTTCTCTCCACTCGACTCTTGGCAAACCCGATGCCACTGCCGCCGCCTCCTCCATGGGGATAGCAACTGTCGCCGAGGAGTAGCCTAATAGGGAATCAGGCTTGCTGACTTTAAACTTAGGTTTACCTTTTAAAACACGGTCATGTCAGGTTACGTGGCATGTGCCCTTATCCACTCAGCTTTTCGGCTCTAGGTGGAGCACTTGCTAGAAAATTCCATCCGTCAAATTTGCAGTGTTCTCTTTGTTCTGTTTGATAGTGGTTCCAGACCTTAATTAAAACTGGCTCTATTCTATGTGCAAGCTTCGACCAGACGGTGATTTGTCGGCTTCCCAGAGGAAGGTTAAACGGCCAGATGCGCCAAAACGCTTGCTGCGTGATGGAACAGTGCAATGGACGATGGGAAAAGCGGGTTGCCAACGCTGCGGCGTTTCGATCGCCATGCAGTTTCCGCCCATAAAAAGGGGGCGATGCAAACGTGAATCTAAAGGGGGAATGGTTTATATTTGTCCCGACAGAGTGACAACAAACCTACTATTCACAAGTGTTGAAAACACTGAACTCCCTTGACGCCTTTACAGGGTCCTATAAAAGTAACAAACTACTGTGACTGCGAATTTCTGCGTGGCGCCAAATAAAACGGGGGGGGGAGGTGGTAGGATTTGACTTAAGTAATTTTTTGAGATCGATAAGATGCAATTTTCGCGGAAGAAGAATTTTTTTCTGCTGACAATGACCTGATAGATATAAGATTCGTGTTTTTCATCAACTCTTTGGTTCGGTAGAAGTCCATTTACTTCTCGTTGTAGAAGATACGCCCATGCCAAAGCCATTCTGGACGATTCAGCATTAAGAATGTTCGACTTCATCGCAATGGAACAGATCTCTTCAATAGACCATCTTAAAAGTTAGTTATGGATTTTATCGTAACTTAATTTTTTCCTAAAAAAAGGGAAATCGGTTCAGTTCATAAAATGATAACATTTTTACATTATAAACAACGTGCAGTGTCAGTCTGCTAGAATCCCGTCAAAAATGCAAGGATAGCATACTGATAAAATCAAATACCCGTTTTAGAAATGTAGCAGTGTGACAAGTCCTTTCCACAGATTTTAAGGTACATTTGTCGATACCGAAATAAATTAAAAACTCTTGGAAAACCCCGTCCTTTTATAAGCATTCATAGCAAGTTTGAGTGATATTTTACTTATTAGTCACCAACGAGCAGTCCAAAAAATCAGTGATACCTCACTGTAATCCAGTGCAGCCTTAACCTACCAAATCCATTGTTTTTTTTGTTGTTTTTTTTAAATTAGTAATTTCAGCGGACTTCGGGGCTTTTTTGGGAATTTCATGGAAAATTCGTATTCCGTAAAACTTTCACTTATTCCTTTGGGCAGCGCCACTTTCACTCCATGCACTGAAACTTGCCAAGGGCTAGGCAAATGATCAGTCACTTCATCGAGAATAGCTACTTCCCAAAATTCACGGTATAAGCGTAGCCTACTGCTTCATGTTTCCAAACCCAAACAAGTGCACAAGCTATTTAAATCTACCAATTATTTTGATGAGTATAAAAAAAGGGACAACACGGTATCGATGAATGCATTGGTATTTTAATTCGTTGAAGAGAACTCGCCTCAGGAATACCTGCGGGTCAAATCAGAAAGACGATTATTTTTCGGTGCGAAAGAATTCCTTTTTGTTTTCTTTAATCAGTGTTCATTGCAGCTTCCCTACCAACTACCTGCATCCACACGTCATACATTCTTCTAAATGACCCCTCCCCCCGCTAGCATTTCGCCGGGCCGTGACTAATGATAGGGACGTCCGCCAACATCAAGGACGGAAAAAGTCCGACTCCTCAGCTTTCCGTTCCACGGCAACAGTTGTTCTCGTCAAATGGGTAGGGAAAGGTAAATTATGCTTCTTAAACTGCTTAATTATGCTCCAAAATCAGAGGCAATGTGTACATAATCATGCTCCAAAAAAGGCCGCATTATGCTCCATGAATTTCACGTTTATTTTAGTTATTTTTTGTTGAGCGACTCCCAAAAGCGTTTAAAATGTAATGTTGCTGTTTTAAGCGCCTGCGTGAAAACCAACAACGAGAAATTCTCCAGATTAGCCGGATTTTAATTTATTTTGAAAAGAGTTAATCTCCGAAAATGTAAAGGTTTCTATTATTTGAAGTAAATTTTTAAAAATTGACAATTAAAATGTTTAATTAATCAAATGCAGATATTAAAAGATCAAGTAGATAACATTTCTGGATATTCACAACAAAAATCAAATAATTTAAAATCATTAGGTAAAAAAGTAGGAACTTTGACGAATTGCTCCAAACTGGTGTGCCGGACACTTTATCTAAGGTCAGCACCGCTGCTCTGTGGCTTAGCGTGCTAAATAGGACTCAAAACCATCAAGTTCTGTACAATTTTGCGCTAAAATCGTCCTAAATGTATTTAAAAAAAAAAGTCCCATGCCCCATGAAACCTTGCATGCTGCTTGAAGCATGCAATTATGCTTCAACATGCTCAATCAAAAACCGCATATACCCACTGAAAAACGTTTTTCTTGTCGTAAAACGTCTTTTTACAAAGTTCTGCGACATTATGCTCCAATGCCCCAAACATAATTTATGTTTCCCTACAAATGGGTCTACAGAACTTTCGAGGAGTACATGTATCCATTGAAGCTGAAATCGGACTTAATAAGATATCCAAGAACGCTCTAATAGTCCCCATGGATACCGTTTTGTGTACACTCCAGAAATAGCACAAGTTTTTGGAAAATAAAATACCAAAAAAGAACGGGAAAAAAAGTGCAAATTGTGTACTACTAGCGTCAAACCGTGAGGGTCGCACACGCTGAAATATTCGGCCGAGAAAATTCGCTTTGGGAGTGAAAATTAATTCTTAAAAAGTGAAAAGTGTGCCACCAATTTGTTAACAGTCGGTCACTTTTCACTATTTAGGAGTGAATTTTTACTTCTGAAGCAATGTTCATTACAAAACGTTTTAGTATGCAGGAACATGGAAGACTGCATAGTGAGTTTTTTGACCACATTAGATGTTCCTCCGATGATGTTCATGAGAGGCCCCGTCCCCTTCTTTTCTTCAAAAGTTGCTGATTTTTTATATTTCACTTTTTTACATCAACGTTGCTGCACACTCTAAATATGAAATAGTCAAATTTTGACTAAATGAAATAGTCAATTAGTGTATGACTAAGACTTTGGTCATATTTGACTAAAGAATGGTAGGAATAGTAAATTTTTGGTCTACCCTTTCGAATTAGTCAATTGTTTTACTTGAATTAACTTTTTGAATAGTTAATGTGATTTGACCAATTGAATTAGTCAAAAAGAACAAAGAAGTCGAAGAGGGGGGAGGCTTCAAGCAGGATTCCACGTGAAGGCGTCAACGGCTTTTTTGCTGTTGTGACTATCAAGCATTTACAGAGTCAAAAGTTTCAAAATATCGGTCCTCTCAGTTCAAATAATCGCGGGCTGCTCTGATCT
>Ga0058701_10005973_pt1 | contig 10205 bp, 4 predicted proteins | sample AgamicOrMae_FD_97039 | JGI IMG/M metagenome (GOLD analysis project Ga0058701, IMG submission 97039) | Agave microbial communities from Guanajuato, Mexico - Or.Ma.e | ecosystem: Host-associated > Plants > Phyllosphere > Phylloplane/Leaf | place: Guanajuato, Mexico | collected 2012-06-04 | reverse complement strand
AGTCATGTCAAAAAATCCAGTCTTTGATTTTAATTTATCTAACAAAGGGCAGAAAAAATGTTTAACTATTTAATTTCCAGCCGGTTTTACAGTTTGATCCTCCCTGATCATAGTCTCTAGATTCATGTAACTTTGCAGTAAATATGAAGTTGATACATTCTTTAAATTTTAAAGGTTACATTTTCTTCCTCTAGAGAAATACTTTTTGTCTCCAAGCCCAGCGGAAAGACTTCGGGAGCGAGGCATGAGGCACTCAACCTAGCCTCTGGTCGCCTAACCTTATGCCGCCTCCTTAAAAGGGCGGCTTAGGTGGCTTTTGTCTCGCTCCGTTTGGTCTCGCTACGCCTGATGCCGGGCCTCGGAGGCCGCAGTTTGTCTCCGCGAGATGAGCGACCCCTAGCTCACCAACCGTGAGGTTAGTTTAGGTTGGATGCCTTGTGCTGAGCACCGCTAGGTTTGGCGACGAAAGGTGGAGCACAGGAGGTGGATCAAGCTCACAAATTTTATGACGTACCGCCCACAGACCATTCCTTTCGGGAACGCAGCTAGAAAGTTTCGGTGTAAAATAATCGACTTTCTAGAAATATTTGGGAAACAGATTCTTACGCAACCCCTTTTTTGCCGAATATTTTGACCACTACGCAATAAGGAAAAAAGCTATAAAAATCTCCATCTCTCAGTTGCTTTTCCAACGTGGCTGTTCATCCCTGTCATAGAGTACAGAGCTCAATCCAGAGAAGGGAAAATCTTGTGTGTTTTTGGTTTCGCTAGTTGCTTTAATTTTTTATTCGTTACCTTTCATTGCTACTTTTTAATTATTTTTTATTTTATTTTTCTTTTATAAGGAAAGATCTTAGGAACAATGTTTGTCCCCTCACAAATAAAATACTAAAGCTCGTTTTTAAAAGTTTACAAGCACAAAGTGAATAATGAACGACGAGAGATATTTCCGCAATATGTATTTAAAATATGTTTTGTTTGACGACGTATTTGTATATGCTCTCATATGGGACTCACATGAAAGTTCCTTTCTCCGTAGAGGACGAAGTCGATCTATCAAAGGGGAAGCGAATTGGGAAATTAAAGAACGGTAACTAGATGATTAGCAAGTGCGTTCGCTGTCACGTATCGATAACCTCAACTGCACTGTAACCCAGGAGTTCGTGACGAAGGCGTGGTCCGGCCCAGCCGCCTACTCTGCCACAGGCTTTTGGCCAAAGATGAGGCACGATAAAGCTGCACGTTGGATAACGCGGGACGCCACGGGACGGGACACGGTAGTTGGGGAACGTGAAAGGCTGGGGGGGAGGTGAAAGGTAGATCGGATGCTGTGGGGGGGGGAAGGTCGGTCACTCACCCAGGAAAGATGCCGAACTGGGACACCAATTTTGTGCATCAAATGTATTCTCAAATGCATCGGTTCATAATAACACGTTTTTACGTATTTTAAATAGGTGGCCTTGTAACAAGTCGCTTAGCATGCATCTCACTCAAAATACGTGTTGAATGAAATAAAATTAAGTAGCTATTTCCATTTGCAGTAGACTACATATCTGCTCTAGTCTAAAAAAATAGAAGAATTTGTAAAAATAAAAATGAAAAAACTTTCGAGATAGTAACACAGTAAAAACAAAACACCCTTTTTAGGGAATGCTAAACCTGTTTAGGGATTGACACTAAAAAGGGGGCAGTACCTATTTTGTGACCTGTGTTCAGCAACATCATTTAAAAGGTCTCGGCGAGTGCTCTCCTTTGATGTGGCTGATCAAGTGTCGATCTTGAAAAATAACCAAAATTCTTACTCACCCATTTTAGTTTCTCACCCAAAACAGGTATAGCATTCCCTGAAACGGGTGCTATTTTTTTTTACTGCGAATTTTTTCTACAGCGAATTTCCCGTAGTAATGAATTCGATCCGACTTTGGAGCGGAAATTTGTAATGTTATAGATTGTCTGTTGGTTGGTCTTTCTCTAAGTCGCCGATAACACAATGATAGCGAAATGAAGCACAATGCATGTTGCCCACCTAGCTCACTCGGTACGTCGACAATACAATGAAATGTTGAACAAAGGTAGAACGCACAAGAGGTAGAAAATGCGAACTGGAAACTTTGAGTATACGTTATGATTAGATAATGCGAAGTGACATTTGGAGACAGTGACAAAACAGACGTTACACTTATAGTGTTGGCAAAAAAAAGTTAAGATCCGCGCAAATTCAGTTTAACTATCGTAAATGAACGGCCGAGGTTTCACATACATATTGAGATTAATTAGTAGTTGCGCAATGGAATTACGTGGTTAAAGGAAATGTATTTACTTTCGAGCAGAGCGCGGATTGTTTTACGTGAGAAGAAAATTGAAAGTGGCAGAGTTAGTGCTCCTAGTTTGCGCGCCGTAAATCATAGGGAAAAGGTTATGGCTTGCCAGGTACCGTCAGGTACCTGCTTCGACAAGAAAGGTCGTAAAACAGGTACCAAGTACTCGCTTGCGCATTCAAGACCCTACAAAGGGTTATGAGACGTCTTAAGCTGTGACCGAAGTATCCCGTAAATATCACGGTATGATCTTCGTGTTTCGTGAAGAGGTTTCTTCTCGCTTCACTAGACAGACACGCGGTAGCCAAAGTGCAGAATTCATGTTAACAACACTTGACGTGCCCTTAGCTCTAAACCATTTTCATGGTTGCATTTTCTGGCTACATTCAAGAGACCCCTTTCCAAAGCTGTTTGCTTATTACTTTTGGTTCCCTACCCTGCTGATTAAAATCACTTGGGAAGTAGAATTTCCGTCAACATGATGTCTTTCAGATATTTCTACAAATTACGTAACCTTGCCAAAGTGTTGTAAAACTTGAAACGAACTACCACAAAATTCCAATCGTCGATTTTTTTAATTTTTTTTTACATGTCCTTGTTTTCCGTTGCACTTTTACCTCCGTTACACCGAACATTAATCATTGATCTATTTCCACTGCACAATAAAATAATCAAATAAATAAAAAAACTGCGCTGACAGTGAGTAACAATCTACAGACGAATCAGTAGAAATCTACTGTAATCTATCGATTCTCAGTCGAATTCGAACCACTGATGCACTTCAGTGCCTAGGTTTTGATTGAAAATTAGTGGATTTACACTGAAGATCAGCAGATTTTTACTGGTTCAAGTTAAGAATATTGGTGATTTTCTATGAAAAGCGATGGTAAAGTACTTTTAAAATTTGTAGTGGGCTATTTTTGATGCAAAGGTGAACGAGAGAGGTCGTCAGTAACCTTTAAACTATCCCAATTGTTGCTATTGAGGATCAGGTAAAATTAACTTTTTACTTTTTTTTCCATCGGATAACTATTTAAAAAGAAATACCACGCCCTCTCTGAAATCGTAAATCGTAAATAAATCCATTTTAGTTTGTCTTATTTTGAAGCAAAGGAATCCTATTTTATGCTTGATAGGTAGATTCCTCGTAAGTCTGTTGTGGGAAGTAAAGGGTTAGAATAGACTGCAGTTGATGAGTTTTAAAGGAGAAGCTGACAAGATACGTACGTCTAGATGTGTATGTTTTCGGCTTGCTTTGATGCGTGGAGAGCACTAAGTGCATTGGAAGACAAAGAATATTGGTGCATCGAGCTGCATAGGCCGACGGCCATTTTAAACGGCGAGTGCATCCCGGTGCAACACAGGCGTTGGCCTACATTCTATTTGCGGGCCGTCTAGGGGCGGGTGAGGTGTAATGTCCCCGTTCAAATAAGATGCATTCTTTCAACAAAAATCTAGCCAACTAGACTAACAACGCTGTAAAATTACCACAGGTACGATCTAATTATATGCAAAACCAAGTGTACTGCCAATTTCCGAGCAATCTAGTAACCTCTTAATGATTTGATAAGTACGTAAAGGCTGTTGGGGGAAAAAGTTGTTATTCTTAAATTTGGCAATTTTTGGAGACTTGAAATTTTTGGGAAAGGTACCTCGGATGTGATTATTTTTTTGCAAAGTAGGTGAGGTGCTTTAACCGACTTTAACCAATGGAATACACAAAAGTACGTAAAGATTTATGTGGCTGGATCAACCTTTGCAATGGTCGGGAACAGGCAATCGTGAAGAATTCGTACTTTTGAGGGAGCAGTAAAGGTATGCATTACATACACGTAAAAAAAAGACTTTGTCACAGTAAAAAATATCTGTGACACTGACAATCACCCTTTGTTCTTATACAGACTACAACCGTGACTGTTGACATAACAATTATTCTTTGTCGCGTTTACTATTTTTTTCACCAACTGTAACCAAATAAAAATTGTGCGTCTAAACATTGTAGTTTTGACAATGTCATTTTTTGCGTGTGTTTAGAATCAGTATAACATTCAAAATATGTGGAAGAGTAAGCAGACTTATGCTTGAAAACTGACGTTGGACTTCAAGCCAATGTGTTAAAAAATGCCTGTTAAAGTTTATGTTGCGATCCAGCTCAAAACTGAACATAAAACAATAATTATCGGATCAGTTTCACAATTACAACACATATGCCAAATCAGGTATCTTCACCTCGGATATTACCATGATATCACACGTCAACAATGATCCAGCACATTTGAAGCAAAGGGATATGCGCTGAAAAGATCTGAAATGCAAGATTCTATACACAGAGTATTCTGTCACAAGCCCATTAGATACAATTACTTAAATCTGGAACGATTTTTGTCGGAATTATAACGCCTCAGAGTGGTTAAGTGTTATATAAAGTATATTAACGTACGATAACGATTTGAATTTCCCGCTTATTTGTCCTAAAACAAAGACAATATCCTGTGATCTCTTCATCGCTCTCGACTTCCCACCCTAATTGTCAAAATCTGCTCTTATAAATCTAATTTTAGTAGTTTAGAAAAGGTGGCCTCAGCTGAGGACCCCCAAGGCAAAATCTAAATTGGGCTACAAGCGCGGCGCAGACTGGTGCCACAATCCTCAACTAGGACAACTCATAGACTACACAATTCAATTGCACTCTTGACACTCATCTAGCCGGCCGTGATAACCATAACCTCCCCCAGAGGGCGCTGCTAACACTATTTTTAGTGTCACCCGCCAATATAGCGCGTCTCATATTTGGAGGTCCAGTCTTTGAGCTTTCGCTTTCCTGATCTAGGAGAGTTATATTATTCGGAAACATCTCGAGCTTCGTTTATATGCTTGATCTCCTTAAAAGAAAAATTACCACTTTACAAAACTCTTTTATCTGTTCTCATTCCTCTGAACCTTGTTAAAGCATATTAAGTTTATCTTAAAAGCTTTTTTCTTCTTCTTTGTTTGCATGACTTGTGCAAAAATGGCTGATATAAGGAGCTATATTTTTATTTAATTCATCCGGAAGAGTGTCTTTTGATTAAGATGTTGAAATGTCTAGCTATTTTTCGTTACTTCAAAATGGGAACGCTGGATGGCATTGGTTAAGGTTATGGTGTTCTAAACTCGAGCATAATTTTCTAAATTAGGAATTGCAAAGGCAATATGAATTGTTTTTATTCAATTCGAATGCGCAAAAACTGCATTTCCTAACAAGTAAGATTGGTTGAGATGAGTAAACAGCAAGAAAATAAACATATTACTTGGTATCTCAGTTGTATCAAGTAAGAGGTATACAATTTGAAGACATAAAAATATCTAAAGTAACACAATCAACTTAAATGTTACCTCAGTGTTGCACAAGTCAAAGAAGAACCAGTTGTTTCAGGAGACATCTGTTTTTTGTATGTTGATCTCATTTGATTTTTACCAAACGAACGGCTTTTAGTAAGCGTCTAGTCACATTGTCCGAAAATACGACGCTACGAACAATGATGAACCATCCGATTTGAAAAGAACTTGCTGAAACGTTTGAATCGATAAAGGCAAGGAAATTTGATGAGAATAACCTAACATAAGCTTTGATGGGCCGCAGTTGCTTGAGCAGCGCGAACCATAGCTTTCGTTCGGGGGGGTCAATGAACTTATGTACTGTACATAGTCGCTACACTCGTGGCTCCACTGCTCCCCCTTCACCCACAATGATAGGCCTTTCTCGCGAGCTAACACTTGCCATTGTAAAATGGCTGTTAACTACCCTAGCGTAAAGAAAATAGCCCATGAAATATACGGTAAATTTTAAAAGTAGCATACGACTTGTGATCAACTTTTTGCCCTCGAGCGGAGCTACAATGGAGTGAGGAACAGCGCAGACTTCGAAACGACATCATACCGTCTCATCGACTTTCAAGACACACCATTGTAACAAGTCATTTTTTTTACAAAGTGGCGTTACAGCGATAGAATGTGTTTGGTGCTTTTGATAGCCCGGTTTCCGGAGTATGAAAAATACAGATCAATAAACGAGGCTCTATTACATTATCAGGAAGACTTATAAGATGGTATGCTAACTTTTGATAGAGCTGCGGTAAAATTCCTAAGGTACGGTTATTTACTGCTATTCCGCATACATCTCCAATTTCGGTCCGTCGTGTTCACATTAATTCTTAGGTCCGGAAAAGATATGAACCCGTTTAATATACGATAATGCCTTGCTCATTGCTAACCTTAAAGAGTTAATTGAATGAAGTATTAATGTCAGGATGATTTACTAAATGATGTACTTTCAAACCCAGCCTGGGCTATGCTCGGTATACCTATCCTCACCATTAAGAATTTTTTTAATCTTATTTATAAACTTTAAAATTATTTAACATTTCTTAACATTTAGAATTTAAAAATTTTAACGATTGGGAAATTTAGAAACGCAGACCTTAAAAGTAGAAATTAAAATTCAAAATTTAGACCTTAAAGAAATGACTATGTTGGCTCAACCAAACGTTTTCTTAATAATAGCCTAAGCAAACCAGAATTGTTGTGACAATTTAAAGTGTTACAAAAACAACGTGCATTGTTGCGACCTCGGTTACGACAACAATTGCAGTTGTCGCCGTATTAAGTGACATTGTCACAACAATCCTAGTTTGCTGAGGCTATATTAACGGACGTTTTGTTGAGGCAACAAAGTCATTTTCTTGGTGAACTCAAAAGTAGTGATAACGAGTAGATATACCTATAAAATAACCCAAAGAAAAGATCGAGCAGCAAGAAAAGCACGACTTGCAGTTCAATGAACTAAAACAAAAACATACTACTTCCGTCTGGGCAAGGTGCAACTTCGTTTATTAAACCTAAAACCTAAATTTAGATACTAGAATATCGATTCGTTACATAATTGACCAGTTTTGCTAAGTTGCATGTTATTTTCATTGAAACGTGTTGAAACTGGGTGTTACGTGAGAACGTTTTAAGTTCCGGAGCAAACTGCATAAATTGAAGGGTGCAAAGCTCTATTCATTTATGTTCACCTCGTTGCCAGCTGTTTTTTATGTCCCGCTCGCTACCGACTTTCTACATTAGTTGCCAAAGAAAATCAATTAAATTTTGTACGTTGGAAAAAGAGGCGAATAGAATTGTCAATGATTGCTGCATTTAGTACCAGTTTTGATGACAAATCGTCAATATTGTGTTTTTTTTTTAACAGACTACTAATTACAGGAGTTTATTTTTGTCGTGAACAACCAGTTTCATGCATTAATTAAAATATCTTTAGATCGTGTATGCGTAATAACTATCCATGTTGTGGCTTTATGATATTATTAAACAATTATCTTTTGAAAGCGTAATTATTAAGTCAGAAAACTATGTTGAAAAATTGGTTTTGACGATATTAGATGACGCAATGACCGTGTAAAATAATTAAAAATATAAAATATATAAATAAAAGCTTATTGGGGACAAAACGTAAAATTTCGACACCATGTTACTATAAAACTTTTCTATTGGCCGGTCGTTGAAGGTACCAAGAAGAAAAACCCTGACTTGATATCTTTTTTTTGTCCTTTCTTAAAAACAAATTGTTTTTCTAATAGTAAAATCTTTTCAGAACTCATTTAAAGATAAAAATGTTGCTTCCAAAAATATTGTTTTCCAGAAATTTTGATTAGTTTGATTTTTGTTGGAGCAACAGTATTTTGACTTGTTACCGAGTGTAAAAATGATTGCATTCATCCAACATAGTCGATGTCCAGTAGCGTGAGCAACGAACAGCAAAGCCATACAGGGAGAAAGCAATGAGGGACAGAGATCACAAGCTTCCTGGCTCCGTCTCTGTCTTGCCAATGGGACCGCGCATCGCTCTGTCTTTTTCTAATCGGATAAGCACTTATACGACGGACAGAGCATTCGCATTCGCTGGGAGAGGGAGAGTGAGATGGAGAGAGGGAAGTGGACTGCAGCTGATAGCTCGTGTACTGGGAACGTCGTCTCCTATGGATACCCACTGCCCACTACTTTCACTGTGTCATGTAACTTTGAGATAGAAAATAATTATTTCTGTAACTGTTAGTCACTTAAGATGTTCAGAAATCTTCTATTCTAGATGTACACTCGAGCTCACAAGTCATAAGTTCTCGAAGGCGAATGCACTCGACGATACGGGTCGGCTACTTTTGATCGGAATTGTACACACTAAAACAAAAATAACAGAAAAAATCAATTACTATTTTTGAAAGTTTTGAAAATTTACAGCTTGGACAATGATTGAACAAAAACGCATTTAAATTGGCGAATGCAAACGACTTCTCAACAATCTCGAAGACATCGTATAGAGGTCCACGATTTTCCTGAATACGATTTCGCGTTGTCTCTGCGAAAGGGGTCGTCCACAAACTACGTAACAGTTTTAGACCACATTTTGCACCACCCACGTTACCATTATCCCTCCTCTCTCATCAAACGTAAACATTGACTGCAGTCATTCCTTTGATTCCCATCATCTCTCCCGAAGGTTGTGTAGTTTAACGACAACCGCCAAAGCACTTTTAGGCTATTAAAAAGCTGCCGTATTTTGAAGAAGATAATATCATAAATAGAAAATATTCAATAAAAAATTCCCGCAATAAAAAATAAAATAAAAAAAATATAAAAAAAAACACCGTCGAAATAGGTGCATTGAGATTTTCAAATAAGAATTTTATGTAAATGATGTTTAGGTAGGATAAGGTTTGCTAACCTACTGTTGGGTTGAGCAGTGGACATGTTTTTAGAAAGGAAGTGTCAATGGACCCGACTGCCCCATTTGAAATGTATTAGGTTGGGTTCCGTGCTTTCAAGTCTCCCTATTGCATGTCGGGTCAATAGCAACATCCTTTCAGAAAAGGGTCGGATTTTGTTAGATTAGGTAAGGTTAAGTTTGAGTAGGATTTGGTTAGGTCCAGCCTTTTGTAATAGTAATTTACCTAGGTATGGCGCTTTGATCCTGCCGGGTGCCGTGCGATACCAGATCTCTGTGACGTCCCTCATGGCCAGGTTGAAGTGCTTGTCGAATGCGACTACGTAGCCATCCAGCGTGCCGCGTATCCCGTGGCCATGCCGAGTGACAACCTGCCAAACACCACAAAAAACCAATCAACACGAGTTCGATTGTTTTTCCGCCTCTAAACCGGTCTTTATTTAAGAAAGAAGGAAGTAGAAACACTAAAAAATTGACACAATTTCCCTCTAGAGGGCCACCTAGCATCATCAAACTACTCAGCGAGGCACAAGGCCCTTAAACTTGACAAACCTAACCTACGTGCAAAATTCTACTTTTATTTAAAGTTAATCTAACTTGGTTCTCTCAGGTCGAAACTCAAACTTTCTAAAAATATTTAACCTCACCTTGCATGTATTAACCCATATGATGTGTGTGAAATCCAATTTTAATATTTGAGGACAACAGGGTCAACATCGGAAATATTCCGCGGTTTTTGATGCTGTGACAGTTTGAACAAGGCGGTGGGCCTACATTTTATAACGCGAGTTTGTAGAATTCCCTCGATATATTTCATGCTGTATCCCCGATATCAGCAACACTATTCGCACGGTGAACTTAGGCCCTTAACCTAAGTTAATCTAACGTAACGCTCCAGTACATCCCACTTTGCGAATCGCATGTAAAGGACACGCGACGGTAACAAGTCCTTAAGTGCTCCTCTTTTTCTTACATGATAAATTTTTCTTCAATGAAGAGCATTTTTCCTCATAAGGAATTTTCATTCCCATATATGTGTTTGAAGAAAATCCTCTTTATTTTAGAGGATTTTTCAAATAAGCATTGACATAATTCGAGAACGTAAGATTATATATGCTCTTTAAAGT
>Ga0058701_10005972_pt1 | contig 10205 bp, 9 predicted proteins | sample AgamicOrMae_FD_97039 | JGI IMG/M metagenome (GOLD analysis project Ga0058701, IMG submission 97039) | Agave microbial communities from Guanajuato, Mexico - Or.Ma.e | ecosystem: Host-associated > Plants > Phyllosphere > Phylloplane/Leaf | place: Guanajuato, Mexico | collected 2012-06-04 | reverse complement strand
GTATAATATATTTTCAATAGAAACGCCTCCTCTTCTTAACCCGCAACAAAAGTTTTATCAATCATCTTAAGCTTCCAGCCGCAAATTTTGCTTATTCCTTATATATCAACCGGTTGGCTTTCAACTCTGAAAATTTAAAATAACGATTTGAACGAAAAACGTTATGGTATTATATTGTGTGCAGCCGGCCAAGTGTTAAGAAAGTGACTACGATTTCAATGGGTAAAGAAAGAAGGAAAGTGCGGTCGCTCCAATCTGAGAGACAAGGATAAAAGAATGAGCAAACACACAAACGCATCCTCTGGTCCCAATCGGTGGAATATACATCACAAAGTTCGTGAAGCCACTCATATTCGAGAAAAGCACAACATGAGAAGAGTATGTACACCCACACATACACATGCGCACAGTCCTTACAAAGGTAAAACGAACCTCAATCACACATGGTTAGCAAGATACATGAAAGAAACCCTCGCGATTCGTTCATTTTGTTAAATATTGCGTGGGGAGTCGTCGAGACAGCCGTGTTAACGACACGCTGAACTGTAATATTTAGGTACGATAGCTTGCTTAGTTCGATGGCCCCAGCTTTTATAGATGTAAGTCCTTCATACAAGACGTAGCAAATCAATATTTCGGCTAGAGCATACGAGTGCGCCAATAAGGTACTGATGTACTAGCAGTCCAAAAATGTATTGCGCGCTTCATTTTTTTTTAACTTCCATGAAACGAAACAAGATACGACAAAAAAGCTAAAATTAAATTCATAGATCTCTTGAAGATCTAACAATTTTATTTCGTGCTTTTCTTACGTATCTCTCTTTTTCAAAGTTACGGAGGTGCAAAAAAATTGGTGCACGCAATACTTTTTTGACTGCTAGTATTCCAATAACACGGGACTGAATTTTTCAGCTATCACGAAAGATTTGTAAGGGATCTGTTTTGCGATAACCTTGATTAATGGCTGAATTTTGCGCTGAAGTCATTCAGCTATCTGACTGAGCTAAGGTTCCTGAATAGTAATCAAGCGTGCAGGACAAAAATAAAGGCACGTAAATGAAGATACCACACATTTAAGAGATATAACTATCCCCAAATAAATAAAGCTAAGAAGAATAGTCATCTCCGATATACTTAACAATGACTACGTAAATCAAATGACTAGAGTGGTTGACTAGAGAGGTAAAGGAACATATCAAGATGTTGGTTTGGATTGTCCACTTCACAGGTCCCCGGGACGGTCGACTAGATTATGTCAAGAGGAAAGAACCATAACACCGAGAACTACATCAAAGCAGTTCTGCAAACATCACATGCAGTCTGATAAATTCAAAGGGAGCATTCACCAACTTGGCACAGGTGGTCGACACTTTTACAAAAATCACCGCCTTGCGACAAAATCGTGTTAGTAGTGCTGCCACCAAGAAGCAGGGTTGCATGATACGACGAGAAATCCACGAGGTAAGGTCTACATTCTGCCTGGCATGATGTCACCTAGATACTAATCTCTGGTCAGAATGTTAGGAACTCGAAGACTAGAAATTGACTCGCTAAGTCCTATTGTTTCCCGCAACGGTGTTGGCATCTTCTCCGCTATGTATGATCCTGATGTGTTTGTTTAGGTTGCTTTTTCGTTTGGAGCTATGTGTGCAGTAGGGACAACGGAACTGTGGAGATTTGCCACATTCGTAGTTCCGGTGACGCCATAAAGACGCGTACTGTTGGTAGGTTCTGCCGCAGTCCTGGCAAGTAAACGGGCCTGGCCCAGACCGAGATACGTTCATCGGGGCCGACACGAACAGCGGGTCTTGCACAGAATGGTTGTTAACACTCATCCAGTGCGTCAAGTCTGGAACAGAAGAAAAAGGGTTAGTGCGTGATCTAAGAAGCGAGTTGGAAGAAAAATACAGAGAGATACTACAAAGCATTGGGAGGGGTCTCACTACATGATCGAGGGGAGAAAAACACTGACATTGTTTTCATACAACTTTTAATTTCACAAAATCACAATAAGCTTACATCAGTCTTTGTATTGCTATTCCTGCCTGCAGCCAATACTCCCACATTGGAGGTCAATACATTAATACATTCAACGAGTATTTTTGCCTACTGACTCAATATATCGTGGATGATACGGTAACTACAGTATTAGAACATATCTCTTTCAACTCGACACGATGGAAAAATTCCTGTAGTCAAACAGTGGGCTCGGAATTAGTAGTGATATTGCGGTGCATCCGCATGACATGAGCTTTTAGACTGCTCTTTTGTTTACACCTAAAAATGCAGTATTGGCACTGGAATTTCGGGAACACGCCACATTCGAAGTGAAGGTGGCGCCACAAGGAGGCATTCTGCTGGTATCTTCGACCACAGTTGGGACACAGGTACGGTTTCAAGAGTTTCAGGTGATCCGAGACGGGAACGAGATGGGAGGTGGCTGGACGTGGGAGAGGGTGCTTCGAGCCAGTCGCCAGATTTCTGGCATCACCATAAACAGCTGGGGTTATCAGTTTCTGGTGATATCCTCCGATTTTTGCAACTGATTCAAGACATAGATAACCTGCAACACGCGTATGGTATCTTCAGTGCCCAGAGTAAGAGTTTTCTTTTTTTTTGGGGGGGGGGGGGTTGGAAACGTGTGAAACCAGAAAACGTGTGGCTTAGGAAGTGGTGTTTTAAGGCTCTGAAAGAACGAAAACAGTTCCATTCAATGAGATGATTGAAGTGACGGGAAACATGGTTGTAAAGATCGGAAGTACATAGCAACTTATCTTCGAGAAGGTTTTCTTCTGATAGGGACATAGCTAGAAAAGATACCGGCTTACAGGGTAAAATTGTGTTTATCTAAAACAAAAAACTCAAACGATTTTTCCTCTGAGACACAGATCATATCACATGAAACGTGTATAAAGAAATGCATTGTTTCCACCAGGTGCGCTGGACATCGACAAGTTGAGATCCAGTGCAATCATGGAAAACATGTTGGTACACAGACCATACAGCGTGACTGATAGGACATTTCCCAAAATCTCAAATCTTACAATTCAACTTCCAAAAAGGCTTCAAAAAATCACACACATTTACAAGTGCAAAAGTAAGATCAATATTGTTGTTGAGACGAAAACAAGGACGGAAAAAAAAGAGGGATTGCCGGTAATGTGGAGGGGTGGCGAGGACATTTGCGAACCTGAATTCCGTATTGCTGTTATTTCAATGTCAACAGGTGTTCACACATACTGGAAGCTCTGAAGATTCTGACAAAATTTCAGCGGCTGCTCCCAATGGAGTTACTACAATCGCTAAACTCTTGGCATTGCTGAGGGAACTGAGAATCTAGATCAGCGTGCATCCGAGTTATATGAGACTTCATGTTGCCTTTACGTTTACTCCTATAAGAGCAATGAGGGCATGCAAACTGCGGGGCTTTCCCGCATTCAAACCGGACGTGATTGTTCAACGACTGAAGGTGAGAGTAACCTCTGCCGCAGGTTTTGCACAAGAAACCGTTAGAGGTTTGTCCCTCCAGGTTCCACATCTCTGCAACAGAGAAGACCTATTAGAAGTAACTCTGCTTTTGTCATTGGGTAAGGACGGAGTACTATACCTCCCAGGTCAATGCAAAGACATTGGGAAATGAAACAAGACTTTTGTTCAAAGTATTTATTCTTTGACAGAACACATTTACGACAATCAGGTTTGCTTATCACAATTAAGATGAAGAACACAGCTACGGGAACCCGAATCCTTTTTTGGAGATGGGGCCCCGAGATATTTGTGCATTAATTCAGTAATTTACAGTCAAGAACACGAGGAATCTTGTATCAAGTTTGTGTGGTTTCCAAGTAGAAGACGCACGATTTTCACAGGGATGAAAATAATCATTTTTAATGTTTCAATACGAAAACGTCAAAGCAGATTACCAAAACATATGACACGACGCAAGTATTCTTAAGTCTGATGGTTGTGAATGCCTATGGGCAGATAAGAAATAATGAGCAGACCAAGAGTAAGTTTCAGAGTAAAAAAAAGAGGAAGAAGAAGAAATGCTGAAGATTTGTGCGATTTTTCGACGGTTTTTCTAGGCCCGCGATCCCCCTATGAAATCTTCTCTGGGATGCGCTCAGGTACGATGACGCCATGCTTCCGTATTATATGCCTGTCCAAATTGACTTTTAAGGTACTGAAGTAGTTACAATCATGGCACCGGAATTGAGGTCCCACTTGGCCGCACTTAAATCGAGAATGTGACCAAAGCGATTGTCTGTGAGCATACACTTTTCCGCACTTCCGGCAGGGGTACTTCCGCTTCCAGAGTTTTGAGTGCATAAAATTGAATCCTCCAGCTGCCACTGCTTCCGAATCGAAAGTTGTGAAGTCCGGTTTGGAATCGGTGACTGAAGAGTATGAGAAAGTCATTCCTGGAAAAGGACGGATGTCATTAGATACTGGGACCAGCAAAAAGTTATCTGAGTGTACACGACACATGTTTACCTTGAATCTGCAAACCAAAGATGAACGAGTCAAATGAATAGATATAGAAGACGAAAGTCAAAAGAAACAAGAAGTAAAGAAAAGAACTAAAACCAAAAACAAAAAAGGAGAAACGACCGGTGAGTTCGATCCGCTCATCGTCTGAAATCTGCCAGTGCAAGAAAGGTTTTGGATTTTGTTAAAAAAGCTACTCACTCCTAAGGTTAAATAAGTTTTGACTCATATTACAAACAACTTTTTATTGACTTAAAAAAGCGAAGCAAAACATGATTAATGCTAAAACATTCCATATAAAAAACATAACAGTTGCACTGGAGCTCTTTGAAAGAAAATAACACGACGGCGTATTTTTGTAAGAAATACCGTCCCCAAAGAGAAGTTACGCCACTGAAAAAGTATATGTGCGGTCTTGTACAAAAATACACCTTGGAAAAGAAATGTTTGAGCATTCTTTAGCCGAGCGGCTACGTATCGCAATAGGCTACCTCCAACACAATTGCTGTAGTTTAACGCTCACTTTTCGGAGCACACAACATTTCGGGATGATAGTAAACGATAGTACACAACTGAACAAAAATGCACCCACGTAATCACCAAAGTCCTTGTGGTTTTAATCCACAGCATCCTTTAACATTCATAAAATGCTATCATGAACAAAGTACACAACCTGTAGACTGCACTGATCCTGATTCACTTAAGCGATATTGAAACTTGAACGACTATAAACTTGTTTTCATTGGTTTAACTTCATTTAGGATTACATCACGTATGGCGTAAGGACAAGACGAAAGAGTTCGTCTAAAATCCATCGAAAATTTTAACGATGAAAAAATATCTCCGGAGATAAAAGAAAGAACTGATGAAGCCTTCAAATTATCAATAATAATGTCTCACGTCATATTGCAACACTGAACACAGAAAATATTTACTTAAGGCACTTGAGAATACACAATGTGACCTGACAAAAAGGCGAGTGTTTCTTTGGGGAAAACGGTGAATTTTCAGTCTTTCACGAAGTTTCCTCAAGTATACTATGACAATATATCAGCTGAAATCTCCTAGATGCGTTGTCTAAAAAAAAACTATGAAAATATGGATCATGTCATTTGCGGTTTCTTGTTGAAAACTGGCAGCAATTAAAGATTGGGACACTGGGAGGAAATATTTGAGTCGTAGTCGACGATAAGTCACCTTGCAGTCGGCTGTTTCGTAAGCTACCGATAGCAAAGAGATACGAGGTGTCAGCTGAGTGTATTCCCAGCTATGACTGCACGACTGAAATGAAGGCCATGAATTGCCTGGATATGAGAACTTATCCTCGACTACGGCTCAACTCATGACTTCCCGTGAACAGACACGATATGCCTCTTGAGATTACTCTTTCTTTTCGTTTGGTAGACGCAAAGGGGGCACCAGAAAGAGCGCGACTTGCCGCACTCTACCTTCTTGTGGCTCCACAGAGAATGAGCGTGAGAATAGGAGGCATTGCAATTGTCACAACGGTAAGGCAGGTCACCATTAAGGTCAGGTTTGTTTCTTCTCTTGACAGTCTGTTTGGAAGATGAGTCAAGGTGGTCCATAGAGACATTACCCTCCACATGCGTTAGAGAAGAGTCTGAAACATGTTAGAAGGAAGGAAGGTTAAAGTAAGGCACCAAAGAGTCACGAAGAAGGGGGTTTGCTTGGGTGATACAGCGGAGATATAAGATGATTCGGAAAATAGTAGAGGCCGAAGACACCCCTCTCCTTCGTTAACTGCCTCGCCATTCTTTGAACATGCGTTCCTAAGCTCTAAGAAGTTTGCTTCAGGGTCGAACCATCTTTATTTCAAAATCGGAAGAGATACCAGGGTATAACATCAGCCAAATGTCTTCATAAAAAGTGTTTTTGCTGAACTCAAGAGTGACCGATGAAAGGCGTATGTTTCATTTGAGAGGCATGCTCACAGATAATGCGGCTTGTTTTGAAACAAGATCATCACAAAAAAAATATATCTTTATTATCAAACGTCTTATAAATCTGATAGTCGTATAGCAAGAAGAAAATCACAAACACAGTCAAGATACAGAATTAATACAACGATGGGCGAATACTTAAGTTGTTTCGCTGTCTTCAACAAATTCCATCATGTGTTTACGTTTCATGTGAAGGACGATATTAAATTTCCGGGTAGCTCGATGAGGACATAAGGCACAGTAAAACTGGGGATCTTTGTTGCATTCGAACTTTCGATGCCTCCACAGAGATCTTTTCTGTAAGTAGGACCTGCCACATATTGCACAGGAAAAGCGAGGTAGGTTCCAGCGCCTCTGGGTCGACTGACTACCCGAAGAAATGTTTGAAACAGTTTCTCCGACAAGTTGCACGTTAGATGGCCAATCCATGTTCAGGTCTGGAACCAAAATGAGGGTATTAAGAACTGATCGAGAAAAACCTAAGATGTCTCCTCAAAGCTCTATGGAAAGAAATATTCTAGCGCAGGCTCCTTACATGTTTCCTTCTCATTTTCAGTACTCTGAATACTGCCCAAACTCGGTTTTGTCCGGACAAGGTTGACAACGGTAGTTTTTTCAGCGCCCGAATCCAAAGTGCTAGTCGATACACTTGTTAGACACGACATTTTCTGAATTTTTAGAAAGCTTGAGATTGTCGTGAACATGACAAGGTGTCACTAATTCTTCATAGATAAAGACATCCGGAAACCGAGATAATTTTTATTGGCGTTCTAAACAAAACGATATAGCATGAGCCACTGATGGTAGGGCCAAACTAATAGGCAATAAACATAGTCCAGATAACAAAAAACACATGATTGTTGTGGTCATTGTTTCCATACATGGACTCAGATTCTGGTTGGGTCTTGAGGACTCCTCATGGAAGATTTGTTCACCACATGTCGCATTCTCAGTTGAATTCTCCACTTGTATGATCCACCTTTGTTTAAACTTTCGACAGCTATGCTTCCCTTCGCTATCATTACGCTTGGGGACGAAAGGGGGCATGCGAGGTGGAAAATTCCTTATGATCAATCTACGGCGAGGGTCATGAGTTTTCTTTCTTCTTGCGGGTCCTCGTGGCAAACAGCTTTGCCCTCATTTCCCTTAATGCCTCTTCTCCGTGCATTCGGTGGATATGTCCAAGCAGGCTAGAGTTATATCTGGTGACGTGGCCACAGTGAGGGCACTGAAATTTTGGCGCCTGAAGGCATTCATATCTAAGGTGACGTTGTAAGGAGCGAAGCTGTTGGTAAGCTTTGCCGCATTTATTACACTGATATGTTCCACTCATGCGCGATGGCGGGGGTTGCTTGGACCATCTGGGTGCATGCCAGACAGACGAAATGACAGGAGCTGGGGCTTCGGCTGGAACACACAAACGGTATTATCCAAGTAAATCAAGGGGAAATTGCGACGGGAACGCACTGACTTGGTCCATGGAAGAGGTCTTCCAAGAAGATATGATGCGACAAGCACGATTAGCTGATAAGCGGTTGATTCGATGTGATACCATGGAATTATTGATATCCATGCCATGAGTTCGGCAGCTTCGTACAAACGTCTACATAACAATATTTTCGGTCGATTTGAGGGAAATAAATAATAAAAGAAAATTTCAGATTTTTTATTATATCAAAAATTTTGTACGTAAAAAGAAAGATGTTCATCACGAGAAAAAAAAATATTGACACACCGTTCTTCATGTTCTGCAGTTGTTCAGAGCTATCTTCTACAAACACAACATAGTAACTAGTTGCATTAAACCTTAATTAGGTACAAAAGAATGAGAGGAGTAGGCCCAAAGTCCGAAGATATTGTTTAAAAATCTCTTGTACAAACGGTGTTCTATTTTGCACTTTCAGTGATACAACTTCAACAAAAGCTCTTGGGTGTTTCAAAGAATCCAAATCGTGGCGAAAACAGTAACGATTGCCAACACGTGTGGTCGAACTGTTAGCTAAAATACTGTAGATGAATGCTTCGAAATCAGATGTGCTCTCAAATGGCCCTTTTGTTTGGCTTTGTATTCACAGAGTGGACAAAAGAACTGAGGCGTTTTCCCGCATTCGTATTTCCTGTGTCTCCAGAGGGAAGGGTATTGCTGGTAAACTCTTCCACAGTCTGGACACTGCAGAGATTGTTTCTCCATCTCGGAGTATATTCGAGGCACTTCCGTCGAATCGCTGGATCTGCAGTCACCTTCCAGACTCCCATCGAAGAAGCCGTCTGAGAAAAGAAGATACCCAAGTTAGACCCGCTCTTACACGATCAGTTTTGGAGATTAGATTTTCGACCTCGGCGTATCAGATTGGATCAAAGACATCGAGGTGAAAAATCTAACCTTTCAGGTAGAAGGGTTGCGGTTCACTGAGTTTGTCCAGGAGCTACACTGTGACGTCCCGAGTACATGAGGATGTATGAGAACTGGTGCGGGTTTGCCTGATATAAATGGGAAGGATTGAAGGGTTCGACTCACCATCAGCTGGACCAATGAAGCTGCATTTTCACTGGGACTGAGCGAAGGTTTAAATAAGGGTTGACGTTACTCGTTGAACCTCATTGTTTCAACCAACCAAAATCAGTTTTTAGAAAACGATCTTTCTTCTAATCAACGCCCCATCAACAATTAAAACGAAATCCACACAGAATTCAAAACTTTTTTCACCTTCCTAAAATTTCATAATTAATTTTTTCCTCAGAAAATGTGACGATTCAACTGTAGACGAACGAGCAAAGAGAATGTGAAATATATTCTTAATTTTAGGATACCTGCATTGTTTCTTATTAAGACATAGCCTATCAGATGATTTAACTATCTTACGAGATGAGGTCTTTAATATGAAGTCGCAGTGTCATTTCAAGTCAATCGTGCGAATAGCAACGAGTCGACTTCTTTAATAAACGGTTTCTTGTCTCCCTTTCCTGGTTTAAGTACCAGTGAGTAACTCAAACTTTAGTTACCTGTGAGTAACTCAATAATCGTCAGTGCCAATACGAAGATATTTTCGCACATAAATATTGAAGGGTAAGAATAACCCGGACTAATAACAATAAAGCGCATTGCTCAAAGGTAGTAAACAACACAAATATCTTTTAAAAAAATCTTTTATTAAAAATGATTTCAACAAAACAGTCAAGAGTCTTCGAGTCAGTGGACGCTAATGTTCAACCTGAAAACAGATGATCTTATGCACTGAATTTCTCCTTTGGGTGTGAAGATACCGCTATAACGACATATTATGCTTAGTTTACGAGAGACATCTGCAAACATCGATAGACGAGAGAGCTCTGCTGGAGCTTCCAAAGAATATAGAGCTATCTCTAAAACTAACCGAAGTACCTTGTACGCCCATTTTACATCCAACACAGTTTTGTTCAGATCAGAGCGCGAAAGAAAATTAAACGACCAATAAACATCAGTAAATAACAAAAGGCACGAAAATCCATTTTATCACTCAAGAAACTCGCACCTGTGACGTATCAAAAAAATTAACTCAATCAGGAAATAATATCGATGCAATTTGAAAAAAGTTATATCAAAGCAGTATACCTACAGAGGCACCATTAATTGGATATCAAAACTTTGGGGAGGAGGGAGTTTATTTCTTACAAAGTCAATTAAACAGTAAAGCTTTCAGCGAAAAATAACGATTTGCACATACCGGTCGCTCAACAAATTATCAACCAAACATTTATCAGGAACATCAATTTCAT
>Ga0058701_10005971_pt1 | contig 10206 bp, 7 predicted proteins | sample AgamicOrMae_FD_97039 | JGI IMG/M metagenome (GOLD analysis project Ga0058701, IMG submission 97039) | Agave microbial communities from Guanajuato, Mexico - Or.Ma.e | ecosystem: Host-associated > Plants > Phyllosphere > Phylloplane/Leaf | place: Guanajuato, Mexico | collected 2012-06-04 | reverse complement strand
TTACAAGAGAGAATATATATTTTAGCTATCATACATCTGTCCTCATTCATACGGCTTGACCACAATCCTTACGTTAGACACATTATTCGCATAAATCAGAGTTACTCCCTTATTTCTTGTCCTTGTCTTGGCCTTGCTTTTTATCCTTGTCCTTCTCCTTTTCCTTATCTTTGGCGAATGAGCCGACGGCCTGGCGAACAGCTTCGCTCTGCGGGTCCACACCCGGCAGACTTTCCAGGACGCTTTGCAGAAAGGCGGGATCATTCATTACTGTGTACTCGTCGTCGCCTTCAACTTCCATTGGAACTTCGCCACTCTTCTTCTTCTTTTCTTCCTCCTTCGGCTCGGTCGCCTCCTCTGTAAAGTGACGTACATTTACTACACTGTTAAGTTGACAGGAGAATGCCATCATTTTTGTGTTCCATCCCCCGCTAAGCTGAGCGGAGCGATGCACAAGACACGTATTTTGCGTTTGCTATCTCATTTCAGAAAAGTGGAGTCCACCCTTCAAATTGACAGTGTGGACGACATAGTGTCCTCTTACGCTTATCTCAATGAGACTTATCTCTAACACGACGTCGCATCACTCCCCAAATATTTGAGTCCCTCTAAGGCTAGGCCCCCTTTCAAAGTGGTAGGCAACAGATGACCTTGGATCGATTGAAATAATAAGTCGTGTCGCGTTCGAATCAAGAAACGATTTGATTCTAGAAATAAATGTTGGCAATACCATTGAACTGACCTAACCAGCGCAAGGCCTCGTGTATATGTATTTAAATGCGTCAGTATTACCAACACCGATTTCGAAAAAAAATAGATTTGAAGGCGACACGACTCATGATCTCAACAGTACTTACTTGCATCCTGCATGGACATTTGCACGGCAAAGGCGATCTGCTCCTCCTCCGTCATGTTTGAGAAGTCCGGCTGACGGCTGACGCTCTCGTCCGCATCTTGATCCTCCATGGACAAGGCAAGCGCCTGCTCCAACATAGCTTCCTCGTTGGGCACTGCAAAACGAAGAAAGGTTTCAACGTTTCTTTAAGAGCTCCGATTTCCGTTGCGATAAACAAAAGTTTAGGGTAGTTTACCTTCCTTGATCGCTGCGGGCACAGCGCCTTCTACTTTTCCTTCAGATGGCTGAGCGCGCCGAGCCTCAGCCTCCTGCCTTTGACGCTGCTCTTCCATGGAAACTCGCAAAGCCTGCGGGAAGATAGCGCTATAAGAACTTTCCCACTCATGTTTAACCCTGTGGGGCGCAGAGTCTATGCATTGCGTTCCAGAACTATGAGTGGGCCTGGTTTTCTCTTTCTTGGATGATTTTGAATTAAAATGGTACCGCTGAGCGGTAGCATTTTAATTCAAATTCATCCAAGCGTACATTATTTTTTTTTACTGATAACTTACCAAAGCCAGTTCAGGGTCTTCATTCGGATCGACCCCGAACTCGAAACCAGAGCCTCCAAGGCCAGCGCCCCCACTTCCATCCTCTCCCTGCAAAAGAGAGCCAATATTAAAACCGAAATACGAGCGTCTGAAAGAAAGTCGTTATGGTTCAGACCACGACGGCCCCTTGAGTTGAACTTGTTGCGATGTATTGTAAAGTTAAAGGGAAAGAGGGTCCGGCTGACATTTTGAAGAACCATAGGCTTACTTGAATGACAGGTGAGGACAGAAGAGCATCTGAAAGATGAGGTCCTGGTGGAACAGAGACCAAGTGACTTCCTGATCCATCTTTTCCATTCAGGGTGTTAATGAACAAGGTCAATAGGTCGTTATTCTGCATTGACAAACAGACATGATTAATCATTATTAATCCATTCACAGATTAAACATTTCACAAAAACACATTTAGGAGACTCACGGCTGATTCTTCTCCGAAGCTCACAAGATCAACATTTACTTTTTCCTTTTTCAATCTCTTGGCTAATTTAATCAATTCTTTCTCATCAGTTTCCACAGGACTTCCAACAAATACAACTATCCTCATCTTGTGGTTCTTTCCTTGACGATGCTTCAGGGCCAGCTGCAGACAGGAATGCAAGCGCCGTGTCATGAGTTCATATTTTGGTTTTCACAAACCAACCACAATGAAAATACTTACATGAGCTATACGAATACCAGTCATTAAGTTGATTGTTCCATTAGGTTGAACCTGGTGCAATTTTGACAGGATACGAGCGACATCTGATGTTAAAGTTGCCAGCACTTCCACACTACTGTAACCAATGAGGGAAAGGAGAAAGTGACCTTGCATCAGTATGGAACAGAACCTAAATTTAAGTTCCACAGAAAACTTTTTTTTCTTTTTCAAGCAGACATTAGAGGTTTAAAACACATGCAACTATTATGAAGGTTGACAGAACATCAATTTTTCTTGTCTCATCAAATGTTGAGAATATCTTTCAACCCTGACCACCTAGTTTAGCACAGGTGTCCCGTGTGAGTCAATAATAAGCAAAATACAAACCATACAGACCATTTCACCAAACACATTGGTCCCAACTTTAGTATTGTGTCTGTGTAGTTACCACAACTGAAACCAGAAAGTACTCTACAGAGTACTGGTACCGGACTTTAGAGGAGGAGAAGAAGAATACAGATTTGAAGAGAATCTTTGCCATTCACTATGGAGCTATCACAAGGATTTTTTAAAAACTGTAAGAATCAATTTAAATTACGCCACAACTTGGTTGACTTGAAAATCACGTCCGTAATACTTACTTCGCCAGGGTCAAGAGTCCAACGTTGTTTTCAGGATTCGCTCTGGTTTTGGAGTGACAAACCAAATTGACAGCATCTTGCTGCGCCTGAAGTCTTGTGGGGAGAAAGTCTCCGTTCCGCATAAAATCGCTATTGTCAACGCTGCAACACAATCCCATAAGTTTACACCACAGTCTGACGGATAACAACAAATCTCATGAAAGCTGGCTTAAGAGCCGTCTGAAATACACAACAACCTCAAAAGAGCCTGGTAACTATCATAAAGTAGATCAAAAGACGTATTTTTGATTAAAAACAGATACAAACAATGAAATGCCTTGTCATCCGAGACCGCTTTAGGGTTAACAATCTTGACAATAACACTAGAGACATTTCATCAACAGTCAACATAGAAAATGAAAATAAAAACTACAGACTATTGCTATACTAACCATATCATAGTACTCTCGAGCACCATTTTGGAGATTTAGTTCAATCAGAATCAGCAATTATAACCAAAAAGCTCACAACAAAACTTGCTTGCGACTACTACTACTGTGAACCGTGATGTGCTGATGATAAGGTAGTACAACTCAAAGAAACTTTGTAGTAGGACTGGTACAAGAGGGCAGCAGCGTCGTTCACGGTCGTTCATGAGTGCCAAGCAAGCTGCAACTTGTTTGAAGTTTCCTAGTATCGCTCCCCACAGGGACTCCTCAGGGTTGAACTCAAAGGAGCACGTGATGTTTATGTGTTGAGCTGGTGTTGAGGTTACAAGTCTTTGGGTTAAATGTGGATTAAGTTTTGTTGAAGTTGACAAACATCCTCAAAATGGGTAGCCAGGCTTTTGTGGGTTTATTATGTTCAACAGTTATTGCTTTATTTGTGATGTCTGGCGCTCGGGCAGCCAATAACCTCTACTCTCCATCTGGTACGTAAATGCTGTTTACTTCATAAAACTGCCAAGAGGCATTTTGCGCATTGATTCTTACAGGTATTCATGCTCTATCGTTTTAACTGTTACCCAGTCCTGCTCTTTCTGTGCTCTTTTTCCGAATATGTGTGCAGGAAGTCGTTCTTCCGTTTCCAGCCTCACCGGCCTAAGCCTAACCGGCAGATTCTTTGTGTAACATTTACCATACGCTCGCTGTGTCGACCGTATCGATTTTCGCTCATTTAGGAGTTCTGAACTATTATCCTTGCCTCCAGTTTTCATGAGACTTGAGCTAGTTTCTTGTTTTCGAGAGGCAAAGAAGATTTATATCATCTTGATGGCATGAGAGGAAAACTTTCACGTTGATGGATACTCTTCGCAGCTAATGCGCAGTGACATCCCATAGCCACGGTCCGAACGGTGCCATAGCGTCCCCTTGAATTCCTAATAATCGTAACTCCGTCGCTTTGGCTTCATCTCTTTTGTACCGCCTCTTGCTTTTTCGCCAATCCTCTCTCTTTGCCGTGATACATATCGGAATCCATATCATCAGCGATAAGCGGCTGCTCCGAGGAAGGGGCGTGCCGTTGATTTGTTCTATTATTAAAAAAATATTTAAAAAATTGGATGTTTTCCGAATAGTGGTTGTCTTCCTCTCATGGTTTTAGCCTGCGCTTTTTCTTGATTGTTATTGACTTGCCTGTTTCAGGTGCCACTGCAGAATGGTTTGACAAAATCTCCCACAATGCCATTGCGATGGAGTATATTTCCTTGGACAAGATCGACATGTGGGAGAAGCAAAAATATCAATACATGCTGGAAACTAATGAAATACCAGATGAGCCAAGGACCCACCCACTCTTGAATGGCTGCGCCACAGCTCAGTACACTTATGGCTGCTGTTACGAATTTCCAGAAATTGAGTTTCCACGTATGTGAAAGTCGTAAACCTCTTTTCATTACAATGTGACACAGGTAAAAATGCTTAATGTCACTACATGAGTAATGATCCTAGACATTAAGGATCATATTAAACTCAGAACAGAACATGCATTTGAGATCCTTGAAGTTATGCTTTAACAGCAGAAATTCATGTAGAAGAGAAGCATTCCCTGGGACAAGCATAACTTGGGTTAATATGTAAAGATTAAAATCTTCACATCCAACAAGACACAAAAAAGCAAAGGCCAAAGCCCTTGCAAAGAATACTTGTTCTTTACCAAAGTAACCAAATGTTTTTCTGGTTATTTTGAGCTTGTATTGACTCTTGCTGGGGCTCTTTCCTTGGCAGGGCAACATTTAATGTCCCTATAAGTCATGGAAGCCAGGTTCAATCACGTCATGCACCTTTCCCAATCATACTTTTGGACAAAAGAATCAGTTTTCATCTGACACATTTTCTCGATAGACGCCCCTATTGGCGACAATAATCACTTCTCAGTCAATCGCTTTATCAGCCATCGCGGTGTGCCAAAAAATTTCCTTAGTCCAACCGCGGCAAAAGAATGTCCGTAAAACCCTTTTTTTTTTCTCTCTTATTTACGCACGTCGAATTTCACTGAGTAACCGAATGTTTCACTGGATGTTTTGATCTTACATCGACCCTTCCTGGGGCTCTTCCCTCAGAAACTTAACATTAAATGTCCCATAAGTTATGTTAGCCAAGATCCATTTCTACGGTACATGCAACTTTCCCATTCATACCTTCAAGAAAAAATAATAATTTGTATCTAAAACATTTTCTTGATAGACGCACCTATTGGCGGCAGTAATCACTTCTCAGTCTATCGCGGTGTGCCAGAAATTTTTGAAGTCCAACCGCGCCACAAGAAATACCTTTCTGTAAAACCGATTTTTTTTTATTATTATTTATTTTTTTTATTTTTTGCAAGACGAATTTTACGGAGTAACGGAATGTTTAAATGGATATGTCAATCTTGCTTGAGTCGATGCTTGCTTAGGCCCTTGTCGACTGCATCATTCTTGCGTTAATTTTCTAGGTTTTAAGAATAAATTTTTATTCTGAAATTTCAATGAAATGTGGCACAGCAGTATCTCTTAATCGCACGGAGGAATTTGTGTGCTCTAACCCTATACGAAGCCACAAGATTACTTCTCCTCATACGTTAAAATGTTCACGCCCCCGAAGTGCTGTACGGCGTGTTGTATTTTGACGTAATTTTCCTATTTGCACCTCCGCATAAGGAGCTTCTTTTCTTGTGTTGGACTTTTAACTGTATATCCTATGGTTTCGGCCGTATTACATGTAAGTTATGGCGTTTAGCGCCATTCTCGTTCTTTCTACCGCTGAAGGGGAAGGTAGGAAGGGAGAGGTAAAGGACAAGTAAAAAAGGGAAAAAAAGTCAATCATTTTTGAAAAGTCTTGTTTTTCCTAATATTTTTAAAAGTCACGTCATTTTTAATTTACTAACTGTGAATGAAATTTTATTGTGTATTAAGTGGCAGTGTTGAGGGTACACAACCTAATTGAAATGGGTTCACCGTAAGGAAAACTTTGTTCTGTAAGTTCGATGTCGCGGAAGAAATAGATTTTGCCCGATTTTAGCTTGCATCGTTTTACTGAATTAACCGATGCACTAGCGCGTGAGCCAATCCCGCGAAAGTCTCGGGAAGCGCACTGCATGTATCTTGAGCACACGGTGTAGGTGTATCATCGTGCTTGAACACTAGCAAGAGAACCTTTTTCCGGAAATGTTACCTACACGAACCCCGAGGTCTCGCCCCCCCCCTTTTTTAGAGGGAGGGGGGCATTTTGACTCCTGACTGGAGAGCCCAATCGAAGGCTATCTACTCCTGTCTTTGTCCCCTCATGGCTTAAAGGTATATTTCAGCGGACTCCCTGAAGAATCAGCCGTGAGTCTGAGAAAACTCCGTGAGTTTTCTTTTTTTTTTTTTTCAAAGGGTGTTGCTATTGACCCGACATGCGTTAATATAGGGAGACTTGAACGCACCTAACCAACCTAATGCATTTTAAACGGAAGGTGACTTGAACGCACGGATCCCAACCTAATACATTTTAGATGGGGCAGTCGGGTCAATTGACCCTCCCTTTTCCAAAAGGAATTGGATTTTGTAAATACTTAGACAAAGCAAGTGTAATTAATGGTGTTGCCATGAACACAAAGTAGCTCAATTGCTTTTTGGTAACGATCACTCCAGTATAAAGAGAAGACGTGGATCGACTTGCCTGTGTAGTGTGTACTGCAATCAGACAAACATGAAAAAAAGAGTATTCAATATAAAATATTCCGGAAATATGTATGGTAACTTAAAGCATTAGCATCATGTGTCTTTAGGTTGCTCCTCTTTCTCTATCTCGTGGATTACCTCGGCATTTGCCAGGTCCTCCCTCCTTCACGGGCCATGTAGCTTGTGTGCGTTCCCACTGTTGAATTTCCTCCTTTGCGATGAGACTGATGTCAACCTTTTTCTTTTTTCCAGTTTGCGTGAATATAACGTACTTGCCCCACGATTACGGCCTCAACTTCACGGTGAAGATCGGCTCCGCAACTTTCTCGGAGGAAGTCTCGTGTAAGTTAAAAAAAAAATAAAGTCTGACTGTTTTTTCTTCCCAATTTTCTTCAGTGTTGGACTTTACTCTCGTTCAAAAGTTGCATATTCTACGTCTTGTGTACAAATCCGTTTTAATTTTTAATTATATCATGTACATTTATGATGTACAACCCTGAAGGTCTGATAAGGTTAAAGCCCTGTATAAGGAAAGAGACGCAAACGGCGATAGGAAAAATGGTCTCTATATATGGGCGGTATAGGAGCGGCCGACATGTTTGCTCGTCAAGCGAATATGTCTGTCTCTTGCGCACACAGCGATTCGTATCTTCTATCTCTTTCCCTCGCGACCAATCACAGCGCTCAACACCGATCGCGTCTCGTTCCTAATACAGGCCTTTAGATAAGGTGCCCCTTGCTCGCTCCTTTCCCTTGTCGCCGAACCAAATGGCGCACACCTCTCGACTGGGGTTGCTGCTGTCGTAAGTGACGTAAGGCTAAGCGTCGAAAATTAAGGTGTGCTTAGGTTAAACGCTCGGCCTGGCGACAGAAGATAGAACGTTAGAGGTAGGAAATGCAACTCTTATAATTCATAGCGCACGTGGTGCGTATAAGTCTCTGCGTTTTGTGTAGGCGGGCTGTTATTCTCGCATGACGTGAGTTGGTTTCTTTTTGTTTCAGTACGGAACCCGCCACCCATTTGCCTTGACACCGACGTATTAATTCCGTATAAGATCGGGAAGATTTGCGTCAGAATCCACGACATCGACGTGACCGCCACTCATGTTCACTTCTGTGGCAAACTTCTTGTAGAAGTTCTTTTCAAGTCGATCTACACCAAAGAACTAGGATGTGTAGAAATCCCAATTAAGAAATCGGATTTGCTGCAGCACCAAAGATTTTTGCTTTTACAGTGATGTTATTATTATTATTTTTTTTTTACTGACTTGAATTTTTAAAGTTTTGTGTTGTCCGTTTCAAGTGCGGGCCATGATTGTGATTTAATTGCTGGCTGATGTAGTAATCGTACCTTCTAGCTTGATTGTGAGACGAATTTTAATGTTCACGTTGATATTTGTCTTATTGTCATCTTGTAATTTTTATTTTGTATTGTCTGCAAGGTCAAGAACTTCGTTCTTTCAAGCAACGTGTTCTTTCTCCTTCAGATGAAAGACTGTTGAGGTTAAGATTTCAGAAAGTATTTTTTTTTTAATATTCCAGATTGTTGAAAGCGAACGCATTTTGTCGGTCATAAAGCAGAATAAATACATTAAGAAAAACGGAAAGATTGCAGGATGCCACTGGGCGTGGATTGCACTCGTTCCTGACAATTGAGCTACTCGAACCTGTGCGGCATTGGTTAACTTTGCTCACGACTTCCTTAGGATTGACAAGATTTTCGCTCTCGTGAGAAATATTAGGCAGTCCAGGGTAATTGGATCAGTGTTGAGTGGTGTGTTGATTGCCCCCTTTTTTGTTTCTGAAATGGGCTATTGAATGGTAATTTGATGTCCTTTTGAGTTTTCCAGAAAGTGTTGAGTTTTGGCTCTTCGTTCCCTCAACCTCGAGGATCGTTTCTGTCTTTCGAGTACTGCTTTAAAAAAAAAAACAGGCATTTTAAACCCACCTGTATCACAGAAAGGTGCCATCATTGAATGAGTCCCATTGTACAATTCAGTGTCATCCTCATTTCACCCCTTTCATGGTGTGTCCTCTGTTGTCTTCCCCGTTTTCTTATTGTCTAAAAACTAACTCTTGTCAGTTGTATTTTTCGTCTTGTATGTGGTGCTCAGTGATTACGTTCTGTAAAGGAATCATCCTGATTTTCTGCTCGTAGATTTTTGGTGTGAATGTAGTTCTCTTTAGATACTTTTTGACAATTTTTTCGCACAATATTTTGATACCTAAGTATGTTTGCTATTTTTGTCGAGAGATGTGCAGTCAAGTTCTTGTGCAGGCCTACTTTTCACACAGAAGTTCATTTTCCCCATGTCTACCCTGAGAGAAAATACGGTAAAACCTCTTTCGTACAACCCTCTTTTACACGACGACCCCAGTTAAATGATGTTTTTCTTCGGTCCCGGCAACGACTTGACTATGTTTTTTGAACCTTCTTTATACGACTACCTCTGTTATACCGCGTTTTCAGTCGGTCCCCTGAACGTCGCATTAAAGAGGCTCCACTGAGTAGACATGACAAAAACGCTATTAAGGATATTCCAGCGCTTCCGACTAGTAAAGTTATCGAAAAATTCAAAACGCGTGTTAAAAATCTGAAAATTGAGAAAATTATCGCTTTCGACAAGAATTTGCACGAGCTGTTATTCACTATTTATTTTTACCTCAGTAAAAATTTATTTCTTACGTTGAAAAATAATGCAGTTCCTGATTTGACTCACTTTTCTAAAAAATGCGGCTGCTTTTAAAGTTTTTAAAAATAACGAAACGGTGGATAGTCGTCATACTTTTCGAAATTGTATCTGAAACTCCAATCTCCACTGGAAACAGTTTTTTCGATCCTCATCTAATCTCAATCAGACGCTATCTATCATAATTCATCAGTTTTAGCGCCATTTTTCGGAGCTGCCATAAGAGCCCATGCATTTTTCCCCAACTTTAGAATTTAATTGCGTAAAATCGGAAAGGTTAAATTTTCTTAGACTTCGCCATTCGATAGACATACACATTTTGAACTAATCCTGGAAATATCAAGTCCTTGTCTAATTTTAGCCCATTGCGCTGGAATATCCTTAACAACCCCAGGTAGCACAAGGGCGCACTAAATGCGCTTTTTTAGCGCTTTTCCTTGTGCACTGCAAAAAAGTGATGATTCAATGCGGTTCGAAAGCGTATTGAGTTTAGCGCATTCAAGTGGTGTTTAACGCGCTTTTCCAAGGCGCGTAATTAGTGCTTTAATGGCGCGTTTTTACGTGCAGCTTTCATCAGTGAGGTTCCGAAGCGGTCTACATGCCATTTTAATGCGCACTTTGTAATGCAGTTGTGTATAATAACCGCATTTAGACGCGTGTTTAAAATCG
>Ga0058701_10005970_pt1 | contig 10206 bp, 12 predicted proteins | sample AgamicOrMae_FD_97039 | JGI IMG/M metagenome (GOLD analysis project Ga0058701, IMG submission 97039) | Agave microbial communities from Guanajuato, Mexico - Or.Ma.e | ecosystem: Host-associated > Plants > Phyllosphere > Phylloplane/Leaf | place: Guanajuato, Mexico | collected 2012-06-04 | reverse complement strand
GCTTTGAAATAACTCTTGTCAAAGAAAAGTTTGGTAGCTTTTTGTGAGCCAGTGAACTGTCAGTTTACTTTGCTCAGTGAGTGTCTAACTGAGGTTATTCTGTTTTATTTTAACACTTTCAAGTTAACATGACAATTCGAGGCCAATGCAGTAAATTATTCTGTTAAAGAGCTGAGGTAATAGATTCAAGAGTATAACCTGAAGCTTAGCCATAAGTTTTGGCACATCCTTAACATGGAATATTCAAAAGGCTTCGAGCAAGTACACTTTCCAAGAGATTAATATAATACACAAGTTCTAATGTAACACCTAAGTAGTGAAGGCCAATCTTTAAAGTCATACTATGAGTGTATTCTGTTGAGGTGATTTTTGAGTTGACGCTCACTCCTATTTTTGCAGATGGAGCGGTCGGGCAGTGTCAGTTCCTTGAGCTCTGGCAGCTCTGGAGTATCAAGGCTCCCCAGATTTACTCCTATAAGAAGTACTCCTGTTTCTACAGTAACTTCTCCACCAAAAATCAAATCTGCTTCAGGTTAGAAATATTCCCTTTTGCATTTTTCCCAATTTTGGTGTAGCCTAACTGAATCTCATCTTTTTCTTTCAGAGTTCAAGCAACCAAAACATCCATATGTTCAGGCCCTATCCCTAGCCATAAAGAAGCGTTATTCAACTGGTAGAAAAGGTGATATATCATCCACTTTTGCATCTATTTCTATTGTAGAATCTGCATGTTTAAATATTTCATATTTTTTCTAGGACCAAACCGAGCCTCACCGTCCCATTCAAAAGCAGCGCCCTTCAGGAAACCCACGATAACACCGTCACTATTGGGTAAACGGACCGCAGCAGAAATCTCTGTGGACCCAGCAAAGAGGCCGAGAGTTCTCGGGGAAAGAAACCAGCCAGTGGTGGTCAAAAGGCCAGTACCGCGTGCCCAGCCAGATGCCAACAAAGGTAACATTAAGAAAAAAATAATCATCATCTACACCCTTCCCTTTTTTCCCCCTCATCTGTTCAGCACAAGCTGTCCATTTCCAAGTTTTGTCAGGCCTCAAAATCTCTTCCTCAAGGTGCAGTATAGCGAACTTGCAATTTTTCTCTCTGAAACCTTGCATTCTTTTGCTGTTTTTTCTTGAAAGTGGTTCTGCTGCTACTTAACTTGAAAACATTATGGGTGCTTAATTTTGCATTTCACTGGTTATCATGCTCTTTCACAGTGCTTAAAATCCGATATTATTTTGTTTCTTTATAGTAAATTTACCTCAGTTTTTCTGATATCTTGTAGCTCTCTGTCAGGTTGTTAAGTTTGGCATGATATTCTTGCAGCTGGTCCCAGTAAGAACGTTGTCAAAAAGCGAGTGGTGAAGACGGTTCCAAATGAAAATATTGAGGCCGGACCCAGCTCTGCCGGTAGAGCTCAGTCGAAACGTAAGATTTGTGGTGAATGTGTAATGTGTGGGATATCTGGAGGTTTCTTGAACAGATGCAAAAATTTAACCCAGGCAGGGTGGTCTAGCGTTCAACCGATGAAACGATTCTTACTCCCCCTCCCGAAAATCTGAGGTAACTCAGTTTTTTCGAGATGTCTAGTCCTGCCATAGCCTAAACCTTTTCTGTTGGTCTCACGTTTAGGATGATATTCTTTCAGCTGGTGCTCGTCAGAAAGTAGTCGCTAAAAGTCGAGCCGCGAAGACGGAGCCTAGTGAAAATGCTGAGGCCGGATCCAGCGCTGCTGGTAGTGCCCCGCCGAAACGTAAGATTTGTGTGAAATGTGTGGGGAAAGCTTGTTCTTTATGTAGGTGGAAAACTCAACCCAAGCTATGACTTTAGCGTTCAACCGATGAAGCGGCTTTCAGGTTTATGTTGACCCGCATGCGGCTGACAGAACGTCAAACCCTCTCGAGTGTGAAGCTTGGAATTTCTCTGACGCGGGTCTTAAGAAGTTATTGCTTTGCCTTACTTCAGCCAGGGACGCCTATATTTTGGCTTTGATTCCGCTAAACCGTAACTGTGCTAGCAAATGATCCATTGAAATGACCATTTACTTTGTGTTTCAAATCTAGTATCCATGAGCAATGCCTGCCACAGCCTGGTCAAATTTAAATTAACCTTCATTAGGTCGAGAAATTCTGTAGAAGCTTTTCGGTTTCTCTGTTTTTGGCTCGCGTCGTTTGGGAAGTCAATAGATTCAATGTTCTAGCTAATTATTTGGCATCAAGGGGTAACAACTCATGATATCCGGTGTACAAAAGGCCTTGATATCCGGCTGATATACGGTTGATATCCTTGATGTCTGCCTGTTGGATTCGGTCAAAACATACCTGTTTTCAGCAATTTTTCAAGTTTTTTATTCTCTGACCCCGGTCCACTGATGTCTGGCTAATATTAAGGTATATCCAGCTGATAATTTTCAGTATTCTGCCGGAACATGTCAGATATGTAAGTGAAGTTTGGTCAATTTTCTCTTGATATCCGTTTATTATACCTCTGATATCTGGCTGATATCCTGATATTCGGTGTACAGATTTCCAGCAAGATGTTACCCCTTGTTTGGCATGTTCTTTGGGGCTCTACCCGGCATTCCTTTTCCAAAACCTGTTTATTTGTGTTCTTTGTTCGGTACACAAGGTGTTACCGCATGTGTGGGTGTCTGGCTACGTGTAATATTATTTCCATTTCAATGGAAGTATGGTAATGGCGCTACTAACAGAGTTTGAGACGAAGGCGATTCTGTTGATTAACTCTTAAAGAGTCGAGAAAGCTGGCTTTTAGCAAATGTTTTTTTAGTCTGTCTGTCTGCGAGGGTGTCCATTTCAGACGATAACTTTCGTAAATGTTCTTCGATCGTGCTGGATTTTTTAGGATACATTGGGTTACTGGAGGACACAAGGCCTTTGGCTTTGGGAGTCGATCGAGGCATCCCTTCTCCCCTCAGAGTGCTCGTATCTCGTTTTTCGAAGGGCTCGTATCTCGTTTATGGTTGTAGCTATCGGGAAGTGGGAGCGATTCATCTGGAAGGAAATTCGATCTTCAACTTTGTTTCTATCAAAATTTTTGACTTTTTCTTTTGAAAATTTTGACTGTTTTTATTGAAATTTCGACATTTTAAACGGTTTTTGAGATATCTGCAAATCACATTTTTTTTCGCTCTCCAAAATATTATTTAAAAAAAAATAATAATCAGAAACCGAAAGCCTCATAAATTTTGCGTGTTCGTATCGCCCGAACGTTTTCATTAACTGGTGTGGGCGTTAATAAAATTTCGTCGGAAAGCATTCCCACTTGGAAGAAGAACTAGCGTATTTAATTGAAAGTATGATGATTACGCCCGCAGTTAATGAGTGTGAGTCCCAGAGGCGGAGGAGGGGGTGCATTATAAATCGTATCTTAACTCTTGAATCCTTCGGTATTTTTTTTTTTTTACGAAACATGTAGAAATAAAAAATGGAAAATGAGCGGCCACAGCGCTTCTGCATTCGGAAGTCTTAGTGACAAAAAAATGGTCCACCTTTCAGATGTACATATTCAATGTCCTGTGCTTTTTGTCGTGGTCTTGGATCTTCACTCAAGTGTGTTGTGTTTTGTGTTGTTGCTCAACAGGAAAGGTGCAGCCCTGGGATCTGAAGGGAAAGCTGGAGTTATCTCAAGAAACCGTGAGAAAGCTGAAAGAGGAGCTGGAGTTTGCCAACAACCGAATCAAGTAGGTTTCAGTTCAACTCGCGAAACCGTTTGCACATCATTCGTTATTTTAGCTTTGCCCTTTTTATTTCAGGAACTTGGAAGGACTAACTGGTTCAGCAGAAAGCACGATTTCTTCTTTGACATCCGAGCTCGCCGCAGAAAAGGTGAGTGCAATATTTCGTCTTCTTTTAGTTACCGGTATTCCCCTTCAACTCTCCCTAAGTCTGTAGCAAAGGGCCCCTTGTACAGGAGTTTTCAAGTGTAATTACAAAAAATTTTAGCATTTTAAACACCAACATTGTAGCGCAAAATTTTCCATAAAGTGCACGGTAAATGTGAAATTAAGGATTTTTTTACCTCTTGTGTTCCACCTTTTGTGGCGAAGAGTAGCGGAGCGAGACACAAGGCAAGGTACCTAACCTAAAACCTACCCTTAACGTCGCTAAGCCCGATGCCAAGAAGTTTTTAAGCGACATCAGGCTTGGCGATAGCCGAGTGGAGCATTAGAAGGGTTGCCACAAACCTGGTAAACCTGATAAACCTGGAAAAGTCAGGGAGAATTGTCCTATGACCCGGAGAAATTTAGAAAAGTACGGAAAATCACTTATTTTGGAGCGAATTTGAGTGTGTTAAGAATTTTTGTGTATTTTGTAGAAATCATAATATTCTTTGAAAGGGGAATTCCGAACCTTGGTTAGGGAGAAATCAGAAAATTGACCAGGAGATGTCTGGTAGAATTAGGATCATGAAAATGTGGCAACTCTGGTAAGTGAATCGACGCCTAAAACCTTCCGGAGTGGAGCTTCAACAGAGCGAGGCACAATTTAGTTTAATCCCGCTTTCGGCGTAGTATGTTGCTTGTTCTCATAATATTATGAAAGGTTGAAGAAGGGCTGTTGACACAGGTGGGATATTCAAGTTTTAAAACTGGTCGTGCAAAAACTAAGGATTTTCAGTGTTACAGGCTATCTCTGCTAGTCACGTGAAGTCTATCGAAGAGCGAGATAAGCTGCTCCGAGACGCGGAGTCGGCACAGCAGACCTTACAGAGGACTGTTGAAGGTCTCCGATCGAACTTGTCCGAGAGGGACGAGAAAATCGGGGAACTCGAGTCACAAGTTGCGTCCCTGCAAACTCGATGCGAGGAGCACAGCCAAGAAATCGACAAACTTCACGACGTCCGGAAAGTGTTGCACAATCAGGTGCAGGATTTGAAGGTAATATAGCTCGTGTTGTTCAGTAGTCTGTCCGCGGGAGTGAATAGTTTGAATGATGTGGTGTTCGATTGCAGGGCAACATCAGGGTCCTTTGCAGAGTTCGACCGCCCACTCCGAAGGAGGCGAGTGCAAGCAGCCCTCTCTGCCACATCCAGTACAACGACTTGACTTCTTTGGAACTCTACAAGATGAAAGAAGGTGAGCCTATTTCTTGTGCCCATCTGTGATAAAGCGCAGAGAAAATTCCTTCATTCAAATAAGAACTTCCCCCGAACGGAAGTTCCTTACTGCAACTACCGTATTTTCCCTTGTACCGGTACTATAGTGCGTACCCTGTTCCCATCATCTGATGTCGGAAAACCTCCTTGTGTTTCCTGTGTATAGGAGTACCTGTCGTTTTTTTTTTAGGCTTAAAATTAAATAGGTAGGAGAAGGGACGCATACTACGGGGGGTAGGGTCAGTTTTATTAGTTGCATTTCTCTTGCGGAGAACATGGACCCTCGAACTTCCTCCCGTCATGTTTCTTTGCTGTAGTGAATTTGGTAATCGCATACGCACATTTTAATTCTATTCTACTCATCCACAGAGTGGATGAAATAAACAATTGAGTTAGGTTTAACAGTTTAAACCTGTTTCCCCTCAGGAGATTCCTCTTAAACCGCGTTTTAAAATAGAATGTGCAATACGACAGTGTGCGACATGGTTTTCGGTTTGTGTTTAAAAAAACGATTAAACGTTTGTCCTTAATTCTTGAAAAAATCCCTTGCTGTGTAACAAAGTTTGAATAGTCAAAATTTTAATCTGGCCTAAATGGATTAATTTGCGTAACATAATGGTGGAATTTATTCTGAAGCCATCTTCAGAACATCTGCGCCGAGAAAATGGCTCCGACATAAGTTGAATTTACGGAAGGAGTGAAAAATTGATACACGCTTGTTTTTGGTTTGGGAAAGTAGGAAATTTATCCAAAGGAAATTTATATATTTAATTAGGTCTGAAGCTTGTTTTTTTTGTCTGTTTTCCAGAAATGAACGCCAAGAAGAAAACTCCGACTTTCTCGTTCGACCGCGTTTTCCCAGCCGGTTCAACTCAAGAAGAAGTGTATGCAGAGCTGGATCAACTCGTACAGGTAGCTTTTGGTTGATATGTTGCTTAAATTCCAACATGAATCCATTTTCAAAGAGCGTCAGAGCTGCCAGCGAGTCACTTTTGTCACTTTTTAAAAACTCTGTCACTTCCTGTCACTATTTCGTAATTTTTGTCACTTTTTGTCTCTTTTTCCCTTTTTTTCCAAATAAAAGTGCCTACTTTTGCTATTGTACCCGTAACAGCCTTTTGCGCGTCCGTCATCTCTCCTTTTTTTTAATACTTTTATTTGAAATTTTTTTGAAATTATCAGAAAAACCTGCTGATCCTTATTTCAAAATTTGTGAATACTCGACATTTCTTGCTAGCTTCGCCCGCGATATTTTATTTTCTGTCTTGGTATATTTTTAAAAAGCTAATTTTTAAAAGCCTTCCTCTCTCTTAATTTTTTAGAACATTTTTACCCTTTGTCAACACGGGAAAAAGAAGAGGAGTTTCGAAGTCAAAATATGTCTCAAAATATGAATTAACAAAAATGCCATGCACTCTTTGCTTGTGATTACCGGTCTTTCGATAAATTTCAGTTAATCAGCCATCTTACCCAAATTATTTTTAAGTAAATAAGATTTTTCGCTCGCTCCGCTCGCCATTTTTGATCGTTGGCTCCGCATTCGGAGTCAAATAGGCGAGTGGACAAAAATTACTTGTAGGTGTAGACTGTGTAGATGTTCATATTCTCGTCTATTTGCATTACTTAAACTCACAATCACTGCTATTTCAATCGGAAAAAAGTCACTTTTGTAAATTGACGGTTCCTTTTTTGACTTTTGTTATTAAAATCTCTTCATTGATACTGAAGGTGATTGGCAGCCCTAAAGAGCGTTAATGAACGAGTTGCCGCTGATCCTTGAATTTCTTTTCGCGGACCTCGTCTCTAAGTCTCTTTTTCGCGGAACGATCTATAGAGTGTCTGTAAATGCTTACTACATATTGTTGAATTTTCACCTTCTCGTTCCCGTAATTTACTCCCGAGTGTCCTCAATCATCGCGAACCCGATGGTAAAAATGTAAAAACAGCTATGAGGAAAATCATGGGTACTTGAAGCTCAGGCAATCGCTCTGCACGGGTGTGGGATGGGTTGCCGAACCCGTAGTTGCCACTAACGCTTCTTAAAATGTATACGATATCTGTGTAACCTCAGATTCCCTCTGTGTAAACCTCCGAATTAAGTCGTATGCAAGATTTAGTGTTTGATCCTCTTTCGTATGCTTATCGGAAGTTTTCAATTTTTACACAGTTTAAGATCTGCATTCTTAATATTCGACGATTCAGATTCTTGTCAATACTCTTTTGACCGTAGCCTGAGCTATTTGCGTTGGTCGGGTGAAGCTACATGGTACAAAACCGTCTTTAAAACCACTTGGCCTTCAGAATTCCCTCCTCCCCAGCGTCTTCTAAGGGACAATGAAACATAATCTAGTTTACCGGCTGCCTTTTTACTTCCATGTCCGTAGAACGAATGGAAGTATTGAAATACCGTCAAAAATTCGAAGTTGAGGTAAGCACATTTCCTGACTTTACTAACACCGAAACGCCAAGAAAACTGGTTTTTAGCTTGTTTTTTTTTTGATCCGTAATGAAAGTTTAAATTCACGCCAGAAGGCTGATTCCTTCTTACTTATGGTTTGGCCTATTTCCTCTGAACAATAGAAATCTCTATTTATGTACTTTTTGCAAAAATGTGATCCCCACTTTGCCCTCATTTCGAATTCAATATCGAAATATGTTTTCAGAATAATCAAACGAGATTCCCCCCCCCTGATTTTTTAAAACTAAAATTTCCTCAGCTGTCCCACTGCACAAATCGGAGACGGCTAACAGACTAACAAAGAGTTGTGCGCAATGTTGCAGTCTTGCTTGGACGGCTACAACGTGTGCGTGTTCGCGTACGGCCAGACTGGCTCGGGGAAGACCTTCACGATGGATGGCCTTGATGACCCGCCCACTCTCAGGGGGATGATCCCCCGCACCGTCGAGACAATCTTTCAGCACATTGAACAACTGAAACAGCGGGTGAGTCGCCGTCCATGTATCGGCTCTATGCTTGCATCGTAAATTTCAGATTGAAATTTTCCATCTCTTGTGTTCCACCCTGATATCACAATATGAATGTTGAGGATATACATCCGCGTAAGTTAGTTTGACTTAGGTTAAGTTAGTTCACTTGCCTTTTGCCACACCTCGGTACCATTTCCCTCTCCGCGGCAGTGACTGCCGCCGAAGTAAACAGTATCAATCGCGATCTTTCAGTTTTGATAACCTTGATTAAGTTTAGTTCTTCGCTGTCCCTCCGCTTGGTTTTGCGTCGGAATGTGGAACACAAGCGGTGGGAAATTGAACGTCTCAAATGTACAGTGTGCAGTGTTTTAGTAGCTCGTTTTCTTGTGCTGCAGGGCTGGGAGTACTCTGCCGAGGTGTTTTTCGTTGAGATCTACAATGAGCAGATCCACGACTTGCTCAATTACAACAGTGGACTTGTGCACGAAGTCCGCATGGTTCCTAACAATAAGACCGACGTCTATGTCAGCAATCTTAGGGTGAGTACGTTTCCTTACTCAAAGTATTTTTATGCTGCTCAAAAATCAGATCCAGCTTCGGTTCCAATACATTTCACCCTTAAATTTTATTGTTTTCGACGTCTAACTCTTTTAGTGTCACATTGAGCATTCCTGTAGGGAACTTTTCTGTGAAACGTCATCAAAGCTAAGCTCTCTCCACTTACCATTCACGAACCCATTTCATTCCAGTGGGCTGTTCTCGCTCCCATGCATATATTTTCTCAGCGGGTAGCTGTCATAAGCGCCAAAATGCACAAGCGCCAATGCCGCAAGCGCCAATTCGTAACCGCCAAACGAGAAAAGTCGCAAACGCCAAAGCTCGTAACAGCTATACTAACCTAACCGAGGGGCATTCGATAGCGCCAAAAACCATGAGCGCCAACGCCGCAAGCGCCAGTCCGTAACCGCCAAACGAGAAAAGTCGCAAACGCCAAAGTTCGTATAGGTTAGGTTAGGCTTAGTTAGGTTAGGCTAAGTTAGGTTAGGTTAGGTAAGGTTAGTATTGCGGTTAAGACCTTTCACGTTTGTGACTTTTGGCGGTTACGGATTGGCGCCTGCGGCGTTGGCGCTTATTGTTTTTGGCGCTTATGACAGCTACCCAACCTAACCTATATCATGATAGACCTACCTATCATTTGGCGGTTATGAACTTTGGCGTTTGCGACTTTTCTCGTTTGGCGGTTACGGATCGGCGCTTGCGGTTTTTGGCGCTATCGAATGCATCCCTTTCTCAGCTACGAAATTTAAAATATCTACGTATTGTATGTATTTAAAGTAAAACTGGAACCTCAACTTTATCTGAATCTCACGCGATGCGGAGGAGTCAAGCAAGTCGAGTTCACTTGTAAAATGCATTATAAAAAAATATCCTGGAGCTTAAAATATCTCACATTTGTCTAATAACTAGTACCAATGCGTATCCACCACTAACATAAGTCTATTTCGATTGTTGAAAATAAGAACTGTGCTGATTGGACTAAAAAACAATTCTGTTAGCGTTTTTCTTGACTCTTTGTGAAACTAAATTGTAAATGTTAACTTCTTTGCGCTTGAATCGTTCACCATGACGTGCAGAAGTAACGAGCATGTATTTTATTCGTAGGTGTATTTTGATTATGCCTGTAATTTTTGAAAACATGCGATTTTTGCGGCGTCCCTCTGTAAAGCCATGCATTTTCTTTCGGCAACTTCCGATACCCTGCTTCTCAAAAACTGGATGCTCTAAGTTCTTCAAACTTTGCATTAAGACGTTCAAACTGCAGAATGACGGTTTATATTAGATTCAAAACTTTGAGTTCACAGATGAGTAATTTTAATCAAGAATCCAGTGATTGTGAAATCAGTTCAAAATTTTGAGAGAATGATTTTTGCTGATTTTTTATCATGGAAATTTCCCGGGCACAAATCTGCGAAGAAAATGTATTTATGTATTAACAACCTTACCCCCGATGACTCTAGTGAAAAGCGTCACAAAATGATACGGAACTTTCGTTTTTTGTTTTGTCTATCGTCTTTTTAGAATCGGTATCTCGTGAACGTATCGGAAAATTTGAAGCCAAGCGATTTTATTTTTAGGTGGAAAAAGTGAGCACTAAAGAAGAAG
>Ga0058701_10005969_pt1 | contig 10206 bp, 3 predicted proteins | sample AgamicOrMae_FD_97039 | JGI IMG/M metagenome (GOLD analysis project Ga0058701, IMG submission 97039) | Agave microbial communities from Guanajuato, Mexico - Or.Ma.e | ecosystem: Host-associated > Plants > Phyllosphere > Phylloplane/Leaf | place: Guanajuato, Mexico | collected 2012-06-04 | reverse complement strand
TATTTTTTAGTCGGATATTTGGGAAATTTGACCTCGACTACGATGTTCAATTATTCTATTGCTGCATGGTGAAGTTGATTTGTATTGAGATTATTTCGCGCTTCGTGGTGGGATACGGTACATCATAAAAGATCCGGAATGGAACCTATAATTACATCCCTAATATGATGACACGTCTTCATGGAAGAGACGAATCGAGTTGGTGTTAGGCGATGTCTTCATAATCCAAATCAACAAAGTGGCATAACACAGCTTTTTGTTGGGAAAGATAAAGGCCTTCTGGTGAGAGATCAGGAAGCTTTTCGAAGTGCGAGGTTTTTGCGTTTTGAGTTCTTTTCTCCGGTGCCTAAGAAGCTTGGCTTTTCAGGACTTGACATCGGTGCAAATTTTTCTGTCCTCTCTGCACTTTCCTTTTCTTCAGTAGAAATCGGCAATATCCGACAAGGTAGAAAATTAAAAAAAAAATCATCCCGGCGTTTTACCTCCAGCATTTCCCCGAAGCCGTCAAAATGAGCTGAGGATCTAACCATGATAAAGCTTTCCAGCATTCCGTGCACTCTTCTTCTGTTGTTCACTAATTCTTGGCTGTGCTGATATTGCTGGTCTCATCCACGCTTGAAAAATAACCAGAAGTTACCGTCAAGTAAATAAACTCGTGTGACTTTCAATTAACACAATTATTTGGCATTTGTTTCCGAATTCCAAGTAAATCAAGGTGTTGATGTAACGATTATAAAAAAATATAAATCACTTCACAGCGCGATAATCAAAAATATTTGTTGGCTTAGGGGAAAAAAACGGAATCTTCTTAGTATTTTATGAGATATAATAATTGGAGATTTGTTGATTAAAAATACGTGAATGCGAGAACTTTGTACTCATTATATTATTTTTTGCAAAATGTACGTTGTGCGTTCATTTAATATTGACCAGTTGCTTGACTTGCCACATCAAATGAAAAACGCTCATCAGCACTGACGGTTTTGAGAGTGGGAGACCATGTTCGTGATTACATGCGGGATGATTAATCTTATTGATGTCGGGTTATCGTCATGAACCCTTTTAATGGAAAGCAGCTAGTTATCTTTTAGACATGTCTGCTGTCTCCCTTAAATTACCATAAGCATAACCCCGTCTAATAGATATTCCTTCTGTAAGAAAGAGACAGAATCGCGTGCAGCCAAGTGTGTGAGAGAAGACCGACGAGATTCACCCACGGCACAGCAAGTGAAAGTATGTCAAAATTCGGTCCTTGAGAGAACGCCGCTTATTTTTAGCGGCTCGGTTTCGTCCGTCAAAATGATATTTGAATATTAATACGGCTATGTGTGAAGGTCAAGTTCAAATTTTAACGGTTTTCGATGAAACAATAATTTTAAGTTTCTTGTCCCGTAAAGTATACACAGTTATGTCTGGTTTTCGCTTATGTAAATCAGGTACTACATACATCACGGAAAATTCAAGGCGCTCAAAATGTAAGAAGTTGTAAAGTTGTAACAAGGGCAAGCATGAATTGCAATGATATAAATAGGAATAAATTTTTGCAAAGGATCTCTGAAATATTACTAAAGCGCCTTTGCCTCAGTGCGAAAAAAGTGTGGCTGTTCAGGGAGCTTTAGTTTCAATGGAAATATCACGAGTTTCGAATTTTGTTTTCATTTTCCTTTCTATTGTGGTCACGCTTTTTCTTTTGAATAAACTCAAAGTCTTTTACCGTAAATTAAAGAGACATGAACAACTTCTAATATAATGAAGCTTTTTGTCCGTGTTCGGTCACGTTCGCTCTGTTGAACGCCCTATCTGGTAGCTTCTTCGCGCATAGACATTTCTTTCTCTTCGGAAGAGCATATCCGTGCTCAGTTTCGTTCTTCGCTTGGAAAAGCCTTTTACTTTTGAAAGAAGAAATGTAGGAGGAGTGCCAAAGGCCACGGCAAGTTTTCTCTGAATAGAACTGTGCTCATCAGAATAAACTTTGCACTGTGCAGATCTCGAGGATGCCGCCTGGCAGAAAATAGATGCTGCTACCGTAAGGACCAAGTGAAAGCGGAGGAGACATCCTACCCTTCGAAAAGATAGTTAACAATCGGCATTTCAATGTACCTTACCTGATCACTACATAGTAGCATGATTAGCATTCGTAGATGAAGCCAATACATTTTTCGGTTCGGGTCTAGCCCGTCCTAGGCAGGTATACTCGTGAAAAAGGAAGACCTCGAGTTGTATTTTATTTCTCTATAAATATCAAAGGTATTTTCTATTTTTGTAGTGTAAAATTTATATTTTATAAGCTTATTTATGATTAATTGTTTCCGCGTTTGGAATCCAAACTTCGATACTTCTTCGAGAAACTTCGCAGTTCTCTAAGTTTTAGTTGTGACCTATGAGCTACAAATTTTGCAGTTGAAGAAAAGGTTGGGTTAGTAAAGCAGTCCCCATTTTGCCTGAAAACGGTAGTGAAAATAGTTGTCTTTTATGGACGGATCAGTAGTGCAATCTTATATGTCCGATTATTTTGCTCGTTTGAAAATCTGGAGATGTTGGTTTGTTACTGTGTGGCAGTTCATGTCTTATATCTTCAAAATGTATTTTAGATTAGAGTAGTGAAAGAAACGCGTGACACAGTTCCACTTACGTGATTGTTTCAACCAGATTCCGCTACAGTGACGACACGAGCGTATGACATTTAATGTTCAGAAGGTCATGAACGTTACTCTGATGGAACGAAGACGGACTATCTCGCAATTTTTCACTGCCGCGCTGCCTCGTACAATCTACTGCCGATGATGTTTTTCATTTTATCGCAATGTGAGTTTGTGTACTTTTTTCTTTTTCCTTTTTTTTCTTTGCATTTAAGAATTAGTTTGAATTGATTTTAACTTGTATCTACTCGGGAAAAAAGTTCGTCTCTGGTATAGTAAAATATGTGTTGTTACAGCGAAAAAAAGTTTTTTGATGTCACGATAATGGTTTGAATGCTTAGATTAGAAAACATGGATAATTTGAATATTCTCCAATTTTTTGTGGCAATACCGTAGCTTGTTCGCATAGGTTTTCAGTCACTCGAAAAAATTGTTCAACATATAACAAACGCACCAAACCTTTAAAAATGCAAGTGTGAAACTAACGATGTGTTTTAATTGGGTAGATTTAGAACTCTGGTTAAGGTACGCTAAACAAAAGTGTATGAATTGAAATCACATTTTAGACGATGTTTGTTTGGTAGCCCCGACGAACACGAATGGAGGGCATGTTTACAGTTTTATAGCACAATGCACTAAAGAACGGATGCTGAAAAAACTAAAGGAAAAGGAAAGCACATTGTCTTTGCTTCGTTTATAAGAAAAAAGTTTTCTTCGAAACATTTACTTCTCTTGTTTACCAAAAGCAAGAAAAACGAAATCCCTCCACGTATTGCTATTACGGCAATACATAAGTAAGAACCTCGTGGTCATTGAAACCTAAGATTTACTTTGGCTTGGAAATGTAACAAAGGAGGACAAAAACTGGAAAGATGATTATTAGTACTATTTTTTAAGAAATTGAATTTTTTACTCCGCAGAAGGTAAAACTCCTTCGTGATATCTTGAGTCGGTTCTGACACTGGCTTTCACGGTGAGGCGGACTAACTGGCCTTTATAAAATCATTCCATAACAATGCCACGAATGAAAGTAAAAATGTTATGTTCAGGATTATATTGTTCCTTTGAAAGTGTTTAAGAGTAGCTGAGTCGCGACAAGGAGCTGCAGAGCGAACCTTCGTGGATTGGAGGGGGGATACTCTTGCTCTATTAGCGTTTGATAGATGGAGTTGTATATCTTTCTGACATTTTCATGTCAACTCGGTCGATTAAAACCTAAACAGATCCAATATTACAATTATGCGATGGAAGTAGGGTCTTCAGATCGCTGCAGCCAATAAAATAATTCTGAATTGCTCCGATCATATAAGACTATGCCAAGAAAAAAGGTAGTCTTATTACACTGAGCCATCAAATGTCTCGGACTCGTCGGTCGGAGTCGTATTTGGACTCAATTGACTTTAATGTTGTCCCTGAAACTGCTTTTAGCGCCCTCAAAAACATCAGGAAAACTGAACACGTTTTTTGACCAACGTTGACCCAATTTATATTCATCCCATAGACAGGGTGAAATCTAACACCAAATTTGAGCTCCAGTGACCCGCAAAACTTGAGGGTTCCAAATTTCGTGCATGTATCTTTTAAAACGACTGATGGCGATGTGTTCCTTTTTTTTTGCGATTTGGTACCACTGTGCATCTGTTTGCATGAGTCTCACCTACAACCCACTCCGCATATACCGCCGAGAAAAAGCATCCAGCATGGCATCCGTTATTTTAGACGAGGTTAAATTAGGTTAGATTTGATAATCCGTCACTCCGTTCGGTTCGGCATGAGAATAAAATAAGATAAGGATTAGAAGCAAAAACTTCAATTCCCGAAATTTACAGAGGTCAATGTTTGTGAATGAACAAGCGACATGTGAGACAGAGCGTTCCTAAACCAAATATGCGGCCGCTCCGCATCGCTTGCACTTTTTGCTACTTTCCCCACCAGATTGCGGCATGGCGCGGCACGGCGGGCCGTCCACTCGGTCCTCTGCGGTTACCACGGAATCTGCTGGTCAAACTCTCGCCTTATTCGGATTTTGACACTCCCCTCCCCGCGATTTCCATTTCCAAATTAGGATGTGGCATTGCTGACCTTTCCGCTTTTGAAACGATAATAGAACCAGCTCACAGTAAAAACAAACGTCTGGTCCAATATTCGTTTTCGTATATGCAGATCATGCACACGGAGAGGATAAATTGGGTTTTATATACTCTTAAATACCCTCATAACCATATCCATTGAAAGCTCCCAACGATATCTTTTCGTTAATATGGTTCTCTGTCTCTAATAACTATCTCATAACGGTCCTTCTCTGGAATATTTCTATGCTAAATACAAGTTTTGGACTTTTTTTTTACTTTTTTCAAATTAAGCATATTTTGCAGAAAAATTTACACAATTCCTCAAAGAGACTATTCCGATTGATTGCGGATAGGAAGCCTGAAGCGGAATCAAAGTTAAAACAACACTATCAATATCATAACGTTCGAGTTTACTACGACATCTTGCCAACCGCGCTCATACATCTGGTGGTTTCGCAGTTTCGGTGATTAAGTATAATTTAACCTGCAGGCACATATTGAAGGGCTCAATGGATCTCAACTATACAAACATGAAGATGTACACTAGGACTAGGCATTAGATTATGGCATCAAATTGAAACGATTAGATTACACTAGGCATTCGATTACACAAGGTTATGGCATCAGATTGAAAGGATAACTGCGTTGAAGCTGAATGAGTTTGCATTGTTACACTGAATATGTTATAGAAGCATTTTTAAAATAATATTTGTCAATGTTGTAATGAAAGCAGGGGAGAGAGAGAGACAGAGAGTTAAAATTTCCCACCTGTACTGCATGGACATCTTTAATCAATTATTGCATAGACATCTTTAATAAATGAGTGAAACTGAAACAAAATATAGTCAGTTCAGCCAAAGGTCTCGATTCGGGTCGACGGTGCCACCGAGTTGGGCACCAAAGTAAGCCAATCAGAAGCAGCGGCTGCGAACGTTCGGGTGATGCCGGAACTCAAGTTTGTCGCTGATTGGCCGCCACAGAGCCTCAACTCAGTGTCCCCGTCGACCCGAATCGAGACCTTTGGCTGAACTATCTTTAAGAGTGTTGCGGCTTTTCGGCCGTGAACTTCAAAAGTGAGCTCAAGAGAATGTCTTCATATCAGCTGAACATGAACAGGAATAATAATAACCGTGATTATTACGAACAAAAAAGATAAAAACTCTAACGGTCAATCGAGCATTGCGTTCATTCCAATTTACAAATATTCTACACCGTGGCATCTCGACCAATGGTTAAGGGCTAAAAACTGCCACGCAGGGAAATTGATTCCTCTCATAGTCTAAAAATGACGTCACTTCCGCTCTACTTGAGACCGGAAATCTTTGAAAATGAGGTGGGTATGTGTGTCAGAGAGATTTTTATTACGCCCACTTAATCATAATTGCATGTTACCTTGCACCTCCTTTGATCTCTTCATCATTGTACTCCATTTCTTATCTATCTTTGGCATGGCCTCACAATCCTCAGGAAGCACACTGTTAGGATCAACAGCTTCATTACTGGCATCGCGTTCTCGAATTTTAGGGGAAAATCATTATAGGCCCTTATCATGAAGGAATACACCCTCTAAAAACCACATGTGGAGAAAACATACAAACAATGAAAAATCAAGAGCTCTGAAGTTTAAGATTTTGTTCACGGGACAAAATCCAAGTAATTAACGATTCTAATGAAGGATGATTCTATTTTGTTTCTACCCTCCTGGCTTTCAGGATTGCGTTTCATAAAAGCTAATTTGGTCATGAACCACTTCTGCATAGAAGAGGTTAGGCTTGATGAGATCCATAAAGGATATGGATTCAAGTTATACATTGGGTAAGGATACGTGATGCTTCGCCTTGTTATCCCTCCGCTCACATGTCAGCAATGTAATGACGATACCATCACGGCGGCATCACGCTTACTGCCGATAGATCAGCCTAGATGCTTGGCATCATACTTGTCACGGCTTGGCGACCAAAAGCAGAACACCATGCGTAGAAAATGGAATCTTAAACTTGACAGCGAATAGTGACGTAGATGCAAATAATTGTTGGCAAGGGGACCCGCTTCCTCGGAGTAGCGCCTGGAGTAATTTCCGCGAGCGTGCTTATTTGCGCCGCAGGAGTGAAAATTGAAAGCACTTTATCTGGTGTGGCCAGCGTGGCGAGTTGCTCTGGGCCAAGGTCCTAATTTCGCCTGGATGAGGCGTTCCAGGCAGACATGTTCCACCGCCGCTGAAGCGCTGCAGGAGGAGGTCTGATGAAAGTGTCGGTCTCAGGGTTAAGGTCATTTCCAGTGAATATATAGACGCTGACTTCAAAGAGACCCGTTAACTGATCGTATCCAATTGCTTCTTCTTGTATTGCGAGCATATTCACTCGCTGATCCAAAGATGCGTGTCTTTAAAAATCGAGGCTATTGAAAACGGAGCCTCCATACACTGAAAATGAAATTATCGAGCAATTGGTATATAAAAACGTTTTGGAAGTGGAATTTGGTTTAAGCTCACTTTCTAAGTTTAAATGAATTTGGGTTATGTTGGGGAAGCAATTTTTAGTTGTGTTTATCTTTACTGGATGACCTGTGCCCCGTTTCTTCCACTTTTCATTTAGTTTTACAAGAAAGCATGCGAAACAATAAATGTGGAAATTCTAAGCGTTACAGTGAAGATAAATGAAAATTGAAGAGTCATTGCTTAATTGGCACTTCTGCCGTATTACTTAGGTTCAAAGTCTACACATGCCTTCATAACACCTACATTTTTATGAATTCATTCTTTGTATGCCCTGGTTATGTTTTGTCCTGTCGGTTTCTGCAATAATAGTAACTTCGTAGGCAGTAATAGGATCGTCACGTTGGCAGAATATGACGACTTTAGGCCCAAGCTCATCATTGCGCCGAGTCCCTGAATGTAACATGGAATATGTAAATAAAAAAATCCACACCCCTTTTACAATTGATTGTACTGTACGATATACATTCGGATTGTACTAAGTGGGCAAATATCATTTTCACTGTTTGATTGCAATTAGATATGGAAGAATACTATTCATTTTGGGACAGCGAATCATTAAATAATATTATCCGTGGAATTTTCGAAGTCTCTCTGAACATGCTAATAGCTAAGGTACCTCATTTTTACTTACCATTCTGATTATCTCATTTCACAAGAATTATTTAGTACTTTCAATAATGATGAAATTACACGATTGTCATTTGGCCCTAAATTCGTTATTGCGTATCGGAATCGTGGATTAATAGTAAATTTTACTTCCGGATAAAATTCGTGTGATTCCCGAAAGGTAAAGTTCACTTCAAGTATTTTGCATTCCACAAGGTTGAACAAACTCAGCCCATGAGAGTAGGGCCGCCCTTCTCTCATGCTCAGCCCAACCCTTTTCAAGTATATTAGAAATTACGCGGTACTCGGGCATTTTTAACGCAAATTTCTCAAATCAGCATTTTTTTTTCATATTGTGAACAGTAAGTAAATAGAGGGATGTAGATGTTACGGTTACGGGGGCGGCATTGGTTACCAACGTCGCAGGGTGAAAAAAAGGGGGGGAAGATGCTGCCATGGTCTTCCAAAAATCGAGCCCCCTTCGCCAATGTCATACGTTTTTCAGATTCTATCATCACGAATTTCACTCTAGTGTTATAATTTTCATCATGACATATTATCTTATTTCCAATAAATAAAACAAAAAAAGTCTAGATCTCCATCATTACGAGTCGCGGTAATATTTGCTAAACGTTGAACTGATTCACGTTCGGAGCACTAAATAAATCCAGGAGTTCCTCTACTTTCATGGCGAGTGACACGTTTGCTTTGGTCACTTGTTGAGAAAGTGTATTCGCTAGAATACGAAAAGTGAAATATTTCCCCTTCCAGCTTTTGTTCTTGTTGAAGGAGCGTCAGTTGGATGTGATCTGTTAGACGGAAGCAAAATGATTACAGAAAATGAATTTCTCTTTAAGTAGAAAACTTCGGAAGTGACACGGCAGTGGTCAAGTTCTCGGCCGCTTTTATTTGCTCGCAAACTTTCCTTGGCCATTTTCCATGCAGAAGAGCCAATTTCAACCCGCAATGGTCACACTGGGGCCTTTTCCGACCCCATTTTTTAATTTTGTTTGTTATATTTTTTAAAAGTGTTCTAATTATAAAATTTTATTTAAGTATACTTTTTCTCGATACCTTACATTTTAATGCTTTTTGAAAACTGTAGAATTGACTATTGGCCAGTTATAATCCCGGTAAATGCGATATGGTCAAATTTTACTAAAGAATAGTAGCTAAAATTTCAATACTTCAATTATTCAGTTTTGGCTATTTTTTAGTAAAAAATGGCTGTTCTTTAGTCATTTTTTACTGTACATTTAGTCATTTACTGCATACTATCAGAAATAGTCAAATTTGACTTACGTTTATTGGCAAAAATTTTAATATTTCAAGTAGTCGAAATTGACTATTTTTCGTCAAAAGATGCTCTTTAAGCAGTGAAAAAAAGAACTCACTGAATAGTAAGAGCAGAAAAAAATGACTTATTTTAGACTCAGAGACCAAACTAGTATTGGTGATTGGAAAATACTAGTTAATACTGAAAATAGTATAAATGTTTTTACCGCTAAATCTAAGTCAATTTTGACAGTTTTACACTGAGTTTACAAATGACGAAATTAATTAGTCAAAAAATGACTATTTCAAATTTAGAGTGAGACCTGAAACATGCCTTGTGGTCTAAGACGACCTTAGCAGGAGATGAGCTCTAAATTGAAAGCTGGTGTCGTTTTTAACCCAAGCATATCATCTTTTTTTTCATTCGAAAGTAAACAGCAGGGGTCGATTTTGACGCGGTTTTGCAACTCAGTGGCAGCAGAGGTGGGCTGCAATGGCCCATTTTCGCCAAGTGTGGTCCACACCTTGCTTTTTCTGAAGTCCTGAAATGGTCACACTTGGGTCTTTTTCGACCCCACATTTTTTTTGGGGGGGGGGATATTATAAAAAAGTTCTAAGAATATTAAAACCTCGAGTTCATCGATTTTCTTCAGTACCTTTCATTTTGATGCTTGTTGAACATTTTATCATTCATTAATCGCCAATTATTAGGGCCTAAACATGACGTTGGGTCGGAAAGGACTCCATAACAACTATCAAAATTGATGGCGTTTATTAGGGCAGATATTATTAATAAAGTTTTAAAGTGATACAGTCGAAATTACGGGAATTTGAATTTTTTAAAGTGCATTTAAATTTAAAATGAAAATACATCGGAATTTAAAATTTTGCCTTTTTCATTTTTTTGCGAAAAAAATCGACACGGGTTTGCATTTTCATAACTACCAATAAAGTTCAAATATTACGTCTCTTTTAGTACAAAAACTAACTAGCGCAGAATCAGAAGAATCGAAACTGGCTTTTAAGGGTTTGAACTGATCCGACGCTTGGAAGTACAGGAACGATTTAAATACAAGTGGGGTCGCACATGACCAGAGAGTGAAGTTTTTTTTTTTTA
>Ga0058701_10005968_pt1 | contig 10207 bp, 1 predicted proteins | sample AgamicOrMae_FD_97039 | JGI IMG/M metagenome (GOLD analysis project Ga0058701, IMG submission 97039) | Agave microbial communities from Guanajuato, Mexico - Or.Ma.e | ecosystem: Host-associated > Plants > Phyllosphere > Phylloplane/Leaf | place: Guanajuato, Mexico | collected 2012-06-04 | reverse complement strand
CTAAAAACCAGTTTTCTTGGCGTTTTAGTGTTAGTAGAGTCAGGAAATGTGCTTAGCTCGACTTCGAATTTTTGACGGTATTCCAATACTTCCATTCGTTCTACGAACATGGAAGTAAAAACGCCTTTTTCATGGGTGTTGCTATTGGCCCGACATGCATTAATGTAAGGAGACTTGAACGCAGGGAACTCAACCTAATACATTTTTAAATGAGAGGTTACCTGAGCACGGAACCCATAACCTTATACATTTGCACCTTTTTTTTTTGATAATGAAAAATTTTTTAATGACAAAATTTTCAACGATATAAACCAATAAATTGTTCTTTTAGGTGATAAATATTTTACATCGAGTCAGAATTTTTTTTTCTCTCTCTCTCTCTCTCTTTTGATGGATATAACAAAACATGCGCAAAGTTTACGTCCGATTCTGTACATTTTCTGGATAAAAAAAAACAAACAAAAACAAAAAAAAACAACCTTTTTTTAAGCAAACGTTAGCGACGAAATGGGTCAGTTTTTTCCTAATTATTTTAACTGGGTCAAAAAGTTACAGGAGCAACCAGTTAGGATAAATGCAAGACTTGCTCAAGGGCAAGTGTGTAGAGGCGAGTTGCCGGATGTTTGATAAGATCAAGACCTGTTTCTTAAGGACGCAAGTTGTGACACTTCGAAAAATTACTTTTACTCTTATTGCAATGAATGTTGAAGATTCTGACTAGGATATATACAGTAATTTTAAGAGTAATAAAGAAGCTGTAAATTAAATCGACAACCAATATTATTAGGAAAACCGGGAAAAAAACGTGAATCTAATATAGGAAACATCAGCAGTCAACATCTTGCCAATTATCCCACCAGTTTTTTTACCTCTTAATTTAGAAACATTACGCTATTCCTAAAGTAAACAACACAAAATATACTGTAGATACAGTTGGGTCTCGGTTATACGTCCATGTCGGGACTCAAAAATTTGGACGTAGAACTGAGAGGGACGTACAAGTGAAAATAACCTTCCGTCGAGTCTTCCGTTTTACGCCATGTAAAGTATTCTTTATGAGACTATACCAATTGGACGTACAAACGAGTGGGACTTTCAACTGAGAGACGTATAACCGAAACTCTACTGTATCGCTAATAACTGTAATATTGTTGAAAGCCGGGCGGGGGTCTGCGTGTTTTTCGTGTACAATGTTTTGATTATTTTTTTAAAAATAACGATTCGATTTTTACTTTATTTTTATTTAGTTTTCTTAGAGGTTCAAATTTTGACGTGGAAGAAAGGGAAACGTAAGAAAACCCTTGATGAGCGTCGACAAAATTTAAGAAAAACCTATAAAAAATCTGAGGACACATTAATCAATGATAGTCTATTCGGAAAAAAATAGGCGGAGTCAGATTTTATAGCACTCAAAAAAGAACGTAAAATCGGCTTGTAACATTACGTGGAAACTAAAATCGCCGTTTCTCCCAAGTTAGTACATCGAGGAAGTGTTTTATGGACTCTTCTTTTCGAGTGTTTTGTGTTTAAGAAGGCCTTTTTTGCTGTTACCGGTATTGATTTTACATGAGCACTGCTCCTCCTTATAAAACCGTTGATGAATGATTCGTCCAACTGACAGTTTCATGTTGATATTGGTACACCTTTGCCCTAATCGTTTTTACAGTCTGGCCAACTGTTTACCGTTGCTCAGCAATTCCTAATAGCTTACCAATAATTTTTTTCAGTTATTAATTATGTAAGGCAGTCGATTAACAATAAACACGTAATTGATTTTCAACTTTACAAAGGTTACATTAACCCACTACCGTCCAGCAATGCCGTTCGGAAAAAGAACAATTTATTTTAGAGAATCTTATCAGTTCAGTATTGTCACAATTTAAGAAATATCACCCCTCTGGAAACCAGAAATGTTATAATTTAGGTATTTTTCAAAGCTTAAAATTTCGTATTTTAACGGAAAAAATCCTTTTGATTTCTCTTAAGCTAAATTTTACTCCAAATACTTTGGGCTGTTATGGGTTAACGTAAGTGGTCTGAAAAGATCAACTTTTCGGTTGGAAAAGAAGTACCGCTTTTTCTCCGGTTTTTCAAAGAAATGTAACCCTCGGGACAGCGTGTTGGAAGTATACTTATAATATATACTCAGTTGAAGAACGTCTTTTGTTTTGGGAAGTACTAAATCTGTTAATGTAATGGATATGAAGTAAAGTGTATTTTGTTCATTTATCAAAATAGACCTAAAAACCTGAAATCGGAATAGGGGTTTGTCGAGAGCTCTTTCTAATGGTATGGCCATAATTAGGCCCATCTCAAAAACTAACCAAAACAGGCGTTCTTGTACAAGTGCTGCTATGTACAAGCAGTCTCAAAAGTATTGATCTCTCCTACTATTTTCATCGTCCGTTAATTTTGAACGGAAAGAGAGACGACAAAAAAGTTAAGATCAAATAGCCAGATCTTTTGATGATCTAGCGATTTTATTATTTGCGTATTCGACGTATATCTCTCTCCGTTTCAAAGCTACGGTGGTTTAAAAAAAAAAGAGCGATGAATACTTTTGAGACTGATAGTGCAAAGCAAATAGCGACACTTACACCAATGCAAACCGATCAATCTTGTGCAATAAGTTTTCCAAGTTTCATTTTCTGTTTCTTGTGTTCTTCTTTTCGTCGACAAGCAACAAGAACAGTAAGCGAGTAAATCTCAAGCTAGGCGACAACGGAGTGGAACAGTAGCGACACGAGGCACGGTACACGTAACCAGCAAATTAAGTAAGCTTTAAAGGCTTGGCATTATCGATAAATGTAGGATGAATTTGATACCGTTGTGCCTTGTCCCGCTAGGCTTGCCGACCAATGGTAAAACACAGAGAGAGTAGAGACTGCAATCGTTGAAACTTACAGTAGTGTATAGGTCTTAAAATCATCGTTTCGTTTTATTACGATTCTCGCCCGTAAACTTTGAACATTGGGCGACAAGGTCGAACGTGAAAACAAGATGATTTTTGATCTCGCTATATCAGCGACAACGAATCTTGTTAAACGAACAAGTTTGTCTATTTGCGTGCAAATGACCCACGTGCTCATTGGTGCATTCCACAGACGTTGGAGCTTGCTTTCAAAATTTATAGATGGTAGAGTGATCTTCCGCGCAAAATCTGCAGTTGCTACTGTATTTACTCATTTATTTACGCTACTGTAATTTTTAGCCTTTTCTACGCGTTGAGTATCTTTAGTCGCTTAAAGCGAAGCGCTAGATGATCGAGTCACAGGACACCTAACCCTTAAATATAAAGGTCTGGGAAAGCCCTCTTACTTGTTAGGGGTCATCAATTTACATCGTAACGCTCGAAGCAGGGCGATCCTTGCGTTACGCCCCATCTGGGAAAGAGCGTTACGTAGGGGACAAAAGGGCCAAGGAGTGGCTTTATAGTGGCAAGTGGACGATCCTTTTTGAACCCATCCTCTTCTTTGCCCACCTATACCAGTCCTGTTGATTCCCCCTAGCAGGAATGTTTCATGTCTACAGACTCGTATGGCGCTTACTTCTTTACGACTGGCGCGGCGTCGGTAAATAAGCGATATCAGGCTTGGAAACAACTTACTTAAAATTGGTGTAGGTTCCCTGTGCCACATTCCGGCAACCAAAGATAGAACACGTGAGGTTTACCGGTCGGAAATGCAATTTTAAGATGAGCTTGAGAGATCGGCCCGAAGCAAATACTAGTTTCATCTGTGCGTGTAAACGTGGGGTGTATTCATCCCCAAGCTAATTCCATTGAGGAGGTGCGTGCTCACAATTCGGAGTCGTTGAGCAGGGAAACCTCGCAGGAACTTCCGCGTAGGTTCTCTTTGGACACTTATTAATGGCAGTGAAGTTGCATCGCAGCGCATCGATTTCCCCTCAAGCTGTCATTGGACGGCTGAACGCCACATTCGCTGCGCCCCCGCCGCGTTCGCTGACCCCAAAACGCACCGCATGGATACACATTCACACGTTGCGATGTCTCCCCCAAGTATTTTTCTTCTTTTTTTTTGTATAGCGTGAAGCCGGAATCAGGTCACGCGTTCATTACTAATAAGTCGTCCTTTAATGAGAGGTAGCAGCTAGGGGTAACATGGTAACATCTTGCTGGAAATTTGTACACCGGATATCAGGATATCAAGGATATCAGTATATCGAGGATATCAATATCATATCAAGAATATCAGGATATCAAGGATATTAAGGATATCTGGATACCAAGGATATCAGGATATCAAGGGTATCAGGATACCAAGGATATCAGGATATCAAGGATGTCAGGATATCAAGGATATCAGGATACCAGGATATCAAGGATATCAAGGATATCAGGATATCAAGTGTATCAGGATATCAAGGATACCAAGGATATCAAGAATATCAGGATATCAAGGATATCAAGAACATCAAGGATATCAGTCGGATATCAGAGGTATAATAAACGGATATCAAGAGAAAATTGACCAAATTTTAATTAAATATCTGACAGATTTCAGCAGAATATTCATAAATATCTGCTGGATATACCCAAATATTTGCCAGATTTCAGTGGACAGTGGTCAGAGAGTTAAAAATCGCTGAAAACAGACATATTACTACCGAATCCAACAGCCGGATATCAAGGATATCAGCCGGATATCAAGGATATCAGCCGGATATCAAGTCCTTTTGTACACCGCATATCATGAATAATTGTCACCCCGTGGGGGGCAGTCATTTTTCAGGGTGGAAAGTTACATCACTGATTTTAGTGACCGCGGAAATAGCGCCTCGGGACTGTCGTTGGTATCCGCCATAAAGTGGCGTCGAGGCTGTGTCAGGGCCTATCTATTAGTAACTCGAAACGAAAGGCGGCATTTTTTTGCTCGTTTCATCTTGTCGGTTTTAGTATTACGTTGTTAGGATGAATTACAGCCGCGTTGTTGAGCTTCGATTAGCCTCAGGTTTGACCACGTGTCTTGTGCTTCGCTTCACTACCGCTCCGCTCGCTGTTGACTTGCATGACGCCGCATCTCGGTGACATTAACTTCCGCTGGTAAGTGGCAGTAGGTTCGGCGTCCTTTATTATTTGGTTATGTTTACCGAAGTTAAGCAAGGTTAGATACTTGCTTGAGAGTATCGCTGCGTTTTCGTTCTCTCGGCGTGGCGAACGAACAGTGGAACCCAGGGGTAGAAAACGAAGCCTCTAGTATACGGCGTTAGGACCCAGAAATGAGCGGTATTAGGCTTGGCGGCAATAGCTTAATATAAGTGCCACATAATTCGCTTCACTGTCGCTCTGATTGGATTATCCACGTAAGGCCAAACATAGTGCAAAAAAGCAACCTCTTAAACCAACAGCGTCAGACTTACAGTATTTCATCAATTTAAAATAAATAAAGTAGAAACCTGAAAGAAAAATGGATTGGAAGAACCGAGCGCCCTCTTCAGTGCAAAACAAATAATTCTCTTTTCCGACAAGGAATGTGATGCAATAGATTTCGCGCTTTTTTTTCAAATATTCGGGTTATTTTTCTCGTATTTTACGCGACGCGATATTTGGTTGGACCCAAAAAGCGACAGGAATGAACGATGCCGTTCACTATCTCGGCGAGCAAGCCTCAGGATTGCTTATCAGCGCAAACAAAGCGCAGGTGAAAGGGGAGGGGGAGGGGGGTCCTTGAGGCGGCGTGGCGGCGGCGCCCGCCGAAAGGCTCGCCGGCCGGCCGGCCGCGTGGCGCGGAGCGCGGAGCGCCGACGCCGGTATGGCGGGACTCGCCGGCGCAGTCAGTCGGGATCCGGCAAGCGGCGCGCTAACATGATGAACCCGGTCGCGGCGGTGTGCTCTCTGGTGGTGGTGCTGTTCCTCGGGGGATGTGGCGGGGCGGCGATCCCGGAAGCTTCCACGGAGACTTCCGTCTCCCCGACCAAGGAAACGGATATGCCAGTTGTACCCTATGTTGCCGGTTAGTTCGAAATTATTTTTAAATTTCGTTGAACGCAAAGGAGACCTGCTAGCGAAGTACCCTCTTAGGCGTCTACATCATCCCCCCTTCCCCCTCATTTAAAAAGTACAAAATCAAGTTTAGAACCTGAAAAAAAGTCTCACAGTTAGTAAAACATTTAAAAAGTGATAATTTCTTCTAAATTATCGTCTTATTGCACACAAAATTTCCAAGGATATTTGCTGTTTCCGGAAGGCATGACATCGCTGGGCGGACAGTCAATTGGTTGAACGTAGAAGTATTATTCTTATAATACTTAAATTGTTTGAGCAAAATGCGCTCTGAATTAATTGATATGCGTCTTTAAAAAACGGTCAGTTCTATTTGCACGCCTATGTTAATGCAGGAGAGACTTGAACGCACGGAAACCAACCTAATTCATTTAAAACGGCGCAGCGTGTTAATTCACTAAAAAAAAAAACTTTCATTGCCAAACCAAGCGGAGAGGTGTACAAATCTAATGCCACCAAGCCAGAGGCTGCGCCGAGAAGTAAGCGGCATCAGGCTAAGCGCCAGGGGAGAAGAGCGATGGCGGAGCCTCGGCGCAGGAACGCTTAAAAGGGACCGAACCTAATATTCCCTAACCAATACTGGTACTTAGGCTACCTAATGCGGCTGGTTCTTGTTAATCTTTAGGATGTAATGAAACGTTGGTCTACGGCGGAACATCACAGGTAGAAAATTCAAGCTTTAGTTAGTAGGACGTTTTTTTGACCAACAGCACTGGGTACTCGACTCTTGTTTTTTTTTTTTTTTTTTTTTTAAGCCAATGAATGACGCCGGTTCTTTGGTCAAAAGGTAGCCAAAATTATGTTTTTTGTTTTTTTTTTATAATTATTATTTTTGTTTTTGTTTTTTCTTTTGTAATTAGTTTTTTCTGTGATTCAAAACTATTTTCTTCATTTTGTGTCTATATTTTCACCTTTTATCCCTGGGTAAGTTTTTCTTTTATTAAAAAAATCGTTTCTCAGGTCAAGATAAAACCGTGTCCAGGGAAAAAGAATAAGCTGTTTGCTGTAATTTTTTTTATTATTATTATTATTTAGAAAATATCGTTTTTCGTAAAAAATCTTTCGGGTGCGGGTTACGGGGAATCCCATTTCTTTTTCGGATGCAATGTGTTTTCGCTCCAGCGTATAGCATTTTTTCTACCGGTTTTATTCAATTTCAGAGAAACTTTGTTTACTAGGATCCGGTTGTACCGATTTAGCAGCCCAGGTCGTTTCATGATACTTTTTGAAATGCATGTAAAAACCTGAGCGCAATAATATATTTAACCTGTACAGTAGAAATATATTTAATGCATAACGTGGGTCATGACTGGTTTCCTATTCAAATCTCATTCATGGGTCCATTTCAATTCCAATGCTCGGTCATATTTTTACTTATTCTAATTTTTTTACTCACAGTTAGCAAGAATTCTATTTACTCAATCGCGAAACTGAGTTTTACAGAGCAGCTTCCAGCTCTGAGTATCCCTGCCATGGAATTCCTTCGCATTACACACTTGCAGCTTCGAGGGTTCGAATTTCCACCTCCGTGTTCCACCCTTATTCAGTCTTCCCTTATATTATGAGAAATACAGACAAACAACCGCAAGGTTAGGTTAAGTTAGGTTCGGTGCCTTGTGCGTCGCTCCGCTCAGCTTAGGAACGAAAGCTGGATCTCGAAGGATTTACTAATCCATCTCGGAAATCCACAGTGTAGTGTACCGTGCGTATAGTCGTGGCTATGAGAACTTAAACTTTTGCGTTTAAGATAAATTTATCGAGATAAAACTAATCTTAAGTTAAACTGGCGTTAAACTTATCCTCCGATGAGCGGAAAGCAATAACCTTGGCTCTAGCTAGAATCCAAAGATCAACTTTGTTCCTCTATTAAAGAATGAACTCATCACTGTTTTCAAATTCGGATTGCTTTGATGAATAGTACTGTGTATTTTTGTTTGCAAGCTACTAACGAACGGTTTTTAGAGGGTTAGGTACTACCGGGTACTGTCGCTTCCGGTTTTGAGTATTGTGCGAATGTTAAGGATGTTGTGCAAGGAACAAAAGTCTCGATCGCTTTAGACGCAAAGTTCTTCGGAAAAACGCCCTTTAAGACAATCGTCCGCAAATTCCCAAACGAACGATTTTACAAAAGTGTAGTTTCGCTCACATAGCAGGCGGGTATATATACAAACTTTTGCCGAGGTTGTTAAAATAGTGGTTTTGCCACTCACTATACAATAATTCATGGTAAAGTCAATCAATGATCGCCTCTCACTCTTTGTGTTCTAAACGATTCATAACTTCCTGTTAGCACTTTGGAATGGTAGCTATACACATGATTAATTTTGTATTCTCTGGTCGGTGAACTACCCCACTCAGAAAACTGAAACCTTGCTTTGGTTAAAACTATTGAATGCATATTTCCGCAACCCCTTTTCCTGATTATTAGTTCCACCAGATTTTTAAAGGTTATAGGTTATGTCTTTGCCCCGCAAAATTCAAAGTTTGCTCTTTATAACTCTTGTTTTTACCATTCGACGGTGAGCCGAGCGTACCTTGGCACCTGGCCGGTAACCAAACTTAACCTAGGTTCACCTAACTTAACGTAACCAAACCTGAGGCTTCCCTCTTGGTAGATATCGATTCCAAATAACCAGGTTCATCCAGTAAAGAGTCTTAACCCACTACCGCCCAGCGATGCCGTTCGGAAACAGAAACAAATATTTTAGAGAATCTTTTCTGGTCAGTATTGTCACAATTCAAAAAATATCACCCCCCTGGAAACCTGAAATTTAATTATTTAGGCATTTTCCACAGCTAAAAATTGCGCATTTTCATGGAAAAAAATTCCTTCAATTTCTCTTACGCTAAATTTCACTCCAAATACTTTGCGCTGTTATGGGTTAAATTAACCCATCTTCGTAGTAAGGCAAGTTTATAAGTAGCCAAGAACACAGCCCTTATCAAAACGCTACTAAAGACTGCAAAACCATAGATATTCCTCCCTTGTAAGTCTTCTTAAGCTATATCCTTACTAGGTAATTACGATGTTACGCCAGGTTATTGATAAACAACGTTCAATTTTCAAATTAGGTCGGCATGTTATGTAGACGACTTATAGACTTCAATTTCCTCGGCGGGAGAGTTGGAGACGATGGGGGCCGTGTAAATAAGATACTGCTATTGGCACCACGAATAGGAAGTCAGACAACGTGCTCATAGAAAAGTGGGTTTCGGCGGTTAGGAAAAATAGTTGCTATCAGTAAACGTGTCGCTTTTTGAACGAACAGGTCGATTGCTTCGAACGAAAATGGAAGATTTCTGGGACTGTCTAATCCCAGATAACGTTAATATGTTCTGAGCACGATCGCTTACATTCATAACTTTTAAATTTCACACGTAATACGCTGCAAAGTGTCGCGATGCACTTGAGAAGCCGTTACCAAAACTGATTTTAAATTAAAATACAATATTTTTCGCAGCACTATAAACTCGATTCTTTTTTTTTTAATTAGTTATGGGGCCGGAAGATATAACTAGGGTCTCCATTGTAGCTCGACTTTTTGTAAAGAAGTTATGGAAGTTAAATCACGATCCCTCCAATGAAAAATCGATCAAGTAAAAATGCATGCTTCAAAAATCGATCAAGTGAAAGAGTAGGTCTGAAAAAGCGATCAACTGCTATGAATAAGAATAGCAGTTGATCGCTTCTTTAAACGTACCCTTTCACTTGATCGATTTTTGAAGCATGCATTTTTACTTGATCGATTTTTCATTAGAGGGATCGATTAAATGTGACATTCAAATACGTTTTGTAATTGAACAGCGTTATCCAAAATGTGAAAGCCCCAGGTTTCATGCTGGCGCACAGTAAAAACAAAACACTTGTTTTAGGGAATTCCTATTCCTGTTTTGGGTGTGAAACTGAAACGGGGGGTAGTATTATCAGCGACAGAAAAACGCCCCCCCCCCCACACACACAACCGCCTACACACGGGTGTGTTGCAGCTGCCTACGTTGGCTCGGCGTTAGCCAATCACCTGTCTGACTCCGAGCGAAGGTAGGCAACCGCAACTCAGCGGCGTCTAGGTTGTTGCAGGGCAGGGTGGGACGTTTTGTCAAGGATAGTGCGTATTTTGATTATTTTTGAAGGTAGGCCTATGTTCAGCCATATAATTTGATCGGCGAGAGTTTTCCGTTGATGCG
>Ga0058701_10005967_pt1 | contig 10208 bp, 6 predicted proteins | sample AgamicOrMae_FD_97039 | JGI IMG/M metagenome (GOLD analysis project Ga0058701, IMG submission 97039) | Agave microbial communities from Guanajuato, Mexico - Or.Ma.e | ecosystem: Host-associated > Plants > Phyllosphere > Phylloplane/Leaf | place: Guanajuato, Mexico | collected 2012-06-04 | reverse complement strand
AGGCCGTCCGGTTTTCAGTAAATATGATTGGAAAGTAAACGAATAACTCCACTGGCTATAATAAGATTTTGGGAATATTGTTAATAAATTAGTGTATTATTGATTCTGCCGTCTGATTTCGATCCAATAAAGTGCGAAAATTTCTTATTTTATGCGTAAATGAGAGCATTACGAACAATTAAGTCAAGTTTTTGGGCAATCTTTTCTTGAGTTACTAATACTTGAGAATTTAGACCCCCTCGGGATTTCATAGATAAATACTGCTACTGCAAAATCAACCACTTACCGGCTTAAAGACGCATTGATGATGGCCATGGGAACATGAAAGTGAAGACTATAACGGTGTCATCGATGTTGATCTTGTAAAAACAAGCGGTTTTGTGATGGGAGGTTAGGAAGTCGGGTGAATAAGTATTATATTCTCTTGGCAACACTTTAAGAAATAGCAAATATTTTTTTTTACTCAGTTTATGTACCGCTTACAATAAAAGAACATACTTATACAAACAGGCATCGTATTAAGTAATGTGATAAAAGTATAGCAATGTCCCGATCCCTTATATATGCTCCTCGTACCCCATATATACACTGAACAATGAAACTTATTCTGAAAGGGGTAGATAAGCGCAAAATCACTTTGCTATTATGCGCACACTGTTAGAAAGAACGCAAACCTCGAAAAACAAACACCTTACACGTACAGTAGGTTGAACAGACAAGTAAAAAATAGTTTCTTTCGCCTCAAACCAAAATAAGCTTACGTAAGATCACAAGTATCATTTTGTTCGCATCACAAACCTCGAAGGTAAGATCATCCCCATAAGATATCCATTCACACTTTTGAAACATTTAACAAGAACTAAATGTTTTTGGCTAGTCCACTTGAAACAAAGGATCAGTCCAGATAGACATAGTAGGTTAACTCAAATAACAGAGATACTTGTTTGGTTTAGACGGGTCACAAGAAAAATAAAAATGTGGGAATATTGTTTGCATGAAGAGAAGAGGCACGATAAGACTATTAAGGCATTATAGCGGATTCCGTTTTCTAATTTTAAACTCGCTTTAGGTTGAAAACTGGCGACTTTGGAGCTTTAGACTTCCCCGGTGAGAATTGTTTCATTATGAATCGATCGAAACTTTTGAGACGAAGAAATGTATGTGCGATCGCAAAACTCCCAGCGACACAAGCGACTCAGTTATCTCATTTCTTTGTCCGTAGATCTTTGAAATATTAATATCACACAGTCCAGTGCCACAGTTTGAAGTCGTAGTGTGTTTAAATACGATACCAGTTACATACTATACGGTTATTTTGTTCCGTTTGAAAACGATCATATTTGGGTCTCCATTTAAGTTAAAATAAAAAAATGCTTTTTTAAATATTTATGTTTGATGGGCTGGCCCAAAGGAAATATTGTAGTGTGTAATAATAAAGTGTGTGTAATAGTAAAGTGATTATAACACGCATCGGTCTTGTTCGGTGGCATAGATCCACGGGGGAATTGATGATAAACCATTTCTCATCAATATATGGGTTATTTCATGAACAAAAATATGAGCCATAGGTTATCCCATCCCATCTGGTCTTGGATTATAATTCCATGACAGTGAACTCAAAAATTTGTTTCAGGATGAGAAACAGTCGCCAGTTCCAAACCGAAAGTGAGCCAACTACTGTGTGTGATAACGGAGTGATAAAAATGAGACTGAATACGATGTGAGCTGAAAGTTGTACGAATTTCGTTTCCTTTTCAAAAGTCGAGCTTAAAGTAATCATTTTCAGTCCATGAAATGGCATCTGTACAAATATGTTCAACCCTCCATTGTTGACAAAACAACAATAAACTCTCACAACTTTCCGAAATGGAGACTCCACAATCTGAAATCATTTCAGCAAAACAAAGTAGACTTCTCTTTAAAAAGTTTGGTGCGTTTGCACCTTTGAATTCAAATCAGAGCAGGGATTCCATAGCGAAACACTCCGATCACAGTATAACCTACTCCTCGTTTCAAGCAGCAATGCAAATAAGTCAAGCCAGAATCACTAAATATAACATTAAAGTTTTACGTTGAACCATATAGAACTGAAATTAATCCACTACCGCCCAGCGATGCCGCTCGAAAACAGAAAAAAAATATGTTAAAGGATCTTTTCAGTTCAGTGTTGCCACAATTTAAAGAATATCACTCCTTTGGAAACCTGTAATTTAATAAATTAGGCATTTTTCAAAGCTTAAAATTGAGTATTTTAATAAAAATAATACTTTCAATTCTCTTAAGCTAAATTTCACTCAGATACTTTCGGCTGTTATGGGTTAGTGGGGCGCTGTTTCTGTTCCTCAAAGCAAGTCTTTTCACGCCGCATCCAATGGTAATACTGCACGGTATTTCCCATTCGATAAAAATATTTTAAGAACCTAGATGTTTCTTTGATAACAATCATAGAGTCTCCACTTCGGTTAGGATATATACACACGTAATGTACGAAATCTTAGCAGCTATCACATAGCACCTTGTTCCAAGTGCATCTTAAAGTAACACGCGTTCGAGCCAGCATTCACACGACACAGCAAAATAGCGTTCATGAAAAATAGATTCGCAGGAGTAACTGGACGCCACGACGGCTCCCACAGTCCACGAGCATTTAAGTCCTTCTCACAAATATCACAAACACTAATCCGGCCAGAAACAAGGCTTAGGACTGAAGAATATTGACTGGGTCGCTGGAAGGTGGTCCCATGAAGCGGTCACGGAAACGATTTTAAACATCGGCAGGCTGAGCAATACGCTGCTTTTTTATTTTATTTTTATTTAGGTTTTTTTATTTATTTTTATTATTTTTTATCATTTGGACCAAACTTAAAAATACCACAACTCCTACTTGTAGACGGCGTCCGTTGCATGGGTTTCCGGAAGATGGACTCTGAGCTGCGAATGAGGTTCAATGGGGATCTCATGCGGATTGCAGTTCGAACCTAACCTTGAACACTACGGAAATATGCTGTAGAGAAAAGATGATAACTTGCGCAGCACTGGTTTTCAACATTATGGGAATTAATGCTAGTTGACAAGACGTGTAGGTTATATTGCGGTAAATTTTTCGATAATTTGGTTTCGTCTGCGTGAGGAGAGGTTAACCCACTTTAGGGAAAGTCAGATCAGGTTTCGGACTAAGTAGGTGAGGCTACGCAATTTTGCAGGTTAGAGCTAATTTTAGGATTAGATTTTATTAGGAATTAGCTGACCTTAGGATCAACTTTCAGAGCTGAAATCGGTTAGGTTAGGCGTGGTGTAAATAGAGTTATCTTGGGATAAGATCAACCCATTACCGCCCAGCGATGGCGATCGGAAACGGGAACATTTATTTTAGAGGATCTTTTCAGCTCAGTATTGTCACAGTTCAAAAAATGTCATTCCTCTGGAAACCTAAATTTTAATAATTTAGGCATTTTCTAAAGCTTACAATTGCGTATTTTAGTGGAAAAAATCCCTCCAATTCCTCTTACCCTTAATTTCACTCCAAATACTTTGAGCTGTTATGGGTTTATAGGTCGAGAACTGACCTTAGCCACGCTGTGGTAGGTCACGTTTAACGTTTGACTTCGATCAGGTTGCGCACGAGTTCATTATTGTGATTGAATTCAGAGCACGGTAATCAATGCTTGGTTGAAAGGTTGGGAGCGACGATGGCTTTGGTTACGCTTTCCACGGAAAAAAGGTTTTGTTATACCAACAAAGTCATTTGTTAAAAAAGGGATAACAAAAATATTTTGTTACAACAACAAAATGTTTAGTTCTATCAAGAAAACGTTTGGTTGCTGCAGCAATTTTTTTGGTTGAAGCAACAAAAAAATCATTTGTTGTCCCTAATTTTCTTGCCGTAACAAAACCATTTTTTCCGTGTTCGTCCAGAACATATTTAATCCCATTTTAAGTCCAGTGAGACAGATTATCTAATTCCTGACGACCGCAAAAGTCACAGCATCATTCGAGCTCAGCCATCAACCGCACATCTCACCCTTTCATAATCAGTTTAAAAATCGCGTTTTCTACCTCTTTCGTTCCACCTTGATTCAGCCTACCTCTACCTAAATAGAATTATCAGCCTACACCCGCGTAGGTCCCTTTCACCAAAATTAAGAACCTTAGCCTGAACGACTGTTTTTGGTTAGATTCGTTTAAAGCCGCGTTCGTTGCTCAGCTGTCGCCCCACTCGTCCACGAAAGGCAGAACACAAAACATAGAAAATGCTGTCTAGAATGTACAGTGCGTCGGAACAAAATATCATATTCAGTCGCGTGACTCCACACCGACTCACGTATCGGCAACCCCTAGCAAAAAAATAGTTCCACAGTCACTTGTACATACAGCTGTGCGTAGTCCATACATCCGATTCACTCTGTATACACATAACACCCGGCAGTCTGCCTAAGCGATTAAGTCATAGAATCCTTTGGTCCAGTGGAATAACCGTTCCCGGGGATGAGGGCGGTCGTCAGGATGCTGCGGGCAGGACATTTCGATACGCACTGAATAGGACGAGGGCAACGACTAAAAAAAGACTGCTGACACACGAGATGTACACTCTCGGGGCGGAGGACGCTGACAACGCCGCCGCGGCCGTTTTTAGGCAGCTGCGGTACTCCGAGAAGTCCACTCGGGTGATGGCGCAGTAGTGCGTCTGCAGACACGTCGTTGAACAGCTGGCCTCCACAGGACTACTGTATATTCTTACTGAATTCGACACGAAGTACCTGCGCACACCGCAGTGCAACACGTCTTAACCCATGGACCGCATCCTGGGTCACCTCAATGTTCATATTTGGTGTTTAATCGTCGGGGGGCATTCGATAGCGCAAAAAACCATGAGCGCCAACGCCGCAAGCGCCAGTCCGTAACCGCCAAACGAGAAAAGTCGCAAACGCCAAAGTTCGTATAGGTTAGGTCAAGTTAGGTTAAGTTAGGTTAGGTTAGGTTAGTATTGCGGTTAAGACCTTTGGCGTTTGCGACTTTTCTCGTTTGGCGGCTACGGCTTGGCGCTTGTGGTTTTTGGCGCTTATGATAGCTACCCTAATCGTCTATATCAGGGACGGGCAAATGTCGCACAGTGTGCGATTTCACATAGTTGCATACCTATCTCGTCACAGTGCGCACAGTGCGAGCTCGGTGGCTAGCAGTGGCGAGGCTGGTAGAGGGGGAAAGACAGAGACAGAGAAGGCTGGGCGGTCAGCAGCGTGCGCTTCGCTTTACGTTTGGACACGACGGGTCAACCCATTCGCCCTATTTGATATAACTTGAGACTTTGTGTTACGCGTAAATTGACACCGAATATTGGTGCAATCATCGAGGGTTCATAAGAGTCACCCTGATTCTTGTAAAACAAAATTCTTGTGTGTACCGTACAATATAGATGTTTTTTCTTTTCTCCGTAACGCCTTTTTTTACCGACCGGTAACGTTGGAAAACATAACCCAATTCTACCGAACGCATACACTCCGCGACTCCGCTGTTGCTGCGGTAGCAGCGGTGGAGTGGTTAAAGTGGTGGGAGGTGCGCTCGACAGCTTCGGATCTGCACACTGTGCGAAGCGGTCGCACACTGTGCAAGATTCTTGCCCGTCCCTGGTCTATATAAAGGTCCTCATTTGGGTACTTGACCATTTTTGATCGAGATAGCCATCAGGAACAGCTAAAAAAAATACGAAGAAGAGTCAAAAACAGCAGCTGATTGGGGGCATTCGATAGCGCAAAAAACCGCAAGCGCCAACGCCGCAAACGCCAAAGTTCGTAATCGCCAAATGATAGGTAAGCCTATCATTTTATAGGTTAGGTTAAGTTGGGTAAGGTTACGTTAGGTTAAGTTAGCTTAGGGGAGGTTAAGTTAGGTTAGATTAAGTTCGGTTAGGTTTGTATAGCAGTTATGAACTTTGGCGTTTGCGACTTTTCTCGTTTCGCGGTTACGGATTGGCGCTTGCGGCGTTGGCGCTTTTGCTTTTTGGCGCTCATGACAGCTACCCGCAGCTGATCACCCGGAAATCGAGTTTTAAGTTACCTGGGACGTCATAGAACCCGTCGACATTTACGGATTCTATGACGTCACAAGCAACTTTGAACTCATTTTCCGGGCGATCGGCTGATAGTTTCTAGATGCTGCTTTGGATTTTTCTTCGTCATTTTTTGTGCTCTTTCTGATGGCTATCTTGATTAAAATTGGTCAAGTATACCGTTCGGGATGAAATTTTGAGCGGAATAGACTCGAAAACATGGGATCGAAGCTGATAGACGTTAGAACGTCTTCAAACGGTTTCATTGATTAACCGTCGTTTAGGCACGGAACAACTCTTACATGAAAAGTACTAATTTAAGACAAACACTTAACTTGAAATAACTTGTCTCATTGACCATTGGTGGTATATGTGGACAATTTCAGCACACTTAGCCAAAAGAGGAACAGTTGAAAACGCTAATGTAGTACTTTTACTCTCTAGCTTTAGGCTTTAGGGCAACTGAAAGCTACAGGTAGCAACTATGTTCTCCAATGAAAATTTCTTAACATGTAGCTGGTGTACTGTATTCATGGAGTAATTTTGAGGAACGAGTCACAGTGTGCCTCAACGGCGAGTGCCTAAATGAACCGCATGTGTTGACGCTCAACGTTCAGTTTTTGACCCAGCTTAGTGATACCCAAGCCGCTTAAAATACCAGCCTTCGCCCAAGGATTCATAAATATCAACGATTGTAGACCGTCCACCTCATATGTTATGACTCTTGCTCTTTTCGTTCAATATGTTATCTTTTACAATAAATTGACTAGTTTTTAGATTTCACATTCGAAAACTTCGGACTTCTTTAAAATTTATTGCAACTGATTACTATGAAACTCAATCTTCTTAAAATAAATACCACAATTTGACGTTTATGTTTTTTGAAAAAAAATAAATGAAAAAAAGAATTGAAATATTTTTAGACAAGAATTCAAAAATTTTAGAAGAGTAATTCTTTAAACAAAAAAAAAGAAAAAAAGGTAATTTAAAAAATGTTTTCAGAGATGAATAATTTTGATGGTACAGAACACTTAAGGCAAGCAGCAATCTAACAAGCCTAACAGCAAGTCCATGCACAAACTTAATCTTAGGTATAAAAAATATTTCGCACAATAAGGAAACTGGGGTAAGTCATCTTGAATAGGGCTTCCGTGCAAACTACAAGATTGGTCTCTACTTGAGAAAATATCGATAAATTGAGTAGATTGACGTTTCGGAAACGATTTATTTAGGCCACGTCAAAGTCAAAGTTCTGAAAAAAAATTATAAATATTTATAGAAGTCAGGTGCGATATGCCAAAAATACTATACGCATAGTTCTTTCAAGAACTTCGCCACGGAATGGGCTAGAAATTATGAATTTTCAAACCAATTTATAATTTGTTTTACGGCATGACATATAATATTTTATACGTTTATTTTTTTATATTATTTTTTTAAGTTCATCCATAAACACAGATATATTCATATTTACCGCAGTTTTTCATTGCAGGTTGTTGGCAATGTCTTAGTATAGCATAGGTGGACATACAAAAGAGAGTCTTTCAGATTCTCGAGGTATCCACCATAGGTTCGAGGGACGGATTGCAAAGCCATCGGGCGAAAAAGTGGCCCATTTCATTTAGTTTCTACTCCGTGGCACCTTCATCTCAAGATCTCAAATAATAATGTCAAACTATTCCACTAAACGGAAACCCTAATTTAAAAATTATTCATCAGATAGAAAGGCAATATTCTTTCCCAAAAATCAATCTCGCAAAAAGCAAACGCTTAGTTGGATGTCTGAAACTGTGATTTTTGTTTGTACCTAATCAAGAACGGTGGACATGTTTACTAAGTCCATCTGGTAAATTTTCAAAAGAGTCTTATTTCGCACATGAAATAAACATAAAATGACACAGACATGAGTTTAGCTAGCGAAGCACAGTCTTTTATGATTATTTTAAAAGAGGAAAAAAGAGGTATGCGTGATTTAACAGATGACCAACCCTCGCATATACAGCAGGGTCTGAGGTGCGAGCCGCTAAATCCATGCACATAAAAGTAAGCAAAGCGTGCAGTGCAAGTACGGGTGGCAAAAAAGAACAAGTCTAAAAGGGAATTCGGAGCGGTTTGATGTGGTTAGGAACGTTCTAGCAGCTCTGTGTACGCGAGCGTCCCTTTTACAGCGCTTTACAACAAAAACCGCGATACAGCAACTTCGTTGATTTTCTTTATTGAGGTACGAAAGGCGGGTAGATCAGAAATCTATAAAATATTTCTATAGTTGCAGACGCTTCTTATCGCCTTTCGAAAGGCAGGAACATCAAACAGCTGTTTTAGAAAAGCCAGCATTATAACGCAGATTTTATGCAAGCACCTGAATATAACTACAGTATAAGACTTTTGAGGTTGTTTCGTTCGACAGGGATACTGTTCGACAATGTCGTCGGTGACCTGAACACCCGACAAAATGAACAGTTCGACATTGTCGGACAGTTTCCCTAACGAACAATTCCCTTGTCGAACACTTTTCTCCTTCCCATTTTGGAAATTATCACGTTTGGCGGGCAGTCTCTTGATTAGTTCTTTATAAGTCTTGACCTTAAACAGCTAGGTGTATTTTGAATTGTATTTTCATTCCGTTGCTGATTTGACTCATTTTTCATTAAAATCCTGTTGTTTTTGAGGTGCTTCCAAATAACTAAAGGGTAGATTATCGGCAAACTTGACCGGATCGTCCCTAATATTCCTATTTTCATGTGAATGAGTTTTTTCCCCCTTCATCTAATAATCTAAGTTAAATGTTAAAAATAAAAATTCATTGAATTTTCCGCCATTTTTCAGAAATTCTACAAGAGAAAAAGCATTTTCCCCTAACTTTGCGATTAAAGACCGTAAAATCGGAACGGTCAGTTGTTTTCTTACTTCGCCATTCGACAGGCACACTTTTTCTGAGGCTTTTCTGGAAATTTCAAATCTTCCTCAGATTTCAGCCTAACACGCTGGAACCACCTTAACTGTAGACCGGTGGGTTGAATTTTGTTGTGAGTGAATTTCAACGAAGATTTTGTAGGACTTTCATAGATTACTGCATGAAGATCACATCCAACTGGACGTTACGTTCATCTCGTCGGGGCTTACTCTGTTTCGTTTGCTCCATTTGTTGAGGTTCATTCCTTGCGAAAGCATTTAACTAATAGTAGTTGAAAGCCAGATTTGGGGGGAAAACGTTGCATATTCACCCTATTTTGCGGAGTTAAATAACCCCAAAGACTCACAGTGTTGTTATTTTCCGAGCGTCGAAGTCTTTCAATGTAAATGCATGTCGGGTCAATAGCAACACCCGTTAGGAAAAAGGATTTCGATTTCAAAAATAGGGCTGCAAGTTAAATACACAGTAACGATGAATAATCTTTTTTTAGAATTACTCACCTGTTATGGGCGTGAAAATAAAACGGGGCAAATACGTATTCTGGTATCTTTTCAAGAGAGGCCTATTTTCGACCACTGCATTACATTAGAAAAATCTCGCTGAGATTTTTTGAATTACATGGGTGAGCATAGGTCTACCTATAAGAAATAATCGAGAGGTACTACGCTGCTTTATTTTCACATCAAAAACAGGTAAGAATTCCCTTCGATAGGTGTTTCATGTTTGCAGTGTTTTTTGCAACAGTAGATCCCCTGCCAGTCAGGGGTTAGGCAAGCTCGCAACATTCGTGCGGCGCGCGTTGCCTACCTTTGCTTAAGTAGCAGTTCGGCAGAGACAGCAAGGCCAATGCTGCTGTTGAATGCATTAATAAGTGCCCTTAATGACAAAAAAAATAAACAGAAAAAAAAGTTTGATCCCTTTCCTTGAAATGATTTCGGTTGAGGATGCACCCTTATTAGAATACTCTATTTTTTTAAGTTAGCAATTTTAACCTTTTGGTTCAACCTTTTGTCATCGAATCAAGCGGAACGACAGCGGAGCGATGCAAGAGGCATCTAACCTAACTTCACCTATCATAAAAAAGCCCCTTGCTGTTTATCAAGATTAGTTATGGTCACTTGTGCCTCGCTTCGCTATCGCTCCGCTGTCGCCAAGCCTGATGCCGCTTACTTCTCGGCGGCCAATTTAGGGCCGCCGAGAAGTAAGCGGCATCAGGCTTGGCGACCTTTTGATGAGGTAACCCTACGT
>Ga0058701_10005966_pt1 | contig 10208 bp, 6 predicted proteins | sample AgamicOrMae_FD_97039 | JGI IMG/M metagenome (GOLD analysis project Ga0058701, IMG submission 97039) | Agave microbial communities from Guanajuato, Mexico - Or.Ma.e | ecosystem: Host-associated > Plants > Phyllosphere > Phylloplane/Leaf | place: Guanajuato, Mexico | collected 2012-06-04 | reverse complement strand
TTTAAACCAAAAGGTTGAAAACGCTACCTTAAAAAATTACAGCGTATGGGATGGAACGCGTCTCTCCGTCGCGCTTGTGAAGTTGTAGACAAACGGCGGTACGGCCATGCCGTTTAGGTTGCCTATGCCGTGCAGTGCAAAGGTTCCAATGGAAAATATCTCCGTGGAATATAATGACATCAACCCGTAACAGCCCGAAGTATTTGAAGTGAAATTGGACTTAAGAGAAATTGATAGGATTTTTTTCCACTAAAATACGCAATTTTAAGCTATGGAAAATGCCTAAATTATTAGATTTCAGGTTTCCAGAGGGATAATATTTTTTAAATTGTGACAATACTGAACTGGAAAGATCCTCTAAAGTAAAGTTTTCTGTTTCCGAAAGGCATCGCTGGGCGGTAGTGGTAGTTCCGTTTCTGTTTTAGACTTGCCAAGTTTCCTTTCTTAAGGTTTTTGGGTTTTTCACATACAGTAAGACTCGTCAAAAAGCAATTTACAGTAGTCTTCCCTTTCCTGTTATCTACGATAGCAGTATTGTATTGGAAATAAAGAAAAAAAAGGAACTACCCACATTTTACTTGTGATACTACTCTCCCTTGTCAGTAGTAATTAGTCCTGCTTAAACTCCCAGGTCTCTGGGATGGAGTGTTTTCAGGCACTGCGCTCCCTCCTGACGCGTGCAGTGGGCCACATAAGTCATGACCCCTGCTTCCATGCATTTCTTTTGTGACCCACTGTACACTTCGTCAGAGCGAGGGTGGGTAGGTCAATTCAGCGGCTCCGTAGAAGGCGAGGTGTTTCCCATCTGACCAGATTCCAAGAACCTTCGCGATTTTGTGAGGCTGCCTACGTCAATGAATCGCAGATTTGAACCACGAACCTCTAACAGTGTCTCATCATTGGTAACGTAGCAACGCTAACTATTCGGCCAGTGAAAAGACGTTCTATGGCGGTGTTCGGAGCTATACTACAGTGACGACGCTTCGTCGAGGGTAAAGGAGAAAAAATGCAGCGGAAGGAAGAATCGAACCCCCAACTTTCAGATTAGCTCGCCGATACGTTGAACGTTCAGCCGAGCCATTTCGTGGCTCATATAATATCCCCTCAGAGGTAATCGTATTCCAGTCTTCTAGGCTACGACTTCTCAGGCGCGACGGGGAGACGGACATGTTCCACCTAAAAACATTAACTGATTACTTCCTCCCAAAAAAGCCGCTCCTGAGAGGCGCCCGATCGCCGGAGAGTTCTATGGTTTAAACCCCCACTTGAATAATTAATTGGCCCTTCAAAATCTCATCGGATCTGCAAAATTTACAGGAGTTTTTTTTCTTGTTTAACGGATGAGTTGTCTCTGAGCGACCCTCGAGCGACCCCGTGTTTACGCCCTGATACCGAAGTTACAGGCAAGAAAAAAAATGACTGTCAAAATAACAATTTTTAGACGAACATTTTTATTTGGTTAGTTACTAAAAAAAATAAAGTAACTGTAATAGTGACAAAAAAAAATAGTACAGGCGACAAAAAATAAAAGCTATTTGCACAGATATACGATTGTAGTCTGTATATGAACCAAGCGCGATTAGTGTCGCAGGTATTTGTTACTGTGCTGTGACAAAGCCATTTTTCGCGTGCACCTCCAAAGGAGATATTGGGACTACCCAAATATGCTCCTTTTAACTATGTAGAGCGGATTATTCAGTGACCAAAATCCACCAGGGCCAGGGTGTACCAGATACAAGTGTGACATTTCGATGAAAATGTAAATAAGTCTATTTAAAGAAAAACGACAAAAAAGGCCAATAAATTTGATTTTTTTGACATCATGTACGATTTTTGAGATTATTGAAAAGACGATGGATTTCACATGTATGGCTTATAGTCCGCAGAGTTATGTAAAACATTTCATGAAATTGTTTTGTATATTAAAGAAAAAATAAATCGCCTTGAGACAGCTAATTAAGGAATCACTGCGTCTCACGCCAGTTATTATTTTTTTAATTTAAAATATTTATCAAAATGGATGATTTCAATCGTCGTTTAAAAGATAATTTTTTATTGAGCCCATTTTTGTGCATTTTTCACTGAATCTCAGTGAATTCACTGAGATTCAGTGAATTTTCACTGAATCTCAGGGAGTCTCACTGATTCAAATTTAGAGTGCAAGAGGCGCCAATTTCGGAGTTCTTCCGAAAAACGCTTTTCTCTGAGTATCCCACTTTTCCTAGTCAAACCCCTCTTCATTAAAAACTTTATTAATACAGTAATTAAATTACCATCATGAGAAGCATTGGAAAGAAATAAAAAATTCAGCCTTAGTCAATTTCAGGAAGCGTAGGAGTCCAACTTTTGTCCGCAATTCCTAGAATAATGCATTCATTTACTGCGATCATACATAACGGCTCGGGAAATAACCCCAGTTATTCATTGCATGCAAGTCTCCTTTACTTCTCCCAGGAACACAAGGCAGGCGTTAAAACCGGTTTTCAAATCCGTAAGTGACCTGCGCCTGGCGTTCAGGATATGTTATGTTATACAATGCGAGCAGGCTGCTTGCCCTCCAACACAATCCACAGTGCGTCTCGTCTCGTCATGCCTCACTTTAGGGCAGGTCACTTCCATTTTCGACATGCCCTGCTTTACCCTTTCTATATGAATCTTAAGAATGTATGGACCACCGATCCTCACAACGAATATTTTTCCGTCCGGGTCAAGTTCACAGCTACGAGGCACTTGTAAACGTAACTCTTTGGCTGCTTTTTCTGGTTTTTGCAGAAAAAATACGCCGTAATCGGTTAACACCATCCTAAATGTATCAATTAGAGTATATACTTTGGCCTATAAATAAGGCCTATAGGGTCATTCGAATTGTAAACTTTTCCTATCTTTGACAGTCATACAATGATTACGATCTCTTCATTAAAAATCTGTACTGTACGAAAGGGATTTTAAAGGCTATATTTTCTATATTTTGTTGTTTATAAAAGAAATGTTAGTAGCTCTACGAAGATTTTGAAACTAAAATTACGTCATTAAGAATATAGGCTTATTACGAGCGTGCCTAATCTTTCTTTAGGTCCGAAAGGAGGTTTGGACACATCGATCTGAATCGGAACAATCTTATGGGATTGGCAGGAACATGGCATGACAAACAAGGATCGTAAAGGCTATGTGACACGTATATTTTGAAAAAAGCTGACGTTAGTTTAGGGAAAGGTAGGCTGTGAATGCTTTTCATGACACAAAAATTAATCTAAATTTTAAGAGTTCCATTTTCTATCTCTTACGTTTCACAGTTGCACCCCACGCAGCCAAGCTAAGCAGAGCGGGGTACAAAGCACCTAGACTACCTTAAACTGACCAACGCGGTAGCATATCTTAATCAATCTGCACACTGTGGTAGTGAAAAATTGAACCAGAGTGAAAAGCGAGGGTTAGAAATAACACCTTAAAAAGAACCCAACCAAGGTACGTTTTACCAACGCAGTAGCAGGTCGCAGCTACTAATGTAGTGAGGTGAAGAAATTGCGTGGAATGCAAGACATACGAAATTCCAACTGTGAAATTTCCAGAGTAGAAAAACGCTTCCTTTCATGATCTTATGTTCCGCCACCAATAATGAGATTCTCTGTTTTTGGCTTAGCACATTTGCATCCAAATATGCAACTTGAAATGCGTCTTGTAGTCATACGCTGCATGCTCTCAAAGTTCCGGTTCCACCTGGGCACCACTTTTGCATTGAAGTAGCAAGCAAGTTTGTCCTATGACGCGCTCATTGTCAGCCCACTGACACGATGTTGCACGCAAAACACATACAGCTTAGAGAAGTGATAGCTGCCCGAGCAAACTGTTGGAAAATAACATTTGACTGTTGACAAGTTGTGTTCGATGCATACGACACCTGGTTCGCGTCGCGATCCCAAAAAACTTTTCATAGCGTTAACCTTACATGAAATTAAAATCTAATGAAAGGATCCAATCAATGATAACTAAAATCTAACCCTAAACACGAATTCCAGTTCTGCTAACAAGTCTCAATATCACAATCACGAGGCGCAAGTAATTCAAATGGCACTCACCCACATAACCTCCATTGTCACTTTGAACTGGTTATAATCCTGGGTCAAGGTAACCTTGCACAAATAATGAACTTTTCGTTCACTGACGCACTACAGTTACGATAAATAACACTGATCCGTACCAATACCAATTTAAGTACTCACTGCACACAAACGTAAAGCAGGAACACAAAGCAACCAACCAATACTGTGCACAGTCCGATCGTCTTTGCTAACAAAAGCAAGTGACTTCCCTTTCGCTACAATTTCAACACAGCACTGTTCAAAATAAACTTTTACCTATCTTCAACAAATCGCACACCGTCCCTCTAGCGAAGGTCAGGGACAACTGAGAGCAACTTTCGTTGGACAAGGATGAACCAGGGATGAACTTGGCCGAAACACGTAATGCAACGCCATCTTGTGGCGGAAGAGGAAAGTACTGAGGTGATCCCGGGAATACTATGTCCGAAATATTAAGTTTGCAATTATTTACACCTTTCACTGCACAACGAGGCATACGACATCACATAACCTAGTTTAACTGTAGTGAACGTTCGGCAAGCCTGATATGTCGCCTACTTCTCGGCAGCGGAGAAGTACCGGTAATCCTCAGGGGGCTAAGCGACCAACGAGTAGATCAGCAGCAAAGCGAGGCACAAGGCACCTCTATTACTACTTAAAAAAATGATATGGATGAGGCTTTACATATACATTTTTTTCCCACCACGACAAGTACCGGTGCTCATTCTCACAACCTCGCTGCGACCACATTTGTGTTACTAAGTACCGGCGTATACACACTTGAGAATTTCGAATTAGGTATTGGAGGCACTTACCCAACAGTGTTCTTGCTATCACACCATATTTTTTTTTCTGGCGATAATTCTCGGTTCATATTTGAAGGGGACAAACTGCTCACATGCTTTCGTCAGCGTCCACACCGGTAAAGACAGACAGTGTGTGGAACCATAATAATTCGATCGACTAATTAGGGACCGTACCAATTCAACGTGCCCTTGGGGGGGGGGTATGGAATAAAGTAGAGCACATGTAGGTGACAGGCCTTTTAGGACGAAGGCGCTGATAGGATTGTTCTTTACTTCTTACCTCGCCTATTTTCCGAAAATATCTCTTATAGGGAATAACAAGAATCTTTGAAAATTTATTCATTAACGACTCTCAAAAGTTTAACAATGAACACTAATACTGTGTATAAATTTTAACACTATGTATAAAGCGCCTTCCTGAATGACATTTAACATTTTTACAATACGAATGAGATGGTTTTCAAAAACCACCAAATCTGATTCGGCAGCGCACGTTAAGGATACTTTGCCGACCAAAGTGAATTTTGGTTGGCATATTAGGACAGGAAGTGAATATTTAAACATAAATTTATTTCGTGCCTGTATTATCATAGACCATCGTGAATTGCTACCGTTTTCTTTCTGATGCAGCAAATTATTAATCTATTTTTTGAAAACGCTGTTGTCCATGGGACGCCATGAATCCTTTGAACCTTCATTAATCAGAAATGGGACGGTGAAAATCGCTCAAGAGTTTCTTTTCAAAATTCTGCTGTCCTCAGCAGTATTTAGTTTTTTCAGTCTCTGTCTAGATTTTCATTTATTTCTACATTAATACACGAGGTAGGCAACCACGGTCGGTGGAGTATCCTTAATCTATTTCCAGAATAGCACTTCATATTTGTACAAAGCTAATACAATGAACAACAAAAGATAAAAAAAAATGCCGTTCTACAACGGCTCCGCCATCACTAAAAAAAAGAAAAAAATGATTTCTCTCCTTGATACAGTACTATACTTTACAGTTAAAACTTTACAAACCGGTAAATGTGTTGGGTTTTATTTTTTAAAAAAATCTACAATATGAAGACACATGACAAGAATATCAATTTATCTTCTATAATAAATAGTTCATAAATACGACTAGCATGTAAATTTTTTATGGTCGTATTTTCCGTGAGGTACGTATTTGGCAAGAATCATTGAAAATAATTAAAATACTGTGCCTCGTGATCATTGTTTCACTTAATAATAAAGACATACGACGATAATACCGTATCAATAATTAGCTAATTCGTTTTCCGAAAATACTGACTTGAGCAAATACGCAAATGGCATAACATACATTTGTACAAACTGATATAAGAGCAATTTTCCATATTAAGTTACAATTAAGCCAAAAAAAATCTTTTCAAATAGTCCCTACTGCATTGTCGAGCTAAATGTGTGAACACACAGGCCCTCACTCAATATGTGGCCCTGCTTCGTTGAGATGAGAGAATCCACGAAAGCGTTCTTTACGAATCCTTGACCTTCGAACAATACTCTCCCTCTATTATAGCTGACGAAATCTGACTTTTGCCGAATCGAATTCTGTTAATCTCATGTTCCATAAGGAAGACGTTCTCCATCAAATAAATATCACAGAGTTTGAGGTTATGTCCACTTCTTTGTAAGTCACGTTACGGTGCACCCCTCTACTTGTAGAAGAGCATTTACCTGCAAAGTAACAAAGAAGTACTTTTAGTTACACTACTTTATAAATAGAATCATGAGAGTAGGGCCGCCATTCTCTCATGATAGAATGTTGTTCTTCCTCTTGCGCTAAGGCCTACTGGACCAGGTAGAGAGCCTCACAGGGATAGAGGCGTCAACTGCCACGTTACCCTAGCATCACCATCAATCAGCGTTGCTGGTTTCATGCATCCTACAAATCAGCGCACGCGACGGGAATAAGTTGACGCCTCTCTCGTTTTGAGGATCTCTAGGACCAGGAGAACCAGAGAGAAAAAGGAGGGAGGACTGGTAGTTGACAGGAATTTAAGGCCAGGCTGTTTTTTATTTTACATTACTATTACATTTCCGGGTATAATGACATGGATCGAAGAACAAGAAGAAGACATTGCCTTACGAGATCAACGGTTACAGAGATGAATTCCGTTGCAGCCGGCGCGTCGAGTTCAATTAATCCGTTGTTACTAGAGATCCTCGAAGGGAAAGAGGCGACAACTCGATCCCGCGCTGTGCGCTGATTGGTGGTATGCATGTAATCAGCAACGCTGATTAGTGGTATGCAGGGATGACGTGGCAGTTGACGCCTCTCTTCCTGTGAGGCTCTCTAGTTATTACTTGTGCTTTTCGATGATTTCTTATATAATCTGAGACAAAATTTTCGCCGTCAAGTAAATACGTAGCATGCTTTGCCATTCAACAAAATTAAAAGCAAAGTTTGGCAAAGTAAATTGACTCTGAAATCGGTTACCTCCAAAGTTTGTTATCTCTACTGCTGCAACATTCAGTCATGTGTTCGGTCAAACAATGAATCATATAGCACTAAGCCATTTTTTCTCTTTGTTCTTCTCAGCGAGTACTTCGAATGATTAGTCGAGTAGCTTGCCCCTTGAATTTTACCTACAAAATGAGTTCGCCTTCGCAGTTGGCGAAACCAGTTTAAACAACCGTCATCAAATGCACATTCTTTTAATTAGATAAACCTCCTTGGATTAATCAGATAATGTATGCAAAATAAGAGAGAAATGTATGAATCGGAGGTACCTTTTACTACGAAATTCTTATGCACAGCACATGGAAGAAGTATCGGCATTCTACAACCGATCTTCTTACTGAGTTCAAATCTTGCTCTTCGATTCAGCAAAGCTCCGCATACACACCCTGCTTCCTGAATAAACACGAAGCACATTTTTTAAAACAAGCACAAAGACACAAAGCAAAAGCAGCATATCAACCCTGAAGCGCATCTATAGCAGTATTCTGCTTTCCGCACCTGTGACATAGAGACGCTACTTTAAGCTTGTAAAAAACGGGGATAAACAGGATAAAAATTCCAAAGTTTCCTAAAAAAACATATAGCTTTTGTGAGCCCTTAATGAAAATATTTTTATTCAACAACGAGAAAATCGCTTGGGTTCACCAAAGGTAACCTATATTCATACACGAAAATCACCAAGTATATATCGTAGCAAAACGTTATGAGGGGCGCAAAACTTAATTTCCAAGAACAAAGTTTTGGAAAAAAGCGGCATTTTTTAAAGACTAGTTTCATTATTTTTCACCCATGGCACCCTATACTATTAAGGGTTTAACTTTTTCCTCGCATTAATGACTCAAGTTTTCTGATTTTTTCATAGAATCTCTCTACTCAACTTCGAGAGGAAAAAACTAAATCAATTATAACGCTACAAAAGGATTAACGTACATTCTTCTGACTCCGTTTACGCTAAATCAAACCCAGTAACACTTCGTTTTTAAGTGGCAGTGGATGTCTCTTGATATAAAGATCACTCAGACGTTTCATGCTAGTCCTTCTACTTAACGTGGGTCGTTATTAGTACCGGTATCTTAAACATTCCCGTAATGTCAAACATTTCAGTGACAGCACTGCTTTCCAAGCCGCAAAATTCATGTTAGTGCGAGCCAATTTTGCAAAACGACAAGTGCATCAAAGTTGTGAGCTTAAATCGAAACGAAATCTCTGCACTCGATCCCTATTTTGGCGGTACACAGATTCGGAAGCAAAGCACAAAACATATAACACTTACGAGCAGAGAAAAATACTAACAAGAACAACACAAAATGCATCTGTGTATAATTTTTTAGAAATGCAAAGCTTTCTCAAACAGAAGTAACCCACATTTCGGAATTTATTTTTCGTAGTGAGTTTGCCTCTATTAATCCCGTTTTCTAACCACACGATTTTTTTTTCTATTTCGTCGAAACCCATTTGGCGCTTTATCTTTACAAGCGTCCGTGAAGAATAGTACGCTTTCATACCTGATACCGGGTACACAACGTCTTACGATCTTGTGTAGCAGCTGAGAAATATGTTCTCTTTAAGTCTCATGCCCTTCTCTTACGAATATTACTTGTCCGAAATGTTGTCCTAATGTCGAAACTTTGAACAATTGTTCTAATCGAAGGTCATACTTGTAACATGGCTGCTGAGAAGGATCTTGTTCTCACCTTGCAACACAAAAGCGTGAGATACCTGGTCAACTTTTCAGGTTATTCAAACATTTCATATCAGTCTTACGTCTGACAGACTGACTTTAGGGTGGCGCAGAAGGTCTTTTCTCATCGAGTGAAAGGGACAAAACATGGCGCGCTTAAAAAAAAGCCAAGAAAAACGTCAATTGCCGGAACACTTGAGAGTTTATGTTTCTTCTCTGAAAAGGCACTTTAGTGGTTTGTACCACCAAACTATATTGATATTTCCCCTCCCATATGGACAGTAACACGTAAAAAAAACTTTAACCCAAGCACTCAAAAAGCGTTACCATAAGCATGCTACGGACCATTCACAATGCTGCCACTGCATGTGGATGAATTGCATTGGCAGCGGTAATGTTCTACCAGAGGACAAATACTCCTAGTAATGCAATCTTGAGCTGTTAGATTAACTTGAAAACCATCCGTTGCTTTCACTCCCAAATCATGTACTCACAAGACTACCATAGATTTTTTTTAAATTAGTTAATTGTTTAGTTACTAGTTACAATTACTTGTTTAGCCAACACATAGCAATGGTTTAAGTTAAACTCCCTTACCTGGACCGCCCGTTGAGTATGTCTTGAATCTCTTGTAAAGACTTTCCTTTGGTGTTTGGTACGACTAGAAGAGTGAAAACACCCCAAGCGAGGCAGCAAATACCAAAGGTCCAGAAAGTCCAGTACTGCCCGAGTATTGCGAGGAGTGATTCAAACTGTTGCGTTATAATGAAAGCCAAGAACCAGCAGAAAGTGGCGCACAGGGACGACGCAGTTGCCTTCACGTCGCCTCCGAACATCTCTCCCATCACTGCCCACGGCAGAGGACCGAAACCTGCGAAGCACACGTAGGCAACCGGAATGAAATGAGTGTGTAGTGAGTTGCCTAGGTTGGGCAAGACGTTTCTAAACGCTGTGAGGAGAAATTATATTTAACGCCTTTCGAGATCCACCTTTCGCCGTAAAGGCGAGCGGAGCGAGGTAAGCCTAACCTAACATAACTTACAATTGTTAGCCTTACCTAAATTAACCTATCTTTACGGTCGCAAAATCTGATATGGCGCTTACTTCTTAGCGGTAGCAGGCTGCAGCCTTAGGTATAAATGGTAAAACAAATAGGT
>Ga0058701_10005965_pt1 | contig 10209 bp, 7 predicted proteins | sample AgamicOrMae_FD_97039 | JGI IMG/M metagenome (GOLD analysis project Ga0058701, IMG submission 97039) | Agave microbial communities from Guanajuato, Mexico - Or.Ma.e | ecosystem: Host-associated > Plants > Phyllosphere > Phylloplane/Leaf | place: Guanajuato, Mexico | collected 2012-06-04 | reverse complement strand
TGATTCGAAAAATCCACCAACTGCAAAGTGCTTGATCCAAAAACCCACCAACTGCAGTGTGAATAGATAGCAGTTGGTGGATTTTTAGGAAACGAACTTCGCAGTTGGTGGATTTTTTGGAAAAGCACTTCGCAGCTGGTGGATTTTTATTAGGAGGGATCGTTATAAGAGCTCACATCAGTTAAACCAGTCGCACCGGAGAGGTCAGCGGACGGGGGGAGGGCAGTTGTTTACCCCCCACATTCTTTCTTGGGGAGCGAAGATTATCTTCCCCCCCTACTTTTCGGGGCCGTTTTCATAATCATACGAATACGGAAAGAGGAGGAACAAACAACCTAACGCAAGAATTAGAATTGAGAGAACATGAAACATAATGAAGACTCAGACGAAAGATATTAGACAATCCGTGTTAAATAACGAAACAAGAAAAGCTACTCTAGTAAAAATCTTTTTTAAGATTTTATTGTTTTTTGTACTCCTTCGTACTTGCCCAATGGGTCAAAAAGAGAAATCACAACATGAAAAAAAGAACTTTTGATTCTTTTATTTGTTTCTTTAATAATTTCGCCAACCTACTTACCTTCACGTATGTACGACTTTTTAACTCCTTCAAAAACGCAATGTTACATTTCATGTAAATAGAAAGCGCAGAATGTAACAGATTTCCAAGAAGAAGTTTAATTTCAATTTAAAATTCCGAGTAGAAATTGGATGCTAAGGTTTTCAAGAACGTCTCGACTTTGATTGAAGTACCGGTACATTGAAAATGTTTGTTCTGATTCGGAATCGAGTGTGTCCCCTGAATTGCCATGTAGAGCTTCTTCATAATTAAGAAAGTTTTTTTTTAAAAATTTTTCTTTGAACCCCGGTATCTTAGAAACGGTAGACGTATCAAAACGAACGCGGAAGTATTAGGCCGTCTTCGGACCGGGTAAAATGCCCAAACTTTTTAACTCCTGGAAATTTGAAAATCACGCCAGTAACCGGGTCCAAAATTTCAACCAATCATGCAGGACGATGTCAGCTGTAAGTTTTGAAAGATTTTACGACTGAAACTGGCGATGCTTAAAGCGATCGAACATCCTCAAGGTTGTGTAAAAGAGTATTTTATACAAATGGAGGCTGCATGAGACAGGTTGGCGCTTCTTTACCTTCTAGGATTCAGGTATCAAATTTAAAATTTCTTTCATCGGCCTCGGACTTTTCACGGCTGATAGTGGCCGCACAAACTGCTCATCGCTTTTTCCCTTCCCGCCTCCGTGCCTCAACACTTCGGGGAAACGTTTTCTTACCAGGTTGTTGGAAGTCGGGAGCGTACTGTTTGGCTGTCGCGCGGGCTATCTCGCAGTCCTCCCTCGCAGCATCGGCCGCGATGTCGGCTAGTTCCGCCTTAGCTCGTGCTGTCGCCGTTCTGCAACAAAATTCAGCTTATTGTCTCTTGCATTCCTCTCCGTTGCTAACTAAAAAAAAAATTAAAACAAAACAGTTCGTATGACAACGGGGGAAGCAAAACTCAATGAAGATTTTGCGATGTTTTGGCGCTGGTGGTACTGCACGGAAACCAGGGAGTTCTATTGAGTGACGAGGTACCTCAATTCCTTCAGTACATATATATTTTTTATTTAATTATTCAGGACACTTTTTTCGATCATTTTGTCATCAAAATATTGCTTGTAATAAAAAAATTAAGCCCCCTGAAAATTTAAAGGTCACATCTTTTTTTTAGACTTTTATAGGCTTTTTGTGGGCTTTTATACTGTTATACCAACTAAAGGAATGTGTGCAAACTCTGCACTTACTAACAAAACGAACTCATGTAACATACATAACGGTGGCTTACCAGGAATAAACACGAGAATATCCACGCTCGCAGTCATGGTTTGGCAAGGATATGCTCCATGGTTCCTCTACAAATATCCAAATAAGGATATACGTGTGGACGAGGCACGGGCTGGTATGAACCCAGGGTGCAAAATCCTCGAAAAATTTCCAAAGATTTATAGAGCTTTTTTGAGAAATTCGCAAATTTTCTGCACGTTATCTACACTTAGAGAGATTGTGAAGGCACCTTTGCAGGAAATCCAAACCGCTATAAAACTGAGTGCACAACTGCTTGGTCTCAGAATTCACGGATAAGGGCAGGAGCTGCTTTAGGTAGATACTTGAGTATAGTGTAAGAGTAAAGCACGTACAGCGATTAAATATTGCCATGTCCCTCTCATTTTCTGTAAATATGAGTGAAAAAATACCTTAACCTTTTTGAAAAAGTACTAAAAGCACCTTTCAGCATGAAAGATATTGATTTGTCTTCCCAAGGTTAGACCATGGGATACGGGCGGCCCTCTCTCATGGTTGGACCTTCATCAATTCAATCTTTCAGAAGGACCAAGCTCTTGCTAATATGACCACGGATATTACATGTTTTTTTAATTATTATTAACCTAAGGTGTGCATCAGGAAGTGGTCCAAAGAAAACAAAACCAAGTATACATACTATCTACCGTCCACAGATTTTAAATCCCACTTTTCCGTGTGTCTGAAGTAAGTGCAGCATGGGTTACCTTGATTCGTGAAACAGCACATAGAACCACTAATGGATGTGATGCATCAGTCCTAATAAGTTGGTATTTATACGCGAATGATCACTTGGTTTTATCTCAATTCGTGATATGTTAATTAAATTAAAACTTTTTTTTACGCAAAGACTGACTCTGTTTGAGTTGGATGTTTCCTCTTTCAAATAATCTTACTGGTGATACTTAAAATTTCATAATATTACAGCCACCGAAAAAGTCATGGTATCGTTCGCTGTACTTATTATTTCTACGCCGTCTGCTCCTTTCTATCTTTTCCCAATCGCATCATTATTGTCGTTCTGCCAGCCGTTGTAAAATTACTTTGAGGTCCCTCAAAGGTCTTTAGACCTCCAAAAATCGTTCATCTGCATTACTTCTCGTAGAGAATAGAGTTGGCTAGTTTTTAGATCGTTCCTTCTTGATTCGATTATTGCATCTTCACAAATGTAGTTAGCACTCTGGGAAAAATGCGGAGCAGCAGGGCCGTGGCTCCTTAGATCTACTTGCACCACATTTTCTAACGGGCCTATCCATTGCCAGGGAGATATCCTGGAAGGGAGGGTGTTGAAAAGAAAGGAGAGAAAAAGCAAGACGACAGAGCGCAGGCGAAGACTGAAGAGAAAAAGATTTACAGGCAGAAAACACCAGTGTAAGGTGAACGTCTGAGCGTACACTATCGAAAAATTACAAATGATGAAGATTTAAAGGAAATTGAAGCGATAAAAAATTAAAAACAATGTACAAAAGCCTACCTACGGCATGCACACGCAAGTTACGGATTTCAATCATTTATGATAATACAATAAGTAATTTATAATACGAAAAAATTCAAATAACTTATTGTTTCACCGAAATAACTAAAGAAATTTTAAAATATATAAAAGATAAATGAGCCTAGAACTGCACGGTTGCAGGTTGACTTTCAGGGAACTAATAAAATGTTTATTCATGCTTAAGGGTTGAAAATGAAACATTTTACGCAAAATACCTTTTTTTCCAGGAAAGCTACTTAGACTTCAACCCATTATAGTGTTCTCCAATTAAAATAAAAGTAAACAAAAATAGCTGAACTGGTGATTTCATATGTATCAAAATAATTTTTCGGAGAGATTTTCAAAACTTCCACTTGGGCCGGGGTTTAATCAAGATTGGAGTTTTCCTAAAAATTAACAGATTGGGAGGAGATATTTCTGTTTTTTTTTTTGAAAATACTGTACTTTCAAAACAACCTTGCGGGCATTGATTATTAAAACAAACGTTCACTTTTTTTAAATCTTGTACAGCACCCCCACTTTCATGTGTTCTCGACTCGTCAATGATCTAGATGATGAATTAAAAATTTGTGCGACGTAAGCGGCTCTTGCCCGTAAAATACTGTACCTACGTAAGGTAAAACTGATGACAATACGTATTTTAAAGTGAAAGACAGTTTTATAGACACAGGTTTTTTTTTTACATAACTAACCAGTTTACTGGTATGGCACAATTTAAATTCAACAGTTGTAATTTTACGAAAGGGGGTGGGGTCACCCTCCTCCGGGGGGTCCCGCCAACGCCACTGATATTTTGGACTGGCGCACTCCTGATGTTAACTAATTTTCTCGCTACCGGGCCTATGTGACCTTTCACGCGCCTACCAAACATTTCAGATTCTTAATGTCAACATAGGTATAAGAATGTAATAACTGGATGTGGGCTTATTCCTCTGACATGGCAAGTTACAATCAGGGGCGGTCCCAGGGGGCAGGGGCCCAGGGGGCCATGGCCCCCCCAAAACGACTCCAAAAATGGGGAAAATTGGAAAACTGATCGGGTCTACCAAGCCAACGAGTTGGCGAAGCCAGCTCCAGCTCGGGGGCCCAGGGGGCGAAGCCAACTCGGTGGCTCGGTGCACCCGATCCACCATCGTAGGCGAACCAGGCTATATGCTAACTCGGTGGCTTGCTTGACCCGATGCACCACCTCAGGCTGCAAAGACTGTAGCCTATGATGATATGAGTTTAAAGTCTAGTATTTCTTGTTACGCACGATTATCGCAACACACGACAAACAACAGCACCACACCCGACCATTGTTGGATCCAATACTCCAACCGCGTCGCTCCTCCCTTCCCCTTCCACCTGTCTCCCGTCCAGTCTCGCGATTCAAGCAGTTCAAGCAGCGCCATTAGCGGCCGCCGCGCCGGCCAGCCGGCAAACTACCGAACCCGTGATACAATGCATTGACGAGAAGGGGCTCGCAAAGTTCCTCCGCTGGCCAAATTTTTGTTTTTCGTCGTATCCAATTTCTGATTGTTTTTTTCGGAAACGATAGAGTTTCAAGAAAAATACGCACCTTTTAAACCGCAAATCCGCCGGGGAAAAAATTGGCAAGCGACAACATTTGGTGGGGCAAGGGTCGTTGAAGTTGAAAATTCACTGCTTTGCCGGAAGTCGCTGGCCGATTTTTCATTTTTCGGCCAATAGGCGTTTCATTGGGTGCGTATATGTTTCTCAAAACTCTAACGTTTCCAAAAACACAATCAGAAATTGAATACGACGAAAAACAAAAATCTGGCCAGCAGAGGAACTTGGAAAGCCTTATCTCCTCAATGCATTGTATCACGGTTTCGGTAGTTCGCCGGCGGCCGCTAGTGGTGCTGTTTCAACTGTTTGAATCGCAAGCTGTGGACAGTCTTCCCCTCCCCTCTCTCTCAAGCGACGGGTATCTGTGTCTTCTCTTAATAACTTATCTCTAAACAAACTTAACTCTCAATATGCTTAAAACAGGCGATTGGAGTTTGTTCTCCGATTTCATCGTCGCCTCTACTGCTCCACTCCAAAAAACCTTTTTAGGCACGAGGCGTAGCTGAGTAGCCTCTTGTTTTTTTTTCTTTCATTTTTTTTTGTTTACGCTAGCTAGGACTGGGACAAATGTATTGCAAAATTTTAAGCCTTTCATTGACGCAATGAGCACGATTTATTGACTGATCATTTTGTTTAACTTTCATAATTAAAAAGAAGGGTAGCTGTCATAAGCGCCAAAAACCACAAGCGCCAACGCCGCAAGCGCCAATCCGTAACCGCCAAACGAGAAAAGTCGCAAACGCCTAAGGTCTTAACCGCAACACTAACCTTGCCAAACCTAACTTAACCTAACCTAACTTAACCTCACTTAACCTGACCTAACTTAACCTAACCTAACTTGACCTAACCTAACCTATACTACCTTTGGCGTTTGCGACTTTTCTCGTTTGGCGGTTACGGACTGGCGCTTGCGGCGTTGGCGCTTGTGGTTTTTGGCGCTATCGAATGCCCCCCAAAGATAATAATTCGTTTTCAAAAAATGCTTTTAGTGCCTTTTAGTTCTCAATAACATTATTTTGAGTTGTTTCTCATTAATCATGTTTTTAGTAAGATTAACAATGAACTATGACCGAATTCAGTTTATTACTGGATTCGTGTTGACGTCCATGACTCGCTTTACGCCGTTTGGTAAAATGAGAAAGGCAATTTCTTTTAATCACATGATTAAATCAAGACCGATTGAAAAGATGCTCTCGGGAAAGGATGAGTTATTAAAAAAAATGTTAAAGTTGAGTCGGAGCGGATGAGGTGGTCGGGCTGGGCTGTTGCCGTTGCTTTTCGCCGCAGTCATTTGCCGCTCTCTAAGCATTCCGACTTTTTGCACAGAAAAAAGTTATTATCGGGTTTCCTAGTCTCACATAACGCAATTTACAAATAAAACTAAGATCCCCCAAAAATTGCAAGAAATATACGAAGAAGGAAGGAGCCTTCCCCCTTCGCTCATGGTTTTCTTGGCAAGATCCCCCCCCCCAAAAAAAAAATCTTCCGCGTGGGACCGCTCCTGCTAATCGTTAGGGCTCAATACCCGAGACCGGGAAAACCCTCGATCTCAAGCGTTCGGGAGATACGGGGTTGAAACTACCCCAAAAACTGTAAAATTGTGTGTATTCTTTCTTGAGCGCTTTGCACATTTTTGTGATATTTTTTTATATGCATATGCTATTTTCTTCTTTTTTTATTTGCATATGCTCTTTTCTTCATGAAAGAGCACGGACAGCAATCGAAGACACACAAACGCACCCCCACCTAGCCTATTCCACCCCTTTCCACCCTCAATCCCCCGTATCTTAAAATAGAGTATACGCTTTAAAATAAAAACAATTCTCATTTGCGACAAGAACACCGCCGTGAGCTTTGGCGCAGAAAAGTGACGACTATAAATCACATTCATCAAACACCCTCCCCCACATCCCCTTCCGCCCCCACCATTTTTATCCCCAACTCCTACTTAAGCACACTGCTCCAAAAAATGTCTTTTGGGAAGGACATGGAAGTAAGGAAGTTTGGAAGTAAGGAAGGTCAAATCTCTTTTGGGAAGGACGTAACCTTTATAAACATTGGACCGGACCAGTGTGCTTAAGTAGGAGTTGGGGGGTGAAAATGGTGGGGACGAAAGGGGATGTGGGGGAGGGTGTTTGAAGAATGTGGATAAAATTCGTCACTTTACTGCGCCAAAGCTCAAGGCGGTGTTCTTGTCGCAAAGGAGAATTGTTTTTATTTTAGAGCGTATGTATACTCTAATACAGGGGATTAGAGACGGAAAAGGGGTGGAATGGGGTAGGTGGAGCTGCGTTTGTATGTCTCCGATTGCTGTCCGTGCCCTTTCATGAAGAAAACATCATATGCAAAGCAAAAATATTACAAAACTGTGTAATCCGCTCAAGGAACACGATTTTACAGTTTTGAGGGTAGTTTCAACCCCTTTCCGGCCTCGGGTATTCCTTTGGCATCGAATCCTAACGAATAGTGCCAAAATGGAGGGAAACCTCGTGTCACATGAAAGTACGTTCCCTTGTCAGTTAAGCCAAAGGTCTTCATTCGGGCCGACGGAGCCACTGAGTTGGAACAGCAAATCAGCAGCAGACTTGAGTTTCCGTTGACCTCCGGAGATAGCCGAAAGTTCGCAATCGCGGTTTCACGTTGGCTACCGTCATTGTCTAGCTCGGTTGCTCTGTCGAACCTTTGGCTGAATGCACTACGAGGCAAGACCATTCCGCTCGCTCTCGGCCCGACCGTACCGTTCGTAGGCCGGGCAGACCAGCTGACGAGCGAGGCGAGTGCGCTGCGCTGGTGCGGCACGGCCGCCGCTGGGCTGCGACGCAACAATCACTAAATATGACTTAAGTGCAAAAATACAAAAATGCACTAATCAAGACTTAAGGGAGAAAATCATGACTTCATAGACCAAACCAATGAAATCATGACCATTTAGAACAAATCTTAAAACTAATGACTACTCGATATAATGACCCTCTAGGAGCTCTGTAGCTGCAAAATTTGCTACGAAAGTTTGCAACAAAAGTTTTTTTTAAAATAAATTTTTAATATCTTTTTTTGTGAATTTATTTTTAAGCCTTTTTATTTTTCATTTCTTATTTTGTTAGTTAATTTTTCCAAATGTTTAATTCTATTTATTACTTTTTATTTATTATTGATATTTATTACTTTAGTTGTTTTGCGATTATTTTTTATATTTTTTCAAACGTTACAGTGAACACTTCGAGACGCTGGTTTTCCCTTTCGTTCACTCAGAAAAGAGTAGTCTTAAAAGAAGAGGAAAATGCCCTATCAAAATTCCTCTCGCAATTTCCTCTTATTTGAGAGTATTCCTCTCATTACACTGTGCAACAAAATTTGGGTCATGTCTTGTCCTTGGGGTATTGACTGTCGGACTTTATTCGTTGGTTATCAAAACCACCGAAGCGGCCTTTTTTTCCGCTGTAAAAATTCGTTTGGGGTCGGGAGAATTTTTTTTTCTGAAAAGTGAGCTTTTTCGATGCGAAAAGGTACATAAAAGTTTAAGTCAACCGGGACGCCACCTACGCAACGTTTTTGGTTTGCAACTTTTTTAGGGCTGTAGATGGGACCCACCGAATTCCAAAAATGTGCTTCATAAGCTATTTGGGTGAAAATTGGATATTTGCGGGTCATTTTAATGTCACATTTTGCTTAAATTTTACAATTTTCTTTAAAAAATTCCATTTTTTCAAATGCAGATCATTTTTTTTACCAAAATTGGTGGAAAGTACGCAGGACCATGACTGCCAATGGGAAAAAAATCACGATGCATGGGTCGGACCCTTAATGGGGTTTTCCAGGCCAAAAACCGTCAAAATTTGGCTTAAATTGGCTAATTTTGACGTTTTTTGGCTTTTACCCCCAGTAACGCATTATACTTGGCAGTGTTAGACAAGAAACCATCGGCATCGTTAAGAAAGACCCCCACGAACATAAACGTAAAAAGCTGCCCCTAAAAAAAAACGTCCAGAGAGAAAAAAAATTCTAAAAAATTGCTGAATCAACAATTTTTTAGCTGTTTTCGGCGATTAGCACTTCGGCAATGTCTATGACGTTTTCCAAATAAATCGACCACATACGAAAATTTTAAAAATTTTGTAGTAAGACATTAAAAAAAGTGAGCTTAATTCGCAAGTTTTGGTTTTGTTTTTCTCCTAAACATTTTTTGATTGGTGATGCCGCAACAACCAAAGAAGTGGTTATCACTGGATTCCCGCTTTGGCAGAGACAGCGTTTTCACCGCCATGACACTTATGCAAGAGAAGTTCTGTTTTGGCAGGGTTCGGGTTTCCGTTTTCCTCCGATTTGCTTTTGCACGACTCGGTTCGGCTCCGCTCGGCTCAGGTCGGCTCGGTGCGCGCGAAGGATCAAGCAGAGATTATATGTTTAAGAAGATGCGGCACGGCCGTGTATTGAAATGGTACCTTATACCGTGGCGCAATCTCTAAAGCTTGCGGGCACTACTTGAACGTCTATGGGCAAGGGGGGTGGTCGGGAGGATGGGCAGGCATCCCCACCCTTCCCCGCCATCACCCTTTCGCCTGTAGAAGTTTAAGTGGTTCCAGCACGCTTTAGAGATTGCGCCACGGTGTAAGGAACCATTTCAATACACGGCCGTGCCGTATACTCTCTCTATATATACTATTTATATTCTTATACATATAATCTCTGCTTGTTTCTTCGCGCGCCCCGAGCCGACCTGAGCCGAGCGGAGCCGAACCGAGTCGTGCAAAAGCAAATCGGACGAAAACGGAAACCCGAACCCTGCCAAGACAGATCTTCTCTTGCATAAGTGTCATGGCGGTGAAAACGCTGACTCTGCCAAAGCGGGAATCCAGTGATAACCACTTCTTTCGTTGTTGCGACATCACGAAACAAAAAATGTTTAGAAAAAAATAAAACCGAAACTTCCGAATTAACCTCATTTTTTTCAAAATTTCTTTCTACAATATTTTTAAAATTTTCCTATGTGGTCGATTTATTTTGAAAACGTCATAGACATTGCTGAATTGTAAACGCCACAAACAACTAAAAAATTGTTGATTCAGCTATTTTCTAGACTTTTTTTCTCTCTGGATGTTTTTTTAGGGGCAGTTTTTTGCGTTTATGTTCGTAGGGGGTCTTTCTTAACGATGCCGGTGATTTCCTGTCTAACAGTGCCAAGTATAATGCGTTACTAGGGGTAAAAGTGAAAAACGTCGAAATTAGCCAATTTAAGCCAAATTTTGACGGTTTTTGGCCTGGAAAACCCCATTAAGAGTCCGACCCAT
>Ga0058701_10005964_pt1 | contig 10210 bp, 5 predicted proteins | sample AgamicOrMae_FD_97039 | JGI IMG/M metagenome (GOLD analysis project Ga0058701, IMG submission 97039) | Agave microbial communities from Guanajuato, Mexico - Or.Ma.e | ecosystem: Host-associated > Plants > Phyllosphere > Phylloplane/Leaf | place: Guanajuato, Mexico | collected 2012-06-04 | reverse complement strand
TTCTCGGCGCCCGCTCAGGGGCGCCGAGAAGTAAGCGGCATCAGGCTTGGCGACAGCCGAGCGGAGCGATAGCGGAGCGAGGCACAAGGCACTATATTTAAACTTGGTATACGGCAAGAGGCTCGCTTATGATATAGGTTGGGCTAGGTTGGATGCCTTTTGCCTCGTTCCGCTTTCTCTCCGCTCGGCTTGACGACGGAGGTTAGCACCAAATTTAAACCAAAAGGTTGAAAATGCTACCTTAAAAAATTACAGTGAGCAGAAAAGCTACACTGCAAAGCTCGAAGTTCGCGCTTCCCACTGGTGTTAAATATATTTGGAGGCATATAAGTCGAGTGGAGCGAGGCACCGGACATTCAACTTAACCCACAAACTGCCCAGCGATGCCGTAGGGAAAGAGAAAAAATTATTTTAGAGGATCTTTTTAGTTCAGTATCGTCACAGATTAAAAAATATCACCCCTCTGAAAACCTAAAATTTAATTATTTAGGCATTTTTCAAAGCTAAAAATTGCGTAATTCAATGGGAATAATCCGAATTTCTCTTAAGATAAATTTCACTCCAAATACTTCGGGCTATTATGGGTTAACCTCATCTCACCAAGCTTCACGCATTCTTCAAATAATTAGTGGCTCATACCTCGCTCCGCGCGGATGGACGACGAAAGCTGAAACAATCGGTAGAAGGCGAAACCGTTAACGTTTACATTGCTGGAAATGTAATTTATGAAACGAAGTGACTATTTGCACGCTGCCCCATTTAAAATGCAATAGGTTGGTATCCGTGCGTTCAAGTCTCCCTTGAACATCCTTTCAAAAAAGTGAAATCAGACCAAGAAGTGATGTGACTGTTCAAAGTGATATTCTCGTCGTGACTCCTTAAACAACCCAAATATGCATTTTCACATCATTGATTGCATCCCCTTTTTGTACAGGAACCTGCTCACTACCAGTTCCAGTACGAAGTGGACGCTCCCGAGTACGGCACCAATTTCGGCCACATGGAAGCCCGTGACGGCGACGTGGCCAGGGGTACCTACCACGTCCTTCTGCCCGACGGTCGAATGCAGACCGTGCAGTACGTAGCTGATCAAAACGGGTACCAGCCGCAAATTTCTTACAAGGACACCGGAAGAGGAGCTGGTTACGGCGGCGGTGGCGCTGGCGGCGGCGGTTACCGTTACTAGATCCCAACCCTTCCCTTGAGAATTCAGTGAACCCATTCGACCGACGACCCTCGTAAAACAACTTCGACATACCGCATGGCACTTCAAACCGGGGGGCTTCGGTCAAAGAGGTCTGGCCCATTTGACCGACGATCTTTGCAGCTCTTTCCATGATAATTGGATCAAATGGGTTTTCATATTTCGAACCCATTTGACACATGGTTTTTATGAGGTTGATAAAGTCACACTGTGTGGTAGTTCACGTCGGGTTCCGTCAAATGGGTTCATACTTTAAAGAACACATTTGACCGAAGATTTTTGTGAGACAACCCGGATGCAGCTACATCGCGCAGTGCATCATGCCTAGGTTGAATGGGTTGAAGAATTCATCCTCTATCCCCTTCCTGATTCCGATCACATTCCCGATCCCATTTTATTTCCCATTCCTGATCCCATTCCAGATCCTTTGACCTCGATAATGTCAAACCTTAAAAGGCTGGGTCCTTCTGGGTAAGAAAACCATCCAACTCTGTCCACGACCATCATCATATAACCAGCGCATCTATAAAACCATCTCGCATTCATTGATAAAGTGCCTCATGTGCCATACCATTTCACTTTCCTGTAATTATTTATTCATTTTCTGGCAAATAAAGATGTTCCAAGAAGCAATATCTCGTTTCTCGAAATCACCTCATATACCAGACATGCCGTTTCTTGTGGTGAATGATCTCAATAGCTGAGAAAACTGTCGATAAATATTCGACTCATTAAGTATTCAACAAAAACAGAAAACGGACTGATAGGACTAGATGGTTCCATTTTTTTTTATTTATTTTTTCATGCTTGAAACCCGTGTATTTGACGCCTGTACCTTCAACTTCAATTGCGATTTTTAGCTTGCTTTAAGTTACTACTTACTAAAGCTGCTTCTAAAAATAAAAAAAAGCTGTGTTTATTTCCACATTTTTTAAAGTGTTAGCTTAATACTTAACTTTCGCTGTGCAATACAAGCCTGAACGTTTTTATTTATTTAACGCTATTGATCTAGACTCGTGTTCTTACTGCTATCCTAATATCCTAGCTCAACTCATAATCAGCCGAGCTTATGAGGCAGGTTGGATCACGTTAACGTAACTTAGGCATTGAAGTTCTCAAGCGCAAAAAGATGTAGAAATGCTCCCACTTACGCTCTCACCTTTTCTTTTTCATCTTTTTACTTCCATGTTCGAAGAAGAAAGTCTTTCTTTTTTTTGGTAGCGTAATACAGCGTTAAATTTTTTATTTGGTGCATAGGTTTAAATTAGAGAAACAACTACGAATACTTTGAACTCTGTAAACTGTCTCCCAAATTAAATGTTCGCTAGATTTAAAATGCGCAAAGATAAAACGTACTCCGTTTCTATCAATTGTGACAGTAAATCCAAGCAACAATGCATTTTCGACTAAATCTACTGCAAGGTTGTCAAACATTTAAAACTCCGAAGTGATGACATTTCGACATAAGTTTTCATACTTTCAAGGTCAATTTCACCATATGAAGTCATTTCATTTTTTTGAATCATCAAGTAATAAAACAGTTCCATTTTCTGACAAAATTGCCAACTTTAAAGACGTTTATTCAGACATCGGCTGCTCCGTGAGCTATCACCATGGAATAAATTCTTTCATAGGGAATTCAAATGCAATGAAGATTCTTGGCAACATTAAATATGCAACCCTGAAGGGCAAAAAAGGGCTAACGTCATTTTCATGACGATATTCAGCCTTAAGTTACGACTAAACATCATTATCACATCTGCTTAAGCCAATTGATGAGGTGAATTATTGTAATAGCTTAGCGACTATTCCTTCCGATGTCGAAACGTAATTCTAACGGCAAGTCGAATCGAAAACAACCGTGCAAAACCAAGTTCACAAGCACAGACAGGCAACCAACTTGACATTCGTGTAAGTCGTACTGCCTACATTCGGCAAAGACTTAATATGAAATTTCACTGAAGTACTGCTCTTTCAGAAAACTACGTGACAAAGTGAATCACAGATGAAAGCGTACAAAGTACGAAGTGACTTTTCACACGATGCACTCCATTTAAAATATATTAGGTTGGTTTTCCGTGCATTCCATTCACCTCCCATTTCCCATTTACAGTCCTACCAATATAACTTGTCCGCGATAGCCCACTATTGTGGGTTGTGACCAGCTTTCACACGTCGGATGTGTGGTTTCATAAATTTTTTGAGAGTGGTTATGAAAAATTGAACAACATTATGCATCGTTGATTAGTATTCGTCTTTGCAAATCTACAGGTATGATGGTTGTCAAAATTCGTCAATAAATAAAAGATGAGTATGGTAAGTGAAATTACGACTAACCTCACTTTCGGACCACAAATAATATTAATCCGTTAACGGGTATTTGCAAAAAGTTTAAGACCCATACTGTTAAAACAAAGTTAGACTAACATCAAAAAAAGTGTTTTGAATCCATTGCTTGCGATACTTCGTATTTTTTACTCACATAAGTAAAAAAATTAAATTTTCCTTATGCTTTTAGTGCACCTGCTTTATTTGGCTTAATTTTTTAAAAGTAAAAATTAACAAATATTAGAGATTATCAATTACAATTATGAAATCGACGTGAAATTGTTCACTAATTACGACTGGGTGGCAGTAAATCTTCTTAATCGTCATTTTGAGTTATTAAAAAATGTGCTTTAATGACAAGAGTTGCTGGGTGTATTGAAATATTTGGTCGGATACGAACCAGTCGCCCTTCTTTTGTCACTGAAAGAGATTTTCTGCTTACGGACAACATTTTTAAATAATCACAGAGAACTAATGAGGTGGGCTTTTTAATCGAAGTCTCAACTTCGTTTAGTTGAGATGCAGAAAGTTGTCCGACACGGAAGTTGTCCGACAAAACCCAACCTAACGACATCCGAAATTGTCGAACAGTTTCCCTGTCGAACACTTCCGGTGTCGAACACTTTCCTCCATTGAAAAAAATGCATTAAGAAGTAAGTGACTGCAGTTTTAGGCAATATCACACGCATGTGGATCCATTTTGCAAAATGTCCGCCGACATCTTTAAGAAGTACGACCCGCCAAAAGAAATCGGGCAGGCACGCCCTATCGTTTTCCTTTTTTTCTTTTTTTTAAGCCCGCCTCCTTCCAGGAGAAGGGCTTTATAGTTTCGTGTGAGTCCGTATGTCCGGATGTATGTTGTCGTCGCTCTGAAGATACTCTGGTCGAAAAGTAACGTTAAGTACATGAATTCGACGTGAAATTGTCCCCTGATGACGACTGGGTGGCTGCAAATTTTGTTAGTTGTCGTTATTTTTAGTTATTCAAAAAAAAGATATGATTGAATGACGAGTTGCAGACTACTCCACTGCTTGGTGCCTAAACGGAAGGAAGGAGCCGGTGGCACAGCGCCTTGCTCGCTCGGGCTGTGCGCCGACAAAAAGAATTATGGCACATTGTAAAGTAGCTGAAAATTAGGAATGTTTGATTTCCCAAATTAATTCTTCTTTAAAATAGAGGAGTAAAACTACTCCAACTCTCATGGTGTAAGACTCCTTTGCTGAGAGGGACTTCTCGTAAAAATATTCACATAGAGGAAACGTTAGCATCCTGGACGCGCTGGGGCTCAATGCTCACACTTTAAATGTTTGCGTTGTTTACAAATCGATACGACGGTTTCCACAATTCGCACGGTTTACCATATCACGGCCCGAACGTATAAACGTCAAACGGGTCGACGCGAACCTCCGATTTGCACTGAACGAACGATAAGAACTGGGGCTATTCGACAAACAACAGCTGACATATTTTAGCCGGTTCGCTATTTCTACATCTACTTGGACCGGGCTCAAACGTTTTGTTTGTCCAAGGGCTCAAACGTTTTGCCCGGTCCAAGTAGATGTAGAAATAGCGAACCGGCTAAAAGATGTCAGCTGTTAAGCTTAAGCCAATTTTAAGCTCTATGAAATAGCCTCTAGAGAAATAAAAACCACCATTTGGAGCCCTTGAAAAAGCGGCAACGTCACTCACCGAAGGAGCTCCGTCTTTGGTCAAATAGGTCCGGTCTCACCATGAGCACGTTCGTATCGAATTTCCATCTTTGCAGCGATGCTCACATGCTTGGAGGTCTGTGTCCTTGTTCTCGGGAGTACGACGAGAACCACTGATCAGTAAGAACACTATAAGTACACTTCTCTAGCGACACCTAAGCTATTAGTATCTTTGATGCTGAGTCTCGTAGGTAATATGCGTCTCTTCAAAAATCGGCACATTCTCAAAGACTTAAACTACCACAGCCGATACATACTCGCCGCTGCGCCTGACAGGCCTGACAAGAGAGGGGAGGGAGGGATAGCGCAAAACAGCGAATCAGAGAGAGAGAGAGAGAGGGTCTGAAGGGTCAGGGGGTAAGAGGGGAAGGGTGTAGGGTGCGTCGCAGAGTTGCAGAGGAAGGTGTTTTTGGGAAAGGTGAAGTCTGCGCGGAGGAAGAGACGAACAGAAGTGCTCCATGCTGCCAGGCTAGTCTGGAACAGTCTATTGGACGCGCCTGTGAAGTGTGAAATCGTAGGCAAACGGTGATACAGCAAAGGCGATGATGATGCCTATGCGGTTGCGGTCGGGTGCGGTAAGGCGTAACCGGATATTATTATTCCCCCGATATTACCCCCGTAGATGGGAGGTTATAATATCCCATGACTTTATTAACCCCCGTAGGCAGGGGGTAATAATATCCTAGGACATTATTACCCACTATAGGCTTGGGGTAATAATATCCTAGGACATCATCACCCCCTATAGGCAGGGGATAATAATATCCAAGGACATTATCACCCCATGTAGGCAGGGGATAATAATATCCTAGGATATTATTACCCCCTGTCTGTGGGGGAGTGTCCAAGGATACTGTTACCCCCCATGGGCAGGGGGGTAATAATATCCGGGGGTAATCCTATCCGGCGACACCTGTGAGGATCGTCTGAGAGGCGGCTAACAAAGTGGCTTGAGGTGTTACCCATCCGGACAGATTTTAACACGGCATTTAATCGCGGAATCCCGTGCCTTTGCCTCTTACTCGCTCGAAGACTAAAGGTAGAATGGAAGATGTAGAAAAACTTTTACAGACACTGTAGGTACCACGACATCTTAAGAAAAAGACGAACATTTTATCGTAAATTACGGCTTAATGAGCTCTCTTACCTGAGAAATCAAAGTCGAGTAGAGAGCTGATTTTAACTGGGATCTTGCCGTCACTGCATCACCACCTTTCCCTTCCTCGCTCCCGTGAACAGTTGCGAGGACAGATCGAACGCGCCACAAATGCGGGAGGAAACGCAGGCTAGTGCTTCAACAATAAACGATAAAAACTATTTTAAAAAATCAATTTAAATTTATTTAGCAAAGCATAAAAAGATATACTTAAGTTAAGTACATATCCATTTGTTAACACAACACGAATACATATTTGAACAGCCCATTTCTGCAGGAGTAAACAAATAACAAAAGAGGACTTGTTTCTCTTTATCGTACATAACACGTAAAACTTAATCCAATACCAACCGAATCGTAAAAACTATTTAAAGACAGTTTTTGTCAACGCCAATTGTGAACATGGAATTTCCAATTTAAAAGTTTTACGTCTGTAACTCTCAAGTTATCAATCCATGGGAGGAGTATCTTCTTCTGGCATCACAGCCAAAGACATAAAATAGTTAAATAAAATAATATTGGTCTTAAAACCGTAAAATTAACGTGCTCGAAAACATACGCTCAACAGCAAACTACTGTTTTGTGCGAAGCATCAGCGTCGAAAAACTGACATCTTTTTGTGTCCCACGACACTACTTTTCTATGACGATATGGACTTATGCAACCAAAATGCAAATATGTATCGGAGGTGGCCTAACTCTTGGCCAAACGATACACTCAAGAAAATTGAAGGGAACAAAAAGGCATGACGAGCTATCACGTACTAGATCGGCTAACCCTTGTGGGCCCGAGGCAGGAATTTTAAGATGGTACACAAAAAGTCACGTCGCAAAATTCGGTGTTTCTTTCCATGGAAAAAAAGGTAAATTTGAGATAGCGTATGCTAGATAGTATAAAGTTTAGAGAGGTCCATCTTGCCATACCTCGTGGATTTTTACAGGTTGCATATCTAAAAAACCATTTTTTTTTGGAACAGAATTTTGTTTTGACTTCCTGAGGAAAGCTAAACTTTCTCCGAAGGAAACGCCCTGTTATTTCGCAAACTCGCAGCTATTTCATGAGAAAGCAATATTTAAATTCAATGTACTATCTCACGTTGGGAATATTTGTGAAAAAGGAGTAGTTTGTTCTCGCAGCAAAATGTCTCAGTGTGATGCCATGGAATAATAGTTATCGCGCTCAAGCAAATTTTTCCTCAGTTTTCTCATTTCCCCCCCTTTGTTGACAAGGTTTTGGTTTTGATAAGTTCTAACTTCCAATGACATCAACTAGGACAATACACTTAAAGGAGACTAGAAAAGAGAGTACGGTAACAACGCGAACATTCGACCTCCGTAATTATAAACACTATCGTACAAAACATATATTACAAATTGAATCAACAAAAACTAGAAATCTATCACATCCTCAAACATGCCTCTGTAAAAACAACACAAAATCATCACAAGAACACTAACTCAACAGAAGAAACATGCGCCAAAAAGCTATCTAGGTACTTCATCGAAGAAAACGGACAGGACTTGGTGTCTGCCGGAAGCTTAAAAATCTTTGGTTAGGAGGAGACCTTCAGAGTAACACTCTACTTATTTTTTTTTTATCATCGAGTTAATCTTCGTAAGAAAGTACTAGAAGGCAATCGTCAATGCTAAATATGTACTAAGAACCATTCACAGCTCCCCTAAGATAGATTGAAGTGAAGAAGAGTGGTTACCCACAAATCTGAGACGCCCCCCCCCCCATGAATTCTCCCTTATTTCTAAACGTTAACTATTTATTGTCCGATGATAAAAAAACAAGATTTTTGAGCCAAAAAACCATGTACTATCAGTTCCAAAGGTATTGTCCAGTTCTGGTCGTACAACAAGGCGGTGACCAATGTATTTCCCCATAAGGTGGAGCCTTCCAGCGCGACTAGAACCGGACAATAACTTTTGGACTGATAGTACTAGCAGTTCCAAAGGTATTGTCCGGTTCTGGTCGTATCACAAGGCGGTGGTCAATGTATTTCCGCGTACGGCGTAACCTTCCTGCGCGACTAGAACCGGACAATACCTTTAGGACCGAGAGTAGGAAGACATTGATTTCCGTCGCAAAATAAATAAATGTGAAAAATACTACTTCTAAAATTTGAGAAATTGCACTTTTCACCTCTTGTGGTCTATCTTTTACTGCCAAGTGGAGCAGAGCGAGGGACATGGCAATTTAAGCTATTGTCGTCAAGCCTCATGCAGTTTTCTTTAAGAGGCCTTGCACCTTGCTTTGCTATCGTCAAGTCTGATGCCGGTTACTTCTCGGTCGCAGACTGATGCCGTCGAGAAGTAGTGGACGGTATCAGATTTGGAATGGTCAACTCAGGAGTAGGAAAGGTTAAGTGCCTCACTTAACCAAACCTTTACCTCGCTCCGCTTCCACTCCGCTCGGCATGGTGAAGAAAGGTAAGATTTTAAAAAAGACAGTGTACTGTATGTCTCATTTTAAAAGTTCCCTAAAATTTCACCGTAAGATAACTGTCCTACACGACACATTATGGCACCATTTCGTTGTAGGTTTCTTCCTTCTGCATGGCACACCATCGAGTAAATCACATTTCCGTTCATCACTTTAAAGCTCGATTAAAAATTGACGCATTCATAACAATAACAGCTACAGCATGCACTAGCACTGGAGAGATGACAACTGTTATCTTGGTCAAGTTACCGCCCACAAATCCGCGCCAATCAGAATGTCGAGTGCCGCGGCCAATCGGAGGCGACTTATCACGTGAGCCGTGGTCGACTCTCTACATTTTCTGTCATCTATCTTGGCGCCGATAAGGCGCGTGGGAAGAATCACACTTTGGTTGTGGCCAAGAGTTTGACATAGCGTGGGTGTGGGTCCGCATCTGACGCGGAGAGTGCAGGGCGATATAACTGTGCGCTGGTGGCAGAAGAGTTGGAACTCCGCGAGCCACATCTCGGTCGACCTCTACCAGCAAGGACCAACGCTACGAGCACGGCTGCAGCTCCGCCGGCGAAAAGGGCGGCGGACAGGGCTGACGTTAGAGATGCCGAACTTAGTTCGTTGGACGTCACACTTCCCCCGGCTGACGTGCAGCGAGAGCGCCCCAAAGGCAAGTTGGTTCCCCCGTCAGAAACAGTGGCACAAACCTGCAATTCCAATAGATCTTTAATATTAGAATGCCAGTAGATCTTAACAATAAGTTGTTGTTTTTTTCCTTTAGTTTTATTTTAACACTGTTGAGAGAGGAACAGCGCGGTCTCAAAGCGAGACTTCCGTAACCTAACTTTGTTAGTCTAGGTTAACCTTACCACGGTTAACCTTCGCGGTTATATGTCTTAAATCCTCATAATGAAAAATAAAACCAGGTTGGAGCCATGAGAGTAGGAGTAAGGCGACCCTTCTCTCATTTTGGAGCGCACAAGGAAGAAATCCCACCCTCGGAATTCCCAGTGAGGAGACTTCAACGCAAGTCCCCGTCAGAAGAAAGTTTTTGGAGATACTGTATCCGCTTTGGTACAAGGGGTGTACCTTAACTGAAAATGTATTCCGTGTTCCAAGCGAAACCTCGTATTACGGTGAATAGTTAGCGATGTATCAGTGCTCAAAAATTCACAATAGGCACTAACCTGGAAAGGTCCACGGCCAAGGCCACTGAAGACGGCCAACGGCGAGGAGCAGTTGAGCCGGGTGTCCGCCGCGACGTCTTGCGCCGACAATACCGACAACGTGAGCGAGCACGGGTAGTCCGTGGGCATGGGCGCCATCTGGACCCACACCGACAGCGCCCCGGACGACGTCAAGTTGGCCGTCAGA
>Ga0058701_10005963_pt1 | contig 10211 bp, 3 predicted proteins | sample AgamicOrMae_FD_97039 | JGI IMG/M metagenome (GOLD analysis project Ga0058701, IMG submission 97039) | Agave microbial communities from Guanajuato, Mexico - Or.Ma.e | ecosystem: Host-associated > Plants > Phyllosphere > Phylloplane/Leaf | place: Guanajuato, Mexico | collected 2012-06-04 | reverse complement strand
TGTAAGGTGTCCCATGTAAAAATTTGCTGCTGAAGTTTATTTTTACTATGTTAAAAACAGCGTTAAAAATTGAACAAAAAAACTTTTTTTGAGGTGGACCCCAAAAAATAGGCTATTCTTATGGAAAAAGAGAAAGTAAAGCCCCTTTAATTTGAAAATGTCAAGGATTTTGCGATATCTTAAACGGTATTTGAGCTATGGCAATTTTATTGATTTTATTTTGCATGTAGTTAGATAGGGGTAATTTTTATGGTTTCCTATTTTTTGCCGCACGGCTCTGAAAACGTATTTCCTGCGTTGTTCTGTTGTCTATACGTTTAAGCAACACCGAAACAATGCAGAAAATACGTTTTCAGAGCCGTGCGGCAAAAAATAGAAAACCATAAAAATTACCCCTATCGAACTACATGCAAAATAAAATTAATAAAATTGCCATAGCTCAAATACCGTTAAAGATATCGCAAAATCCTTGAAATTTTCAAACTAAAGGGGCTTTACCTTCTCTTTTTCCATAAGAATAGCCTTTTTTTGGGGTCCACCACAAAAAAAGTTTTTTTGTTCAATTTTTAACGCTGTTTTTAACCTAGCAAAAATAAACTTCAGCAGCGAATCTTTACATGGGACACCTTACAGTAACGCCAACTTCAGCCCCGGGGAGTTTCAAGCAAATCGGAGTGTGACAGTCAAGGTACTCTCCTTGTAAGCTTAATGCCGCTTATTTCTCGGTGGCAGTAAGTGAGCGCGGCGTTAGTCTTGCTCCGATCGGAGCGGAAGCAAAGTGAGGCACAAGGCACAACCTAATCTAATAAAGTTGCCTGATAACATAACGTGGTTGTTAGTCGGAAATACTCATAGTGCAGTGAGAGGTTGATCGCATTGCAGTGATGGAAAATCAAAGTTTAATATAAACTGAGTGTGTTGCCAGGAGGTTGCCGACCCCGGTGGCTCGCTAGATTCCGCTGAATCACTTTCAATATTTTTGACAGCTGTTGACGAAAATGACAGCCTGCGATTTGTTGTGGGGTGTCCTTTTTGGGGTGCAGGAATCTTACTGGGGATGTTTTTGTTGTAACGTGCAATTTGAGGACTGTAAACATGAGGGGATTGAAGTTGTCCCCAATAGTGTCACTCCGTATTGTTCGCTTCCCGTTGTCTTCAGAACGTTACTAACCACAAAAAGGCCGGATGTCATATGTTGGTGAACGCACAGAAGATGGACTGAAACAGCAGATACATTCTCATTTGTTCGAACGATATGTTTGAACCTATACAACAACCGGAAAAGTTACCTATGCAATGAGGTTACGCTTCTATGCAATCCTACTTGGTTGGCTAAGGGCGGGTGCTTCTTAACAATTATTTTTAACTCAATATTTCATTGAGAGAAACTTTTCTTTCTTTTATTATTTTATGTTTTGTTACACCGTCTGTTGATAGAAATAATTTTACAAAGTTGGAAGTTTCCAAGCTTGTAAAACTTCATTTCTTGATTAGGAACGGCATTTTTGTAAATTAGTGAATTAGAGTTAGGTGAAGAGCGTAGAAGTGTGGGCTAAATTGGTTTGATGAGATGATGTGGAACACAGCAATATCCAAACATCTTTTATAGGGAGTTCTTATACCTGTTTTGGGTTTGAACATAAAAATGGGGTAGTACGTATTTCAGTATTTTTTAAGATAGACCTAATGTTTAGACGCATTTCTTGAAAACTTTCGCAGAGACCCACCGAATTGTTTGGCTGGACATACGTCTATTTTCAAGTGTTCCGTTTTTACTGAGAAGTACAATAAGTTACAATGAACTTTACGCCCAGACGGTCAGTATTTTAATCAAATGAGAGTTGGCAACCGCTTCCATAGACTAAAAAAAAAAATCTTTTTAACTGATCTTCGGCATCAAAAGTCCCTTGACGGCTTGATGCGCCTCAACAAAAGATTCGTCGGCTGGAAACTAAGGGATGTAACGGGAGCATCCAGCCATGGTGATTACAAATTCGTAATCGCATTTAACAGATGGGTAGCTAGAAAGTTGTGATCAAGACAATGAGATTGTGGTCCATATTCATAGAAGGGTGGCGTGGCGTTGTCAGGTATGGTTTTGAATTTGTGAAGGAGCGGAAAATGGGGGAAGGGAGGCTGCCTTCGCTACTGGATTTATCTCCTTTTAAATGGCTCTGGAACTGTGAATCGATGAGGTGTGATCCTGCATTTTATAGACACCATTGCGAGCTACTGCCTGGGTTGCGAACATCTTTAAAAGGATAAGTTTAACACTATTGGGGTTGAGATGGGGTTGAGGAAGTGGTCGTTAGGTATACGTTACTGTGTTGGTTATATGCTGCGAACTCCACAACATCGTGCTCTGTGCCTTGCAACCAAGTCGCTTGCCATTACCCCCGGCTGTGGTCAGGTGTAAGATCTACCCCAGCATGTGCGTAGTGGTGAAGGACCATAGAACCTTCACCAAGGTATCTGGCGCCGAGGATTTAACCCGGGACCAGCGCGTCCTTTACACCTTCTACCGACGAGACGACCGATCTTGATGCTCTGAAAATTTAGTGTGTTTGGAGGCGGGGTGCCGTCTGTGGCTCTTCTGTCTTGCGCGTTGCAAACATACTGAACAAAAATCTTTATTTCATTATCTTTTTTATTTATTTATTTTCATCTGTGAGTATCTAAGTTTAAATAATAGTTTACCGATATCGGAAAGGGTGTATCCAAGCAGGTGATGATTGGAGAAAGTTTATCTCGATTATTAGACGTTTTTCTACACCTGGAAAAGGTTGTTTCAGAGTTTTAGGTGAAGATATTTTGATCACGAGAGCATTTCTTGGAGTTGAGGTGTTTACAAATCAGTAGCGTTAGAGAGCGCATGTAGGCCTAAATGAAGAGCGAAGTGTAGTTGGATATTCCTGTGATAGTGTTGCGCTGTTTTTGATCTTGGATGAAAAATGAATACCGAAAAGAAGATACTCTTCTCTAGTTCCTCAGATAGATCACCTTTTCTTCTCGCGCCGGAAGTGAGCTACTGTTTACTATAATGGCACAGTGTAAACAGATTTCAACAATGAAAGAAACAACACTCAAAGCACATCCGAAGAACCAAACCGCAAAAAGCACACCAAGCGTTCCCAATGAAAACGGCTGTGGACCTGCTTCCATCAAAGGGCGGCCGCCATATATTCTTATATATGACTCTTCAAATAGTTTACTATCGCGCAAAACTTTGTCCACAGCACCTGCGCCCATGGCGCGCATGAAGGCAATTCCGAAAACGCGCTCGTATGACGAGGGCTTGTTAAGACGGAACGGCGCTGAAATAGCATTAATAGAAACACCTGGCAAAATTCGATAAGGCATGCCAAAGAACAAACGAGCATAAACGTATTTAGGAACAATGTAAGCAATGTCGCTACGATTTTTCTTAACTAACTGGGAAAACTTGACGTAGGATTGTTGATGTAATCTACTCATTAATGATGTTCTCTGTACCGAATCAAATGGCAAACTCATAGAGCTCACTGCCAATAATGTGTGAACGGGCAAAACTGTTTTAAGCAAATCTTCCATCGAGTTAAGAACATCTGTCGTAGTCGGTACTGTTAATTCGCTTAGAAGTTTGCACATGTAACCTGACTGGATGATGGTACAAAACATGAGCCAATTTATGAACAAGATTTTGCCATGCCACAACATGAAGTCCCCACTTCTCGGAGTACCAAGTAAGGGTTGCAGGACGAAAAAAAAACACGAATCCGAAGTCCTTTTCACCCTTGACAAGAAAGTATGACACACCAATCATCATCATTAGCGACAGTATCAGTGCGTACCAGACGGAGTCGGACAGTTCCCCGAGAAGTCCATACCACAGGGAAGAGGAGGCTGGTACACGAGGCACGGTGAGTATATTCTCCTCGTAGAATAGATACGCTGGCAAGTCAACTTTTACCGCTAGTATTTCGTGGATAAGCAGAGGAGTAACTTGGATTTCCGAGGGGCGCAGCTTAAGCAAAATGTTTGGGTATGCATCTGTCAAAGTTACATTGAAAGTCGCGTTCATGGCTGCCTCCAGGTAGTGGAGGATAGGTGTCCAGTACGTCCGTACGTTCCTCATAATCAGGACTTGTATAACGCACTGGTGCAAACTTGAAATCTTCTCGTTTGGAAAGTATGTCACGTTGATGTCGTTCGTGAGAGATGAATCCTCGGCCCAAGAAGAAACCAAGACAGGAGTAAGATCTGGACACTTTGGTCTTGTGTGTTCACGGATGGGAACATACGTGAAAACGCGGCAGAATAAATCCGACAGGACGATAACTACGTCGATAAGTCCGGCTTCCCACGCGCTGGAGAACAACCTTTGAAGATCAGGAGTCTCACTCGCATTAGCACTCGGAATCATCAGGACGATTTTCCCTCTATGACAGGCGTGGTTCGACATTAATAACTCGTGCAAGCTAGAGACATTGTCACCCGCAATCACACAGAGGTCTCGTCTCTCAAAAGTTCTAACAGAGACGTTCTTGCTGAAAATCACCCACGACCTCGCACGAGTTCTACTGGCTACAGTCGATAGGCAGTACGAAGTATTGATGCCACATACTAAATGGACGTGTTGAGCTTGAGACTGGGCCAAAACCCGCTCCAAGCACTCTCTGTATGTCTTTGTCGAGTTTTCTTGGATCATCGATGTAGGAAGATTTAGCTTTTGGTTGGTGCAACGAATGTGGAAATGAAATAAAAGCAAAACGAAGGTAACCACATAGATTTCCATTCCAGCAAATGCCCCCAAGAATTCAACCTTAAGTCACAAATGCCACTGAATTTTATCATGCGACGGTTATTCCATGCTAGTGTATTAACCATTCCTGCTTTGACCCTCGCACTGTGTGAGTCATGAGGTCCAGCAAACGCCAGAGTAGATATCAATCCGGAGCATCAATCTGCTAGTTGGTTTACAACCTTTGTATGTCACCGTTGCCCGTTCGCTTACTCGTTGGTTGCTTGCTCTTCGTTTCCTTTAAAGTTGCAGCTCGTTCCATCAGTCGTCGGAGCGCCATTGCCTGTTTACCAAGGTGACTCTATAACGGTGTAACCACTCCCGTCGAAAATGGGAGACATTTTTTGACGCCACTTGTTTGCGCGGGTTGCGTACTTACAGGGTTTGAGGCAGCCTTTGCTCGGGCCGAACGATGCCGAACTCCTCCGGACTTACCCGAGCAAGAGGCCTCTCATCCTGTTAGTAGGCAATCCGCACAAACAAGTGGCGTCAGAAAACATCTCCCGTTCTCTCTGTGTATAAGGCCTGAAATGACTCCACCGTTATAGAGTCACCTTGCTGTTTACCTTCTTCCTGGTTGCCCTTTACATGCTCCTCGGAGCGCCTTTGACTGTCTCCCTTCTCGTTGGCTGCTCAATGGCCGTTCCTTAGTCGTTGGAGGGCCATTGCTTTTTATCATACTTGTTGGCTGCTTATCGATGAGCTGGACAACTCGCTGTATCTTTTTCAACTAACTCGACAGAGCGCGCGCTATTCGGTTTTGCTAGTCCTTGTTAACATAAAACTACTTAACGAAAGTATCGTGATGCAGCACAAACCCGTTACATCACAAGAACGCACGCGACCACTTTTTATTCCCAGTTGCCTTTTTTACGCCCAATACGTCAATTTTATCAAATTGATAGTCAAATTGAGATCTGTTCCGATTTAGTTCCAAGATGTGCTATCTATTACCGATCCCTGCGTGTTAGTGAAGTAAAAGGACGTTTCCCACACATATAGTATTTTATCGATTCGTGGAATAATGAAAGGATAACAGTCGTGTCCGGAAGCAAACGTGATGGCCCACAATTGCTTCCACTTTGTTTATTTCTGCGGGCTAAAATCTTCCTGACGAATTTATACCAAATCGTGCCAACAGCGTCTTCTCTGAACTTTGGAGGGTGCACAGTAAAAAGGAAACACCCGTTTAAGGGAGTTCTCACCTGTTTTTTGGTGTGAAAATGAAACGGGGGTAGTAATGATCTTCTGACTTTTTCCGCGCAAAAAAAATGAAAAAATGAATTTTATTTTTCATGAGCGCGAATTTTGAAAAAGTTTCTCCAGTAGCTCTGACACGAGAAATTTCTAGTTTCGCGATGAAGGTATAAGGCGAGAAGAGCACATACTTTGGCTCCTTTTCAGGATAAAATTATTCCTTTAATAGCTCAATTTATACATAGCGGAACAGTGTAAGGATAGCTTTGTATTGAAGTAGCTATTGTTTTTTTTTAAACCAATTTATGACTAAAATAGCTGTGGTACCCGTTTCACCTTCGTACCCATAACAGGTGAATGACTCATTTGTCTTTTACCAGCGATGATGCGATGTCATATCCGATATCTATGAGCACAGATATGGCAAAATTTGAATAGGATCTACGTCTTCGTTACGGCAGCAGCATAAACAGGCCGCAGGGACGTGCCCAGACATAGCATGATCGTGATCATAGCAGAATTGGTGGAGACTGAGAGGCAGAAAGGCGTTTGAGCGGTAATTGCAGACAGTGAATCGCCTCTGGTCGACAAGACGAGTACTGTAGCATAATTAAAGAGCTGCGGGGTGTCCTGGCAGGCCCACCATGCAGACCCTCTGGCCCACCATACCCTCTGGCCCACCAGACCCTCTGGCGACTTAGGTGGAAATTCACGCGGATCCGGTCGTCGCTTGACAGGGTGGGCTGGGGGTGGGGAGTAGCAGCCCTTACAAAGTCCCCACCCCTCACTCAATGTGTCAATCAAAATGTCTTTATGTTGGTCGGAGGGTGGGTTTGGCTGCCATTGTGAAGGTGTCCCCTTCGTCAGCAGGGGAGGCGGGGAATGCGGACGCCGGGGGCTGCTTTCACACTTGTCTCTGAAATGATTCCAACATCTTGTTCATGCGAGTACTAAGGGGTGTGCTTTTGACACCTCTGCTGCGGTCGCCACCGCCAAATTTTGTGGGTAGATGGCTTCTACCTCATACAAACCACCAACTCTCTCTCAAATGCCTCTCTACAGTTCCTGGGACTATGTCGTTAAGTATGACTAGATCCAGAAGACTGGAATGGATCGCGCAAAGAAATGTTCTCCGACTTCTACTTTAAGAAACGATGTTCTGTAGAAACGTATTGTGTGGCCTCATAACTGGATCTTACCGATCGTTTTATCAGAGCGTATGTCTATTGGCTGTTTTATACTTTGACCAGGTTTTGACCGGAGTATCAGGAGCTTTTGTGTTGTTACCGTCCGCGTGCTGTGAAGGGGACTTCGCGAAAACGGCTTCTTGATTACCTGTGCTCGCCTATAAGCTCTTGAGAAATACTTTATGTTCTAGAAACGGACCAATGCACAGCACTCCCCCAAAAAATCGATTTGCCCTAAAGGGGGAACCTCACAGACGCCATCTTGAAAGTCAGAATTGGGCGCACAACTCACTTTGAGACAGTGATGTCAAATATCGGCCAATGTATATTTGTAAACATAACCATTACGCCTCTATGTATCAATAGGTTACTTACATAACCATTATCTCACGCAGGAAAGTCAAAACGCTTTCAAAAGGGGGGAAAAACGAGCGTATCAAATTCCCTGGGCGTATGGCAATAGTTAAATGGTCGTTTTTCGAAATTCAGGATTTTTGAGATAAGAATTGGGTTTACAGATGTATATTGGCCGATTCTTGATATCGCAGCATTTAAGTAAGGAATATGCCAAAAATCGACTTTCAAAATAGCGTCTGTTAGGTTCCCCCATAAAACCACAATCAAAAGGACTCGACTAACACTGAAGCGCTCCTTTTTTGCAAGCCAATAGCCTGGACGATCCTAAGCTACCTCAAACTGCAAGATTAAGACATCGTTTTGATGAGGATAAACCCCCCGAAAAGCTAAATCCACTTTTGTGCTCACTCATCACCCCTCGGCACTAAATTATAACAGTAGCTCCCACCGTGGGAAGTATGCAGATGCCACCACTTGCTCGGGACCCTTCCCTGTAAAAAAATCCGTAACGTCATCCAGTAGGCCTACTTTATGGAAAAATTGTAATTCATTAATTAATAGGACGATAACACCGGGAATTACAGGGGGCTCAAGGGATAATGTCGTTGTAATGGTCATACAGCACGTACGAGAATCCATCGGCAGGCAAGCCGAGTGGGACAGTGACTGTGCTGTGCGTGTTGTGTGGGTGCTATCCGTCCGCTGGCTTTAAGGGGCTTATATGGGGCGCGGATGTGTTATTCATTTATAGTGCCGTGGAGCCCGGGCGCGTCGGTAGGATTGCGATATTTAGCTGCATTGGCACGCTCTGCGAGTGACCTAGTGTTAGGTTTGGTGATACGGATTTCGACGTGGGTTCCAGGAGATTATTATGTGGATGATGATGGTGATGAGTTGCAAATGTTCAGGTTGTAAGGAATACTGATTTGGTTTTTGGTGGATGAATTTCTATTTAGACAAAGGAAATAAAAACTCGGTGTTACGTTGCGACTGTCCCTTGGCATTTTAGTTAAATGATTTCATGTCGCTTGCTATCAATGACTCGGACATGATTGTTCATTGAAGATAAAGGACAAGCTTTTTGTCGCGTTTTCCGTCCGTAAGACGATAATCGCCCAGATCCTGTCGTAAAAGCGATTCTGATATCATCACTTTACAAATCTTACCCCCCCCCCCTTTTTTTTACGATTTATGATTTTGGCCTGACAGAAAACGTCAGATAGGTATCCCTACCTATACTACCCGTACTTCAGACCAGAAATACGCCGGAAAATAAACTATTAAATGAGTTGCAATGGTGTTAACTACCTCGCCAGACTTATTTGGCTTTGTGTAGAAAATCGAACTTTTTTCAATGCCCTTTAGTCATTTTATAGTACTTCGCTACCGCCCGAAAAAAAATCATATACCCGCGAACTCACAGAAATAATGGATAAATTTGTTTATGGCTCTAAAACTGTAGTTTTTAAGATTGCAGTTTTGAGTTGTGCGCCTCGATTTGCAGGATATTTACTTGTTAATAAGCGTGGCGTGCAATGAAGTGAAACCCTTTAAGCAATAACGTCCAGCAGAAGAATGAATTTAGTTTTCTATTTATACGACAGTCACTGCCTGCCGATGGTTAGGGAGGGTAAGGAATATTGGGAGGAGGTGGGGGGGAGGCGAGGCGTCGCAGAAATAAAATCGGTCTAAGCCATTGCCACACACAGATTGGCTCGTTTTGACGCGTTTTCCAATGCGATTGCGATGCGTTTAATGCTATCTAGACCTCTTTATAGGGCGTTAAAATTGCGAGTGCACCTGCATGAATCACTCCAATTGGCTGCATGGCAATTTCATTTTCATGTTGGTACTTTTGCGTCTGTTCGCGAATTAGTCTGGACCATTTTCGCGATTGCCAACCCAACAAAAATAAAATTAGTGTTGCGCGGAAACTTGAAATGTTGTTTTTTGTTATTATCTTTTTCCCCTCTTATGCTCCGCCTTTCATCGGCAAGCTGAGCGGAGTGACGAAGAGGGCACTTTACCTAATCTAGTTTAACGTAACCTAGGTGGTTGATTGGCGTTTGTCCTCATGATGTAATGAAGTAGGGTTGAACGGAGGTGACCCACAGATGTTGAAAATCCTTGAAACATGGCAGAGCTGTGACCCAAATGCGAGTGCTTCTTCTTTGACTAACCTAACTTTTTCCGTGTGTTCGCAGGTATGATGCTCATCAACAGTGTGAAAGCTGACTATCTCCGAAACGGTAAATCAAAGCCCACAATAACTAGGCCTATTTTGAATTGTATTCAAAACGTCAAAGAAACTCCCGTTCAGATCGATTTACTTACTCATGTCAACCGTCTAAAATGATTTTATTTACTCTCCGAAATTTGCACTTGTAAATATTTTGCAACAAGAACACACATCGTCATCTTCTACACAGGACATATTTATCCAAAAGGTAAAGGAACAAGAATTTTTTTAGGCACACGAGTCAAACGTTGCCGAAAATAGCTTTATTAAACTTATATTACAATTACAATGTAATTATAACCAAAGATTCTGATTCTTCCCTCTCCCCCAAAAATATCGGACTTTCGGATTGGTTTAATTAAGGCTCATGAACACGTTTGGATGGATGCAGGTACTTATACTATCCTTATTCTGGCATAAACTAACCCCTCCTAAAGGCTATGTCCCTGAT
>Ga0058701_10005962_pt1 | contig 10213 bp, 5 predicted proteins | sample AgamicOrMae_FD_97039 | JGI IMG/M metagenome (GOLD analysis project Ga0058701, IMG submission 97039) | Agave microbial communities from Guanajuato, Mexico - Or.Ma.e | ecosystem: Host-associated > Plants > Phyllosphere > Phylloplane/Leaf | place: Guanajuato, Mexico | collected 2012-06-04 | reverse complement strand
TATGGCATGCCTTCTTTGGATGCCTAGAAACCCTCAATGACATAAACGTTCTTGATCGTTCTCCAGTTTTTCAAGAACTCTACGAAGGTCGGACTCCAAAATGTGAATATATCGTCAACGCTCACAAGTACAACATAGGCTACTACTTATCTGATGGTATTTATCCACGATGGGCGACCTTCGTCAAAACTGTCCCCCTTTCTCAAACCGCGAATGATAGATTGTTCGCTGAATGCCAAGAAGCTGTTAGGAAGGACGTTGAGAGGGCGTTCAGAGTCCTATAATCTCGATTCACCATTCGTGGCCCTGCTCGTAACATGGATAGAGCGGAGTTGGGAATGATTATGAAGGCGTGTATTATACTCCACAACATGATTGTCGAAGAAGAACGAGACTTACGACCTTGCATTTGAGTATGAGGATGTGGAAGATAGTATCCCAGGGCCTATTGTGCGACGAAACCCTCATCCATGTTATGCGGCATATCTTTGTAGAGTTGTAGAAATTCGTGATCCCGAGCTTCATGCACCTCTCCAATCAAATTTAAAGCAAGAAATATGGAGGTGACATCGGCACGACAAGGATCACAACCGTAATTGTTATGTATTTTTGTTACTTGTAATTTTTTTTCTCAAACTTTGAACCATATTGTATTGTTATTTTTGCCCTTTGTATTTGGTTTTCGCATTTTAATGTTCAAACTTTAGTTTGTTTTTCTATGTAATGTACTGGCTACTTTATTCTCTTGTAACTAGCAACAAAAAGGAAAAATCCTTATACATTTTTAATTTATCAAAAATTATAAATGTAAAAAACTAACACAAACAACAAATATGAACATTTAAAAAATAATATATATTTCACAAATTATAAATTTATAAGACCAACACAAATAAAAAATGTGGGCATGTTGTAAAATCCGTACCCAATTTTAGGTTACTAGAAAATATAACACATCTTCTTAAATTAAAAATGTATATAACAAACACAAATTAAAAGAACATAATTAATTTTATATGGAAAAGATGGGCTCCATAAGAAATATTTTAATTGGATAGATCCACTTGCATGTGTCATGGGTTGGGAGAGTTGTGGAATGCATGTGGCAAAAATGTGGATCTCTTGCTGACGTGACTGCCTTGAGATCCGCATTTTGCCTCTTGCATTGGGAATGCCCTTAGAAGTTCAGTTTGGGGATTCTTTTAAAGAAATTTAACAGAATCCAACAGCAAGTAATATAGCTAATCCTATTCAAGATGGTGATAAGTGCTAAACTTGTATGAAATTCTTAGGAGTAGTGCTAACCATTATAGAGGTCTTTCCATGCATGATTGTGTGATTTATGGCCTTTCCATCACTTTTACACTCAGGTTTGGTGTTCTTGATAATATCTTGCAGAAATTGGCTAAGAGAGCATGATGTTGTGGACAAAAACTGATGAAGAATGATGTAAAGAGCCAAGAGCCTATGAGAACTAGCCAAGAGCCTACAAGGACTAGTCAAAAACCTATAAGGAACGTTGTGTACTCAGATGCATGGCATGGTTAACCCTAGTTATCATACATAGTCAACCCATAGTCTGTGGCAAACTATTTTTGAATGGACTATTCAATTTCCTTTTGTTTTCAACATTTACTAGTTTGATTTGTTGATATAAGATAAGCTTTCTACATCAATTCGTCATATATTGACATTTTGGATTAACATCAACTCTACGAAAAGAAAGGAAAAATAAGTAGAAGCGTAAGATTCGTGAGGAACCAGTTTGCAATTGATGGATTTAAGCATGCATTTTTAAGTTAAGCCATTCATTCTGTTGAATGAATCGTTTTTCCAATTGATAGATTGGACTTAGTTAATTTACATTAAAATTGTAGATTTCATCTTGGGATTACATTAAAATTGGAGCTATTGTTTGAGTGCTTTAGTTGTCTTCTCAAATATTGCAGTGTTCATTTAGTTATACGAAACTTGTTCACTTTCTTGCATGTTTTAGACATTAAGCGAAGTATTGAAAGGTGAAATTTCATGTCGAAATGCCATATATGACTTGTTTACATGCTTACTTAAGAAAGAACCGTTCAAGAAGCCTAGGTTGGTAATCAGAACTGTTCAAGAAGCATAGGTTGGTAATCAAAACCATTCAAGAAGCCTAGGTTGGTAATCACATTCTTAATGAACTTGAACAACTCAATAATCCTTGATAAACATTAATCAAATTGAGTTAATTATTTCACTCCACCTCAAAATTTGATATCGATTTTAAAATTTCCCAGTTAGGAAGAGATGCTTAGTCTTACATGAATTGATTGACTTTCTTGTTTTGCCTATCTTAAAGGACCATTGTCCCGTAGATTAATGTCACTGTGCATTTGTGGTTCGATCAAGTTTTTGACGTTGTTGCCAGATATTAATGTTTGAATATTGAGTTTTCCTTAAAGATTTACTGGGCATTCTGCCTTTCTTTGGAAAAAGAAAATCAAAAAATTTATAAATAAAAAATAAAAAGAAAGATGGCATTCTCTATTTTCCTCAATTTGAGCATGAACTGTTTTGGCATTAAATGCTTTTCTCGTTGCGTGCCTGATTATATTGGGAAATAAGAAATTCTAGGCATGGTTGATGAGGGTGTAAATAGTTAGACTCAAGTTTTTTTACAGTGATAGGTTTTTTACAATAACAATGTTGATGAGGCTTCATATTTACTTGAGTTGGTTGCTTGGGATTCAATCGTATTTGCAAATCATGTTTCTAGATAATTCTTTGCATGATCCTTGTACATCCTATGTTGGATCTAATTATTCCTTTTTGTTGTGACATCTACAATTCTTCTTCCCATCTTATACATTCGTGTCCTTTTTCTACTTATTTTGCCTCAATCTGGTTTTGCATCACCCAGGGATAATATTAATGTTGCCCTTACCTTTCCTGAGCAACCCTTTCCTTTAGTTTAGTGCATGAGGCTCAAGGCGATGAGCGTTCTAAGTTTGTTGCTAGGTTTGTTGTTGATAATACATGTTTTGGGTTAGAAGATGCCTTCTATAGGCGTATAATTTTTACTGAGACTCCTTTGGAGGATCATGTGGACTGCTTGTGAATGAAAAGTCTCTTAACCTTGGGGTTCATGATAATATTTTTCCTAGTCCCCTTGATCATTAGCATGCTTCCCTTTTTTGTTTAATACTCTCCTTCATAATCTTTTGCATTGAGAAATCTGTTACTAGTCATGTTATGTGTGTTACTTATTTAGATATAGGTTATGAAGATAATGTGCTTGACATGCTCGATGAGAATGTTGATTATTATGTGTCCCTAGTTTAGTTTAGAGGGTATAATTCTTCCACTACCCCTTATAATGTATACCTGAAAGCTTACCTAGGGAAACCATGTGGATTACATGCTCTACTCCTTTCCAAGATTTTTCTAAAACCTTTAATAAGGTTAAGAGGATGCTTATTATTTTTGTTCTAATTTTACTTGATTCCTCTTACATTGTATCTTGTGAACTTTTCTCTTATAAGTTTGATAAGCTCTTGTATGCATTAGCAACATTGAATGTGTAAAACAAAGTCTTAATTTAGAGTTGGAGTAGTTGATGGTTCATACCATTTGAGAGGGGATCTCAGCTTAGTTGTATTTAGCACCTAGCTTGGTGAGATATTTTCTGATATGGAATGGGAGAGGCATTCAAAAATTACAAGGTGAGTAACCATCAACAACCCCTAAGTAACAAGCTCTTCAATTCAGAAATTCAATATAATTTTGCAGATTTTTATGAATGTGGGAGAAAAGCAAACAAAGGGATGTGACTAAGATTAATGCTCAAGGCACCACTAAGCTCAATAATCCACCAATTAATTCTCTAAAGCAAAAATACCAAGAATTAATTTAAAGGACTCACTCAATCACCATCCAAACACTACAAATATTTGAACTAAAGAGAGAGATTTTTGTAGAAAAGAAAAGCATCCTATCTTTTATTTATTAATTCTTAAATCAAGTCTTTTATCTAAGTGAATACAAAAAGGCTAATTTACAGCAACAAAAATTAGTGCCTGTTCCCTAAGTTACAAAAATGATCCAACAGAAATGAAGCACTTAGGGCGTTAGTATGGACTAATAGGATTTAAGCACTGTCCTAACCAATGACATTCTAACAACAAGTTAAGTGCATGAAAATGAAAATTAGAAGCTTCTAGAGTAGTGATGTGTTGTCTACATGCAAGCTTGGAAATTTGGTTGCATTTTTACTTATTTGGAGCCATCCTCTACCATCCCAAATGGAAAAATTTGAAGGAGATTTTCAAATGAATATTTTTTTGGAGACGTGTACTAACTTGTCATAAAATATCAACCCCTTAATCATCTATTTAATGACCTAATTAAGCTCTTCATCAAAATTGTGTATTTTCATGACTATTATAAACGTTGCTCAAGTTTTACCTTATAACTCGATAAATACTTGGAATATGGAGGCATTTGATAGCTTGTTAGAAAATAGATATTTAGGACTTTCAAAATATAGCTAAAACACTAACTTTATAGTTCATTTACTCATTAAAAAAGTAACCTAAAGTGCACCTATGTGTTAGAAAATTTTAGACAGGCTCTAAAGCTTTATTTGACATATCCCACCATTAACAATTCAATTATGAATCTAATCGACATGGAATGGTGATTTTGGAGTCATACTCCTCATCAAACTCCCCTTCTGCATAAGTATTTTGCTCAAATCATTGTAACCTCTTGTGTTATTCGCAAATATCCTCTCCTAAGTAAGATCGATGCGCCCTTTTGATTCCAACAAGTTCATGGTGCTAAGAATTTCACTTTTTTTGAACACATAAGTATTTGGAAAGATTCTAGAGGAAACTTAAGATTCCACAAACCCCATTAGTCATAAGATTGTTAAAAACATAAATGTATTCATTAGTGTCTAACTAACAATTAAGAGTTCTTTTAAAGAGTAAATCTTGGTAGAATCTCACATCCATATAAGATTTAAGGAATCCCCAAGTCTTAACCGTAGGCTTGACTTGAAGAGCTCTTTTCGTCACACGATATCTAAACCAACAGACAATACCTTAGAATTTTACGATGACTATGATAAAACTCTCTTCACTTGAACAACCTCTCATTCTAAGGTAACCGTCAAGGCCTTGAACCCATTTCAAGTAGGATGTGGGTCCAAACCACCTTCAAAACAAAGTAGTTCTCTCATAACTGCTTTCACTTGGGCTATTTGCTTTGTAAGCCTTCCCCCTTGATCTTGAAGTTAAATTATGGTAGTATCTTTCATCCTGAAACAAATGTAAGCTCTTGGGATTTAGGTTCAAAGTGTGAATTTTTCGATGTAAAAGGAAAAGGTTTTTATGGATAAATTAACCAAAAATAACACCTTTAAGCTCTAGTACCAAATAATGCAAAATAGGACAAGCCCTTAAAATGCAAGGTGACTAACCATTAACAACCCCCAAGTAACAAGCTCTTAAAACAAGAAATTTTATGAAATTTTATGGATTTTTGCGAATGTGGGAGAAAAGCAACTAAAGGGATATGACTAAGACAAAGGCTCAAGCCACCACTTATCCTAACAATCTACCAATTAATTCTCTGAAGCAAAAGCACTAATTATTTAAAACACTAACTTAATCAGCATCCAAACACTCCAAATATTTGAAGTAAAGAGAGAAATTTTTTTAGGAAAGAAACACATTCCGGGTTTCCTTCAATAGTTCTCAAATCAAGTCTTTTGTCTAAGTGAATATAAAAGGCTAATTTATAGACATAAAAATTAGTGTCTCCTCCCCCAAGCTACAAACATGAGCCAATAGAAATGAAGCAACTAAGAAGTTAATATAGACCAATAGGATTCAAACAGTCATCCTAACCAATGCAATTATAACAACAAATTAAGTAAATGAAAATTGAAATTAGAAGCTTCTAGACCAGTGATGAATTGTTCAAATGCAAGCTTGGAATTTTGGTTGCACTTGCACTTGCTTAGAGCCATCCTCTGCCACCACAAATGGAAGAATTTAAAGAACATTTTCAAAAGAATATTTGATGGAGATGTGTACTAACTGTCCATAGAATATCAACCCGTCAATCATGCATTTGATGGCCCAATTAAGCTCTTAATTAAAGTCGTGCATTTTCTGACCTGTAATGACATTTGCTCGGATATTGCCTTATAACTTGATAAATACTTAGAGTATGGTGATATTGGGTAGCTTGATGGAAAATAGATTTTTAGGACTTTCCAAACACAGCTAAAACACTAATTTTGGAGCTCGTTCAGTCTTTTAAAAAGTAGGTCAATGTGAAACCATGAATTTGAAAATTTTAAACAACTTCTACTAAAAGTTTTATTTGACATAATCCGCCACTAACACGTGAATAATGAATTTGATCAACTTAGGAAGATGATTTTCGAGTATGCTCCACATCAAACTCCCCTTCTTCAGATTTATTTTCCCTTAAATCATTGTAGTCTCTTGTGCCATTCTAAAATATCATCACCCAAGTAAGTTTGACGTACGCTTTTGTTACCAACAATCTCATGGTGCTAAGAATTCCATTTTTTTACACATAAGTATGTTTAAGGAATCTAGGGGTAACTTGAGATTGAAATTAGTTTTACAAAGCCCACTAGTCATAAAATTGTTAAAAACACAAATGTACTCATCAATGTCCAACTTATAGTGGATTACCTTTTCACTCTAAAGTTTGGCTTATTGTGCCTCGTTTGCAATAGGTATGATTGAGGGGTTAGATAACCTTTTGTCCTCCAAGGATAGAACCTCCATGGCATTAACTTGTTGAACTTGAACTTGGGTCTCTATGACGTCACCAACTTGAGCTCGAGCTTGAACTTCCACGGTTTCTTCAACATGAGGATCTAGTAAGGTTGAGTTCAGAATGGGAGCTTTAGGAAGGGTCTCATTTACGATCAAGTTTTTCTCTCTCTATTATCACAAAAAATCAGATGGTTCTCTCATAACCTCTTTCGCTTGGGCTATTTGCTTTGTAAACCTCCTCGCTTAATCTTAAAGTGTGGTAGTATCTTTCGTGCTAAAACAAATGTGGGTTCTTAATATTTTGGATCAAAGTGTGAATTTTTGAATGTAAAAGAAGAAAGTTTTCATGGAGAAATCAACCAAGAGTAGGACCTTTTGAGTCTAATACCACATTATGCGGAATAGGAGAGGCCCTAAAAAATGCAGGGTGACTGACGATCAACAACCCTCAAGTAACAAGCTCTTAAACTAAGACATTCAATAAATTTTTGTGGATTTTTGTGAATGTGAGAGAGGAAAGAAGAGGATATGACCAAGAGCAAAGGCTCTAGCCTCCATTCAGCATAACAATCCACCAATTAATTCTATACAACACCAAGAATTAAGTTAAAGGAGTAACGCAATCACCATTTAAACACTCTAAATATTGAAACAAAGAGAAATTTTTGTAGAAAAGAAAAACATTCTAGTTTTCATTCATTACTTCTCAAATCAAGTCTTCCATCTAAGTGAATACAAAAGACAAATTTATAGCCACAAAAATTAGTGCCCCCTTCCCTAAGCTACAAACATGAGCCAATACAAATGAAGCGCTAAAGGGTTAGTGTGGACTAATAGGATTCAAACGTTTATCCTAATCAATGATATTATAACAACAAATTAAGTACATGAAAATTAAAATTAGAGCTTTTAGACTGGTGATGAATTGTCCACATGTAAGTTTGGATTAGAGTCATCCTCTACCACCACATTGAAGGCAATTATCATAGAAAAATTTGTTGAAGATCTGTATTAACTTCTGATAAAATATCAACCTCTTAATCATCCATTTGATGGCCAATTAAATTTTTAATCAAAATTGTGCATTTTCAGACTTACAATGACCATTACTCAGTTTGCCTTATAACATGATTAAGACTGACAATACGGATGCATTTGATAGCTTCTTGGAAAATAGACTTTTAAGAATTTTCAAACATAGCTAAAATACTAATTTTAGAGGTCATTTAATTATCCAAAAGTAACTCAAAGTCAACTTATGAATATGAAAATTCTAGACAGGTTTTATTAAAATCTTTATTGGACATAATCAACTACTAACAAGTGAATTACAAACCTAATTAACTTGAGAAAATAATTTTAGAGTTGTGCTCCGCATCAACTTCCTTTCTTCAAAAGTATTTTCTCTCAAATCTTTGTAACCTATGCTATCATGCTCAGATATCGTCACCCAAGTAAGATTGATACACTATTTTGATCCCAACAATTTCATGGTGCCGAGAATTCCATCTTTCTTGAACATATAATGTTTTTTTTTAAAAAAATCTAGGGGAAACTTGAGATTGAAATTTGTTTCCACAAACCTCATTAGTCATAAGATAGTTTAAAACACAAATGTACTCATTAATGTCTAACTAACAATGGAGTGTCGTTTTAGTGTCCAATTTTGATTATTATGACTCATTTGCAAGCGGCATGATTGAGGAGCTAGGTAAGTTTTTCTCTTCCAAGGATAAAACCTTCATGGCATGAAGTTGTTGAACTTGAAAGTGGCTCTCCATGACATCACCAGCTTTAACTTGAGCTTGACCTCAGCGGATTCTTCAACATGAGGATCTAGTGAGGTTGAGTCTAGATTGGGAGTTTTAGGAGAGTTGTCATTTACGACTAAGTTTTTCTCATCTCTAATTTCACCAAAACCCTAAATAGGCTCATTCTACCCTTGGACCAAAATAGGATTTTCCTTTTCAGCCTTGATTTATGTAGGATAAAAATGGAATTTTTTATCCAAGAGTTCTTCTTCAAAGAGTAGATCCCAATCTACTCTCACATCCATATAAGATCTTCAAGTCTTAACTCTAACCTTGCCTTGAAGTGCTCTTTCTCTCATAAGCCATCTAAACCAATGCTAGGCAACACCTTTCAGTTTTTGTATGACTATTATAAAACTCTCTTCATCTAAATAACCTCTCACTCTAGGGTAATCCTTAAGGTCTTGAACCCACTTCAAGTAGTGGTTTGGGTCCAGACTACCTTCAAAACAAGGTGGTTTTGTCATAATATCTTTTATTTAAGCTATTTTCTTTGTAAGTGTACTCACTCGATTTTTAAGTTATGGTGTGGTAGTATGATCCATGCTGAAACAAATGTGGGTTCTTAGGATTTTGGATCAAAGTGTGAACCTCTAGATGTAAAAGGAGAAGGTTTTATTGAAGGAATCAACCAAAAATATGACCTTTTTCCCGTCATACTAAATAATGCAGAATGGGAGAGAGCCTAAAAAATGCAAGGTGGTTAACCATCAATAGCCCTCAAGTAATAAGCTCTTAAAGCAAGAAATTCAATGAAGTCTTGTGAATGTGGGAGAAAAGCAAATAAAGGGAGATGACTAAGACAAAGGCTCAACCCCTCCACTGTAATTACCTCAACAATCCACCAATTAATGCTCTAAATCAAATGCACTAAAAATTAATTTAAAAGACTAACTTAATCAGCATTCAAGCACTCAAAATATTTGAAGTAAAGAAAGAAATTTTTGTAGGAAAGAAAAGCATTTAAGATTTCCTTCATTAATTCTCAAATCAAGTCTTTTGTCTAAGTGAATACAAAAGGCTAATTTATAGTGACAAAAATAACTGCTACCTCCCCCAAGTTATAAAGATCAGCCAATAGAATGAAGCAACAAGAGAGTTAGTTTGGACCAATAGGATTCAAACACTCATTCTAACCAATGACATTATAACAACAACTTAAGTACATGAAAATCGAAATTAAAAGCTTCTAGACTGGTGATGAGTTGTCCAAATACAAGCGTGAAATTTTGGCTGCACTTTCACTCGCTTGGAGCATCCTTTATGATTTCAAATGGAAGAACTTAAAAACCATTTTCGAAAGAATATTTGATGGAGATTTGTACTAATTTTCCATACAATATAAACCCGTTAATCATGGATTTGATGGCCTAATCGAGCTCGTATTTAAAATTGTGCATTTTCAGATTCATAATGACCTCTTCTCGATTTTTGCCTTATGACTTGATAAATACTTGAACTGTGCAGGCATTTGATAGCTTGTTAGAAAGTAGACTTTTAGGGATTTTCAAACATAGAAAAACACAAATTTTGGACCTTATTTACGCATCCAAAAAGTAACCCAAAGTGTATATATGAATTAAAAAAATTTTAAACAACTTC
>Ga0058701_10005961_pt1 | contig 10215 bp, 4 predicted proteins | sample AgamicOrMae_FD_97039 | JGI IMG/M metagenome (GOLD analysis project Ga0058701, IMG submission 97039) | Agave microbial communities from Guanajuato, Mexico - Or.Ma.e | ecosystem: Host-associated > Plants > Phyllosphere > Phylloplane/Leaf | place: Guanajuato, Mexico | collected 2012-06-04 | reverse complement strand
TGGGTTCGAAAATGTGTACAAAAGAAAGCCCCCCCCCCCCCCGATTTCCAGAATTTTCAAGCGGTAAGGCACGCGTGCTAAGCGGTGTACGTTGTAGGCGCTAGGAACGGGGCACATTATTCATGACTGTATAATAAAGCAAAATAGCATTACTGCTCTTTCTAGTCTTCACTCTCTCGTGACATTTTTCAAGAGCTTCTGACTAAGAAAAAAGGGAGAAAAAAAGAGCGAGATGGGTCCGGAAAGCGTTACAACATTCCCCCTAAGAGCGCAAATCTCCGGGAAAAATGAGTTGAATTTCGCACTATTCAATGGAGAGGCGTAGGGATGTGTTATTAAAAACAGTTAATGGTACGAATCCAACGCAGAAGAGTTTGGTCGATTTACGAAGTTTGGTTTGCCAGTCCTGTACTTTGAGACACTATGTGCTGAGCCTGTAAAATCCGTCTCTTTGTAACGAATACAGGGCTGAATTTTATTTATTTTCCAATATTTCGTCGCCAATCAAGCGAAACACAAGGAACTCTACTCAATTTTTAGCCAGCGTCGCCAAGCCTGCCAGTTGTTGCCATCAAAAACTAATCAGCAATTTTTTTTTTCAAATTTCATGCCTGGTTTGGCAGATTTTGGAACTAAAATTTTTGATTTTCTCTCTGAAATTTGAGTGCACAGGACTCATGCAGCGTGCTTAATACTTCATTTCTTAGGAAATACCAGGTAATAAGGTCACTTCTATTCGCACGCCTACGTTAATACAAGGGAGATTTGAAGGCTCGGAAACAAACCTAATACATTATAAATCGGAGAGAGTTTATCACTTCGTAATAAAAAACTAGAAAAAATAAAATTTTGAAAAATATCAACACCGTATAGTTTTCAGATTGTACATGAAACACTGCTTAAAACACCTTTTTCTACTGTTTAACTTTCGATCGGTCAATTAAAATTACATAATAGGTAACTTTAAGCTCATAGTATTCTGCGTATCATACACGCATAATAAAAAATATGGGTCTAAATGTGACTTTAATACTTGTGTATAACATGAACGACGACATAGCCGTCAAGCAGCCCCAAATGGATGGCAATCAAGCGCCGAATGTGAGCAGGTGAGCAATATTCAGCCGCCAAACACACGCAGCGAGCAATATCACTTTAAACTCATGCCAAGAACTGAATCGTTAGTCTGCGAATGGTGTGACAGTACGTCTGCAAGGTTGCTCCTTTCATCTCTCTCACCCTTCCCTTCCCTCCGAGGGAACGACCCTTCGACAAACCCAAGCTATTTCTCCCCGCATACCAGAGGTGTTCAAAATGTTCGCACGAAATTCCGGGGTCGTTCAAAGCTCAGAGATATGGGCATAGACATCCAAAAGAGACGAAATGGATACTTAAAGACTTATTTTGAGAATCAAAGTTCGCTAGCGCTTGCTTTGAACGAACGAAAGCGAGGGAATAGTTTGTTGGTGCCGTGGTCTACTGTGCTATATGAAATGTTATTCTGGCTTTTGAACTATTAAATGATGTTGAAGTAAGCCCGTGGGTCAGGAGGAGTTTGAAAGCTGCTCAGCTTATGTACTGACGACAGAGAACAAAACGGAACTTGTTTTCACACAGCTGGTACACTTGTAGATTTGCATGACTTTTCTGGAGTACTCGAAAGAATATTGTAATTGATAACCTAAAACTGATAAGCCCTTCTGTAAAAAAAAGGGGACTTCAAAATGTTTGAGTTTCTCTAAAAACCAATCGCTTATAAGCATTACTGAGGTCTCCAGAACCACCGCATAAATGGCGAAATGCTCTGCAAAACCGGAAACATTACTTTTTTTTAAGCGCTGAGGCTTGGAGAATGTCCTACTGAAGGCGTAACTATAAATTTAAAACAAAAGATAAAGCTCTGCTGTTCCCTTCCAAAAAAAAGGTTCAAATAAAATTATTCATCTTTTGTTGTTGCTTTACGAGATTCGGTCGGGTGACCACGGCGCCAAAACTAAAAACATTGGCAGAAAGCTGCCATGAATTGCACCCGAAAGTGTCACTTTAAAGAAAGACATATTTGTATATTATGCGCGCGTGGTCGATATATATTTGTAGTTCCGGGAGCGTTGTCACGTGACGCCGCGTGGCACAGCGTGGCCCGGCGCGGTCCGGCTCGCGAACGTCACATTCTAGTAAATCACATGCCGAAAACGGAAGGCAAATACAGGCATGACGAAGATTTATCGCCGAAGAGATAGTGAACGGCAACGGGTTATAGGAACAAGTATCGAAGCCACTTTGGGGCGCCAACAATTTCACTTGGAGGTCCATTACATCGCTGTATTGTTGCCACAGCAATTCGTGGATACGGTTCAGCGGTCGATGTTGCCTGACGTGGATCGATACGCGGCATGGCTGGAAGTAGCGGTATGTAAACGTGGGATAATATAACTGCTATGCAAAGAAGGAAAAAGGCCAGTTGATAGGCCTTACCGGAAGGTTAAACGGGTAAAAATGGTGAAGTCTATATTGGTTATTATTTACGATGCATGAGAAAGGTTTGCGGAACGCAAAAGTTTGCTAACTGCCTAAGGAGCTACTCCGTTCTGACAATGAGTATTTAAACGATTCCATTAAATATTTTTTTAATTAAGACAAGGGTAACGCTCTGACATGACCTACAAATAAAAAAAATACGAAAAAACTCGAGGAAAAAAAAACAATTTTTGAAATTATTAAGCATGAGAAAAAATAAAAAAAAAACTCGAGAAAAAAAATTAAAATTATTGAGCAAGAGAAAAAAGATAAAAAAAAAACAGTTCCCTCCTCCGCAACATCAAAGCCACCTGTCTTGACAAGGATCTTAATTTTTATCAAAGCTCCACAGCAACCTCCCCCCCTTTAAAAAAAACGCTAAAAAAGTAGAATATAATGTTAAAAGAATGCTGTAACCCATTACATCACTTGAAATTAAAAATACCGAAAAACGCTGAGCGTACGAGATTCTAACAAAGGGTGTTTGTACCTCAAGAGCTAGCGCACCCGAAAGGCTTAAAGGTATGTTCAGGTCACCGTGCTGAACCTTTCATAGACCGCCGAGATATGCCGAAGTTATTTCGTCTATGAGATTCCCTTCTCAGGCAAGCAAGGTTGATGGTCGTTTGGACCTACGGACACCAGGGGGCGCGGTGACGCCAGGAATTCGCCTGACGCCTACTAAGATACCAGGCGGGCATAAACACAACTTTAGACGCCGTACATTCTACCTCTTGTGATCTACCTTTCGTCTCTAGATCGAGCGACAGTGAAGCGAGGCAGGGAACACTGCACCTATATGATTTAACGCAACTATTACAGGTTATCCTGGAAGGGTAGTCTGTTCTCCCACAGAAATGATTTCTGGTGCAAAGAAAATTTCTCTTGATTTACCGGCAAAACACTTTCTTTCCTTGCTGGAAGAATTTTTTTCTTCTAGAATTGCTGTAGAATTCTTCTTCTAGTTAAAAGTAAAAGTTCTTTTGTCAAGAAAAAAATATTCTTGCAGCAAGAAAAAGAGTTGTTTAGTCATTACATCAAGACTAAATTTCTTGGCTTCAGAAAACATTTGTGGGTATAACAATATGAGGTATATTTATCAGCGTGATCATTAGCACCAGATTGGAGTGACGCCGAAACCAGCGTCTTTAATAGAGATAACTGCGCCTTAATTCCCTCTTGAATAGCGTCCAATCGAAAGAGCAACAAAAGTTGCGAATTTCTTTGCAGTTTTGTGCAAAGTCCATCTAATGAAGAGGCGCCACCGACGACGGATCATTAAAATGAGGAATAATCTTCAAATAAGACTTTTCTTCGCAAAGACGACGAATTAGCGGCTCAGTATACTTAGATGTCCCAAAAAACGCTAATTAACTTGACGAGCCCCGCCAAGTCGGCGTTGCTGGGCCACGCAAAACGGGACGCCTCAATACCGAGCATAGCGCTGCAACAAAAGACTTCTGCCAATATTTTCTGGTCCACTTTAAGCTCATTTAATACCCTATCAATAAATTGCGATAAAAAGGAATTTTCTTTTCAAGTACGGGAAATAATTCTTTTCTTGAAACTTAACAAAAACTTAAACATATTGAGAGAAATAAAAGGAGACTTTTTTGACACAAGCTTTAGTTTAAGAGATTGCGTAATTAACATAAGATACTTCCAACCTCGAAAAAAAGACGCGGCGTTGAAATGCAACGTTTAAGGGTGGAATTTTTCGTCTCAGTGGCATCTTACATCTCCACTCTAAGCAGAGCAAAGCCATTACCTAAACTAGGCTTACCAAACCCCATAATCATCAAATAACAAAACACCATAAACAGCTGTAAGTCCAGCTGAGAATGAAGCAAACATCCAATCGACAAGCACGCGGTACAGTCCACGAGGGTCAAAAACTGAGAAAAGACTGTCATATCGTACAAGGACACTTCAATTTACGTGCTACGTGCCTCGCTCCGCTATTGGTTAAGACTTCACGATGAATGGCTGACCACGAAAAGAAAGGAAAATCCGATGTTTCAAACTTTCCACCGCGAGAATCTTGACCTGGTCTTACGAGGCTCTGCGCCGTGGTCTACTGATTGATCGAGTACCTCCATTGTATCTCTGTGATTTCATTTCTTACCCCATGAGTACGAGTCGACTGCGCCTCCCTTTTTTAATTCTTTTTTGAGTGATTGATGAGTGATTCCTCTCTGGAGGCCGCTTCATTTGTTTCGATTCGATATCTGGGCGAAACCGCCACACGGTCAGACCTCCATTTTTCTTCGTCCGAGCTTTCTGTCCAAATAAGCACATGATCATATCCTCATTATGTCAACGCAGATGGAAGACTTTCCTATTCGATTAACCGCTTCGTGTTGCAATCCGATTCGCGAATTGAATAAGAAATCGCGGAAAATCAAATAGCGGCCACGTTACTCAAAGAGTATTCTCGTAAATTTTGGTTGTTTGTTTTCGTTAACCTTCTGCTCAACAAAGCAACTAATGTAGACTCACCAAAGACCATCTGTACTTTTACCTAAGATATGATTCTATCCAAAACAGTTTTCCATTTTTATATCAATTCATAATTCCATGTGTACCTCCTAACGACATTAAAACCCTTAACAGCCCAAAATATTTGGAGTAAAATTCAGTTTAAGAGAAATTGAAAGTATTTTCCCATTAAAATACGCAATTTTACGCTTTGGAAAATGCCGAAATAAGTAAATTTCAGGTTTCCAGAGGGGTGATATTTTTTAAATCGTAACAATACTGAACTTAAAAGATCCTGTAAAATAACTTTTTCTGTTTCCGAATGTCATCGCTGGGCGGTAGTGCGTTAATTTTCACTAGTGCTGGAAAGATGTGAATCTTTAGGTCTCTTTGGTTGAGCCGAACAGGAAAAAAATACATATGGGAGGCTGAATTCTTTTATCTCCGCGAGCTCGAGCATATTCGCCATCTCGTTTGGAGCATCCGGTCAGCGAACTGGATTTTTCGATGCCTGCTCACTTTTCACATACATCCCGAGTGGGTAACAGATGCCGGCTTTGCTTCTCTCTTTCGCCTGTTTGTTGTGGCATCATCCCCTCTTTTTCACCCTCTCCACCCGTTCAGCTCAATCATCCCCATCGGGGCTAGGCGGCCTTTTTTCGACCGGTGGAAAATCAACATGAGTACTGAATGCGCGCCGCGGCCACTTAATTGAATTCTCTCTTTGAAAGGTGCGTCCGAATTGATTTGATTTTCTTGAGTTGGATCGGAGATCGAGTCCCATCCCACAGTGAAAATGATCGCCTCTCATTCCTTAGCGGGGTTTGACGATTCGGGTCACTAGATTCCAATTCATTATTCAAACTGTCCAAAAAGCCCCTTTTCTGATTACTTCCTTTAAATCCCTACCTTTTAGAATAGGTTCATGCACGAACCATTTCATTTCACCTCTCTGCCACAACGAAAAATCCGCCAGCGCAGAATATGCCATTTCTTTGGCACTTTTACTAGGAACAAGAATTCCACTCGATTTGGACCCAATATAATGAGGTATTGGATTGGTGATTGAAATCACGAAAAAGAACTATCATCCGCAGTTACTCCTCAAATATATTGAGACTATAAAATATTGTTTGAAAAAAAAATCATCTTTGAAAGATAGCCAGATAATATCCTTCTTAGGTCGTTTTTTACAATGAAAAATGCGACTTCTTTTTTTTAAATATTTTTTCTTAATTGAAAATGTTTTGTTTTCGGTCATCACCTAAGAGGTTTTTTTTTAAAAAAAAAATATTGATTTTAGAATAAATTTTTGGGACCGCACTAAAGATCGCAATGACAATATCTGCTCACCCCTCCCCCAAAAAAAAAAGACATAATAACCTCAACACAACAGGAGCTAAGTGCAACCTGCACTCACTCAAAACGTTTCAAGATTTCACGAATTCTGGAAAAAATGTTTGAGGTCCGATCCAGTTTCTAAAAGCTGCGTATGATGAGATCTATTCTTCACATTCAGCTGGTCTGGACTCTCGGCAAATATTTACTCCAAGACGGAAGTGCCTACTTAATTAATAACAAAAAACTCATCAACGTTGCAAAACGCAAAACTTAATCAGCTCCAAAATATCACTTCACAATAGAATGGTTGCAGTTACATACAAGGACTCTCACAGCGATCCCAGGGCGAAATCGCGCCAAGAACAAGTGGTGCTGCTAATGTTCTTTGCAATACCATTCCTATTACAAACCAGAGATGAGGTCCGCACGCCCAACGCCAAATAGGGCGTGTTAAGTACGGCTACTCATATCCGATATGAGAAAAAGATACAACTGTCATGCATGAAAAATGCCTGGCTTGGAAGTCCGCGTGAGGTAATTAGGTAATAACCAGCTCTTTCTATTCCTTTCGAGAAGCTCAAAGTAATGAAACAAAGTAACGAACATTACTAAAATCTTTTACGGATCAATAAGTGGATTGTTAATACAGAAGTTTTCGTTGGAAAACACGGCGAAAGTTTTTTGTTCTATCAACAAATATTAGGTATACCCATAATTGATCTTGTAGTTGACTTTGTCAGTCTAGGTTACGAATTGAATTAAGCGAAATTACCTACGGTTTATTACTAGCCTAACTTGATCTGGTTCCTAAGAGGCCTTAAAATAGTAAGCTCCTATTCACGACTGCGCTATAATCGAAGACGTTCAAAGAATATGCGTCACATTAAATCTATCGAAAACTTCGCGACCGAGTTAGGTTATCTTTAATATGAATAAGTTAGGCCAAGGCTCAGCTCAAATGCCAGCGATTTGAGTAGTGTATTCATAAAAAAAAATCTGAGACATTTTTGCAAAATCTCAATACACAGCAAAAAAAATGTTGAATAATCAACTGTAATTTACTTGAAAAAACTTCTGCTTCAGCAAAAAAAAAAATACTTTTTTTCTGTATTCAAAATAGACCAGCGTCGCTGCAAATTTTCGCTTAGAAGCATTTTTAGCGGCATCGCGCAACAGAGTTCCTCCCGAGACAACAAAAACGGTTTCTTCCGGGTCGAAGAACCCAATTAAAACAATCGCAATGGAGCAATAACAAAATGGTTGTGCCGACAAATCAAATCATTTCAGCTCCCCACGAACTTGGAGAATCTCGGCGAGATTCCGTTCAAAGCCATTCTTCTTCTTTGGAATACAAAAGACACGCAATGCCAAACAAGGATCCTAGCTGAGAATCGAGAATAGTAGAGGCCTACACGCGGCGCGGCGCGGCGGGGCAGACCAGCGCCAAGAATGAGCGAACGGGGGTCGTAACTGCAGACGGGGACTGGCGCACCGACGACCCTCATGCTTCCGTGTTTTATAGGGCAAAACTTACGAGAGTTTATCAATATGTCGACAGAAGCATTCGGCCGGCTTTACGACTCAACAAATATGAGAATCCGGGACAGTATTTATATGTGCACGAAATGCCGATCATAGGAGAAGGGCGCAAGCACGGCTTGAGTCCATAAACCGTACCAGAATAAAATCGGGGTAAAGGGTTCCGCTTCCGAAGTAAAGTGGATCTACTCATTGGTCCCACTTGTCAGCTCATTTTCGGGAGCGAAATATTGTATATACGTTATCGATATATCCACACTATTTTTAAGAGTAAAAATCTCTTGCCTCATGTGATACACACCTTGCCGAGCGCGCGGGGCGACAGTGTGGTAAGGTAACGTAGGCAAGGTGTAAGTTAAGTGGACCCCGGTTACGTTCAACAAACGTGGGTTAACGAAGGTTAGGTTTAGTGCCCCGTTACCAGGAGTCACCGCTGTCGCCAAACCTGATGTCTTTTACTTTCAGGCATCGAGCGAATAGAGAAATCGGGGTGACCGTTCGATTAAGTTAACCAAGGTTAGTTTACCTAAAGTTAAGTTACCTAAAGTTAGGTTACCTTAAGTTAGGTTACCATAAGTTAGGTTACCTTAAGTTAGGTTACCTAAAGTTAGGTTACCTAAAGTTAGTTCACCTAAGATTAGGTTACTTAAGGTTAGGTAACCTAAGTTTAGGTTGCCTAAAGTTAGGTATTCGGGTGATTGATGTGTTCGGCATAGTAGCAAAGGTTGGAACACAAGAGGAGGAAAATTCAGTGCATCAAATTCACAGTGAGCAAAACAAGGTCAGATACTCCTTACGCTACTTTGATGATCGAATAAAAGTTTTTGAATTCTCCAAGGCGACTTGATGCTCTCCCGTGTGTCGATGACAAATGACAATCGTCCGTCGAAATTCCGCCAATCAAAACAACTCGATTTGTTCGAGTGGGGGGGCGGTTACCGATTGATTGGCTGAATGACTCGCGTCAACAATCCGCCAATCGAGCGTGAAGCGCTAATGTTAAAGACCCAATCAAATGTTGACTCAGTCGCTGGGCAATCGTCACTATTTCCTTTGTTTGCACAAACATACGAGTATAGGAAAGGTAGGACGCGTACAGAAAGCAACCAAATTTTCTGCGATACAATTATCGCGACGAATTCTGAGGGTTCCCTACAGAGAAGGACGTAAAACTGCTTACAGGGTACTTGGCTACAGAGGGAAAAAAAATGGAAAAAATGGCGTACCTACACCGAGCTTATCGACTCTTGCAAGCACAATACTGAGCCGACCCCATTACAACATTATCAGGACTCAACTTTTTCGTCACAGCAACTTTGCGAGATGCCAGAAAGGAAGTTGACGAGTGGGGGTGCGGCGAAGAGGGGGGGGGTGAATATCGGCTCTTTCAAACAGGTCGACGAACAAAATCCTTCACATCCAAGTTAGTATCCGCTTTCTACGCCCATCGACTTTCAGCCCCTCCCCCCCCCTCTCGCCGCCCCCTCCCAGGCTATGCCAACATTATCCATGGAGAAAACGGGGTGCACAGAAAAAAAAGAAACAAAGAATTTACAGATACAATAAACGAGTTCTTGCTTTTCACGTTATCTCGCCGCCCTGCAAGACGCAAATATTGGGATGGTGTACCTAACAAGCCGATCTGTGCCAAGAAAGATTTCATTCGTCCATTTTTTTAATACTATTTTATTATTTGGTTAAGTTTTGTATTTAGCCCTTTTTTGTTTTTGTTGGTGCTTGCAATTTTGTAAAATGATGTTTCTGAAGTGATGAAAGTCTTACTTTAAGGCAAAGTTGAGGAAGTAATTTTGTCTGAAACACACGAGTTAAGGTTTTCGTGGTACTGAATGTTTGATTCGGGTCGTTAGGCTATTTTTTGTTTAAGTATGTTTCACGTGCTTTTCATTGTTCCTTACTTTAAATTTTTAGTTTATTGAAGACACATTAAAAGAAAATGACATGTGCGGATGTTGAAAGTTTGCATCAGCAAAGTTTCTACAGTATTCGTTAAATTTTCGAGATAACCTATAAAAAGCTATACTACATTAATTGTCATGAGTTCAGCAGTTTCTATTGATATGACTTATTGCGATATCTCATCGATTACTCTACATGCGTTTTACACTCGTTATACCTTCATATCTAAATAAAAGACTTAAGACGACCCTGAGAAATATTAAACCACTACCGCCCAGCGATGCCGTTCGGAAACAGGAAAAAATTATTTTAAAGGGTCTTTCCAGTTCAGTATTGTCAGAATTGAAAAAATATCACCCCTCTGGAAACCTGAAATTTAATAATTTAGGCATTTCCCAAAGCTTGAAATTACGTTATTTAATG
>Ga0058701_10005960_pt1 | contig 10216 bp, 6 predicted proteins | sample AgamicOrMae_FD_97039 | JGI IMG/M metagenome (GOLD analysis project Ga0058701, IMG submission 97039) | Agave microbial communities from Guanajuato, Mexico - Or.Ma.e | ecosystem: Host-associated > Plants > Phyllosphere > Phylloplane/Leaf | place: Guanajuato, Mexico | collected 2012-06-04 | reverse complement strand
TACAGAGTGGGATGAGATTGGTTGGGATAAGGTAGGAAAATGTTTTTTTAATTATTTTTTTTATTTCTTTTTTAAAGAGAAACGTTTAATTTATTGGTCGAACTATTCTGAAGAGCCGCAACCATGATCAAACACTCACCATCTTCACAGAATGGTTGTTGTGCTCACCGATAATCCCACTATAAGACCGTCCCATATTTGGGCTCTAAGAGCAGGCAAATGCACGTGAAACCTCATAACCACAGCATATCGTGCTCAATTACTGTGCCCATATTCCCATCAGGATTTTTGTAGCTGCCAGTTAAATACATCGTGCGTTGAGAAGACACGAAAAGACGTTCCCGCCGTAAAGATCGCAATTTACGTCCAAAACACGCCGCACAGAGAGTCTGCTGAGAGGGAAGTCTTTGCTCAAGTATGAAAAAGATCTCAAGTCGGTACCTCCCCCAGACGGAACAAGAAGTGACAAATTGAAGGAGAGGAGGAGAAGGGGGGAGGTGCGATGGAAAAGATAGTCGATCTGGTCTTGAGATAGCTTGAAATACACCGAAGAAAATAATATCTGCCTAATGAAGTATGAAATGAACTTTTTGTTTACGGGATTGCATAATTTTCGTGCCAATAGTGCACTTACCGCTAACTTTCAAGCAAAGGAACGCACACAAAGATTATTTTTTTAAGACTTAGCGCCTTGCAAAAAATGCATTAGAAAGCAAATATTTTCATATACTACATTGAGAATTTCAAATCCTTTACTGCCCAGTGATGCCGTTCGGAAACAGAAAAATGTATTTTAAAGGATCTTTTCAGTTCAATATTGTCACAATTCAAAAAATGTCAACCCCCTGGATACCTGAAATTTAATTATTTAGGCATTTACAAAGCTTAAAATTGCGTTTTTCGATGGAAAAAAAAATCCTTGCAATATCTCTCAAGCTAAACACTCCAGATACTTTGGGCTGTTAAGGGTTAAGCTACTGCACAAGAACTATTCCCTGTTTTATGTATGAAGGTAAAACAGAGGAGGAGCGAAATTAGGTTATTTTCAAAGATAACCTTGCGAACAACCATATCAATGAAGTGCTCTCGACGAGACCTTTTCATTGATATGGTTTTATTTGATATATGGTATATATGGTAGGGTATATTGATATATGGCATGATTTTATTGATGGGTCTATCACCCAAATTTCGCTCTCGCCCTGTTTCACCTTTAAACCCAAAACAGGTATGGGACTGCCTTAACCGCAAGGGTTGATTTTTACTGTGTGTCGCCCGTTTTATTACTGCGTCGAAAGATGAAAGTACGGTATAACGTAGGGCCAGATTGAATGTGCGCGTAATCCGTTGGAAGCGAGCTGGCAAGCAGCCATGCAAAGTACGCTAAATTGGAATAAACGGTCCGCCCGCAAGAATCCAATTCTTGAAACATTTTATTAGCGACATGAGCTCCAGAGAAATATTTTCGTCGGCCGTAATTAGAGGATTCTTCGGAGTGGAACCAACGCAAGCGCTGCATCGCTTGCTCCGCGCGCCGGTCGTCTGTCTGTCTGTCCGTCCGGGCTCCGGACCACTCCGTGCCAAGCACACGTCTTCCTCAAGTTCAAGGTCACATTCCCCCACATCAATTTCCGCCAACCTTCAATTATCCCAGCCATATTAACATAATTAATAGCGAACTTTTCATATAAACAGTTCCCTCCTGCCTCCCCTCTGCACTAGTCTACGATTTTTCCGGTGTTTTAGGGCCAGTAAAACACAGCTCTTGTTTTAGGTACGCAGGAAAAACCTAAACCCTGTTTTAGGTACACAGCAAAAACTAGCCCCTGTTTTAGGTATTCACATACACGTTTTAAGTGTGAAGGAGATATAGGAGAAGAGCAAAATTTGTTTATTTTTTAACATAAACATACTAAAAACTATACCACTGAAACAATCTCTTCGAGAGCTCGTAATTAAAGTGATATGGTTATTTGTAAGGGTATCTTTAAAAATGACCGAATTACGCTATTTCCGTTTTACCTTCATACCTAAAATAGGTATCAAACTACCAAAAAAAAGGGGTTACTTTTTACTGTATGTAGATCGTCGCGGGTAAGTTTAACATTTTTTATTTAAAATGAAATTCGTACCTCTGCAGTTTTTCTAACTTTAGAATACTTTCCAGATATTATTTCCCTCCTTGTCCACTTCCCGCTTAGACATTTCCCTGGCCTTGTGGTAACCATGTATTATATCAGGTTACATTACATTCAGGTTAAAATGTAGTTTGAATAGGGTAGCTGTCATAAGCGCCAAAAACCACAAGCGCCAACGCCGCAAGCGCTGATCCGTAACCGCCAAACGAGAAAAGTCGTAAACGCCAAAGGTCTTAACCGCAATACTAACCTTACCAAACCTAACTTAACCTAATCTAACCTGAACGAACTTTGGCGTTTGCGACTTTTCTCGTTTGGCGGTTACGGACTGGCGCTTGCGGCGATGGCGCTTGTGATTTTTGGCGCTATCGAATGCCCCTCGTTTGAATAATTTCGCGGTGATAAAGTTCATTCGACACGTTAAATTGAATCATGTCAAAAACGGGCAAGTCTAGTTGAGTTGGGTTTCCGAACCGCGTCCGCATACAGTACTGCTTTTCCAAAACGGATTCGTGGGTCTTGTCTGAAGCACACCATAAAGTGGTAATTTAAATGCCTCCGCCGAATTAAAGTGGCAAGGAACACAAAAGAGTAAGATTACAGGTTCAGCCATCACGGTTGCTATGGCGAGTTTCATCATTTCGTAACATAATGGACAGGCAGCCTTGGAAAGGAAACACGAATCACAAAAATATTTGTCTTCCTGCAAAATTAACTTCCCTTTCGTCAATAAATCGTACAGCCATACTCAAAATAAAATCGTATAGCCATACTCAAAATAAAATAAAAAAGACTGTACTTCATGGGTGGATTACTCTGTGTGATGTAATCTCAAAAAAGCAACAAAACGATTGAATTGCACCAACAACTCTTGTGACCACTTCAAAATAAGTCTGATTTTCTTTTAATTTTTACAAACAAACCTGATCTTTTTTTTTCACGAATTCCTAGAAACACCGTGTAAGGATTTGTTAAAAAATGCAGAGACGTATTTGGTGATGTAACTGTACAGTGACTGATGTTGTGTCGCATTCAAATCTACAGAATTTTCGTTTCCCGTAATTTATGTCGGCGATACCATTGAAATGATCAGGCTAAGCGCGAGGTCTTAATTATTTAAATGCATTAGTATAACTAACACAAATTTCGAACTTGCGACAAGAAATTAATTCAACAAGAATTTTTCTTACAACAAAGTTTTCTTTTTTTCTGATCGCAAGACATTCTTTTCTTGGTTCAAGAAGAATTCGCACTAAGAAAGAATTATTGTTGCAAGAAGAATTCTTTTTGATTTTTTTTAATCCTCCAAGAAAAAAAATTCTTGTGCCAAGAAAAGAAAGTCTTGCGACCAGAAAAAAAAGTTTTGTCAAAGAAACATTTTCTTGGCATCAGATTTTTTTTTGAAATCCGCAGGTATGTGTTTCAGAGGGCGGTCGGAAAATTCTAGATATGTGTGATTTACTGTCATCGTGGCCTTTTAAACTCCGGTGAATGAACTCCAGCGAAGCAAGAGATGCTGCATGCAGGTCATGGCGGCGGCGGTGCCGCGGCAACGGCGGCGGTGCGGCGGCAACGGCGGCGGCTATCCTCGGCGTTGACTCCCTCCGCGCCTAGACCCGGGCTCGATCTCGCCTTCGGAACTCCGACTCGACTCGCCTCAACTCGGCTCCAAAACCCGAAACTAACAGCTCACAATCCTTTTAAATTTGACCCACTTATGTAACGTCACAATTTCGGTGAACTCGCCCTCAAACATATCCGTCCTCTGTTCGCTCTAGGCCCTGCATGATCAGATTTGGCGCGGCGATTTTTGTTTAATTTTACCTAATTGCGGTAATCTTCCATGGTGAAGCATCACAGATTCCGGAATCGTTTTAAACTCTCTCGAAATCTGTGCAAAAGTCGCTGCGAAATGAAATTTAAATTTCACTGGCAGCAAAAAGAACGAGTCTTGTGAATATTATTTTTTTATATTCATTGCAAGCTCTGCTCACATGTGTTTTAAAGTGCTTCTTCCAAATAGAGCAGAAATGGAAATGAATTGGTTAAACCAGAGTAGAAAGCTGAGCGTTAGCACCATTTTTTAGGCCCTTAGCTAATTAAAAATTCTAATCAGTTTGTTCTCTCACCGTTTTTATTTATACTTCCAGTTAGCAGACGACAGAATATTCGAAACAATCACGCCCACATTTGCAACAAAAAGAAGGAATTTTTTGTAATTGCATTCTAACTTAATCTGTAAAAGTTTAGGATACAAAACATGTTTCAAAGTAATAACAGATTCACATGAAGAGGGTTTTCCAATGTTTTGAAATAAATTCAAGGTTTTTGTTGAAGTAATCATTACCTGCTCATTTAATTTCAAATGCTTTACTTATCAAAACACATTTGATCTCGTTGACCTGAAATTAAGTCATCGTGCTTAAACAAGAACTTAGGAGTGATGTCACCCCAAAAATGCCTCAAAAATTAGACAAATATTTCTTTTAAAAAATCAACAAAAATTAATTTAGACGAGGCATAAGGTCGTTTTTATTGTGCCGAGTTGCACAAAACAGGCCAATGTAGCAGGAAATATTGCTTGATAAGGAAATATAGTAATGGATCAATAAGAGCCCAATCGGTTAAATTTCTCACATAAAAAAGAAGTTTTTTTTTCTTTTATGGGACTCATCAGAAGTCAGGTGGCCCATTATTTCTTGTTGCAAGCTTGTTTCCTAATCGCAGAAGACCAAGTTCTCAATTTGAATAATCTCCGTCCAACTACTTTGTACTGAAATGCCGCTGAGGAATAATTTTAATAAACAGCCACCTCGTAGAAAGGAAAGTTCCCTTTCTGTGAGTTGGACTTGAATTAAATTTAGCTCAATCAAAGTTGCAGTAATTACTGGCGTGCAGTCCACACCACACCCCGAATCTTTAAAGTCCCCTCGATCGAAAACTTTTATTCAAGTTGCGGGCGGAATGTTATTGGCCGAAATTCCAATCAGTCTTCTTAATTGGGATTAATCCAAGTTATTGTTGAAAAAAAAAGTTAGCGGCGCAATGAGATTTGACGAGGCGATAAACGCATTCAGGATCCACATCTTATAGTATCAAATATAATTTCGATTACGATGATTATTATTGCAAGTTAAAAAAGATAGATTAGCTTTACTATATAGGAAGTTTATAATTTTGAGAACTTGTAATAAAAGGTTCAGGTGGACAAATAAATCCATCCATCCTGCAACCGCGTATACACGATAGTGTTGAGATTGCCTACCTTCGCTTGGTATCAGGCAAAGGGGGGTAGGCAACCGCAACACATCCCTGCATTGGGGGTTGTAGGATAGACAGACAGATCTTTGATCTTTCCAAGGACAACGAAGGACAACGAAAAGAGCTTGGCAAAAAGCCTAAGAAACCATGCTTGGTTCTAATTTTATTAGCTTGAAAGCGACTCATACACCGATAAGATGTAAAACTCTAATGGTTCCCAAGGTTCAATTTGACAAAACCGCGATATTCGGCGAGACTTACTTAACGTAAAACTAACCGACCTTCTTTTCCATCATATGACCCACTTTCAGAAGAGCATTGCTTTGGGGTTACGAGGTCACGAATCAAGTCATTTAACGCGCATTTTAAACCGGCCACAATTTAAATGACAGCAAATTAATGCGCTAGCATCATCATATACGAGAGCTGGCGGGGCAAATAAGCAGGCGTATCCCTTCCGTGGAAATAAATTAAATCTGCCTTATTGGCACTCCTCCCGCGTGCACACAGCGATTATAAACCCTAATAAATGTCGTTTCCCGCGCGCACCAACAGCCCTCGAGGCCAAAAGCTTTTTCTCACCACGTTTTCGCAGTCGCCAACAAATGACGAAAACGCCGCTTGATTATGAAAAATTCACAGGGCAAGGGCGGGACCGCAGCGGGAGCGTGCTGCTGTGGGAGAAAACAATGAATATGAGAAATTTCGCGGCAGGCGTCAGTCCGTATGAGAGGGAAAATAGGCTGACTGGGTCCAGTTTAGCGGTGAACCGAGCTGGGTAACCTTTGAATCACTTTCACGTCACGTCTCGCCGTTCACACATTCACTATGGTGACCTTTACGGTGTGGGTAGACGATCCTCAACTTCTTTCAGGCTACTTTGGGACCCGCAAAGCTCTTTTCGTGAGAGGAATTCTCCAGAATGACTCAGAATCCGTTTACTTTTAGGAGAGTTGAAAAAAAAGGAAAATCGTCAAAATTTAATAAAACAAAAATATCCATTATATGATTAAATGGTCAAGATTGAGAGCATACGCTTTCGAATTATAATACATGATGCCAAAGTGAATAAGCGCTTAAATTAAGGGGGTGGGTTGCTACACAAATCATGAAAAAATATGTTCCAAAATATGCAAAAACACTAAAAAAGAAGAAAAGTGATACAATATTCTAAACCTAAGAAAAAAAGCTTACACAAATGATAACGAGAAAATGTAAACATTACTAAACATGGCTATCAAAAACTCCATGAACATAACGAATTATTACGAGTTAAGAAATCATCCATAAAAGATACTCTAAAATTACTAAAAATGATACAAAACCTCAAAAACACTCAACAATTATTACCTTCATACTATGAAGAAAATTCACACCTCGATTTCGCACATACCGAAGTTCAACGATTCCGAAAGGTTTGCTGCTCGTTCCTATCGAAAGCCCTTGAAGTCGAATTCACTAGGCAAATAAGGGTCCGTCTATTAATAATTTCATTACGCTTGTAATTAATTGCATTACACATATAGGGGTGGAAGGGTCAGCGGAACCATATTTGGTATAGGAAAAAGCGTAACCTAAGGGGAGGGGATCTCAAAGTGTTGTAACATGCGTAACTTTAATAAAGGACGGTCCCTAACAACATACCTTCGCCGACTCGAACCAATTGATATTAACCCAAGTCCCAGTAGCCTAAAAACATTGACGTATAGACGTTTCCGATAACTGTCAGCTCGCATAAAATTTACTATTGCAGAAAAATTAATCCTTGTGAATAAATTAATAACTTGCACAGCCAATTATGCCATACCCGCCTAGCCCAAGAGATAGATCTATGACCTAGATTGCGATTGAATACTGGTCTCACTTGTTAGTTTCATCTCCGGTCCAGCTCATTCTCTGAGGAGGGGGCGGAGGCTGGAAGCAGTCCAAGCTAAGGTAGTTCAAGCCAGCCACGATTTTGTCTTCATTCGAGTGAACGATACCTTAATGAGTTAATTATTTCCGTTTCGAATAGAGATTAGTAGTGTTCTGCAGGAATGCCGCTGTATGCGCAGTATGCCGGATTCGCAACAAAGACGAATTTTCAATTCCACCGCCTTCTTTTAAGTTCCCCGCCGTGCCTTTGGCATTCGGGGCACCGCCCTCTATCCGACCCATCACGATTGGGTCCTCATGTCACGTGACCAGCTTGTTTCAAAATAAGTCGCAACTTGTCCCTATTAAATACTGCGTGGAACAAAGACGCAGTTGCCAATTCAAAAATGTACGAATACTCATTTAAAAAAGGTAAGATATTAAAAAATATATTTTTTAGTCTACTTGAGGTTATTACATCGTTGGAGTTTATAGGGATAGGAATATTACGTCAACGCAATTCAGGGAGGAAAAAACTACATGATATATCGTGTTCCAGTGTCAGCTATTGGATGCGATTTCCAATGTAAAAAGTGCTAGTTACTTTGACAGACAAAAGCGAATCATTTGGTTTTACTGTCATAAAAAAAAGAAAAACACTTTGTAAGTACAGTGCTCTAGGAACTCGTATACCCATCACTCAAAAGTAGTGACGGCACCGATTCAGAGAAGTGTCTTGTCTGGATACTGGATCACTTTTCAGCCTGATAAAATTGGAAAGCGTTTTCGGGTTTGGCAGAGAAGGAAAGCTGGGCTCATGAACAATGCAATTTTTCCCCTTTCAGATGTTATGGCGTCCGTCTAGTAGTTGGCCGGCGGGTAGGTATCACGAAACGCAATCTCTTCCGGTATTTGCCTTTCTTCGTAGCACCTTCTTCCCGAAGAGAAGAACACTCACCTTTCAGCCATTGTAATACGTGGAATCTCCGATTTCTTTCGCGGAAAAGCGGAAGCGGGAAGGATATACGCGCTTGCAGATACACCGGCCACCAGACCGACTTAACATGACGTAAACTAACCTACCTTAGTCTAGCGCAACAATCTAAATATATTTAACTAAACCTACCTTAATCCTTCACAGTCCGAAGTATTTGGAGTGAAATTTAGCTTAAGAGAAATCAGACGGATTTTTTCACTAAAATACGCTTTAAGCTTTCTAAATTGCCTAAATTATAAAATTTCAGGTTTCCAGAGGGGTGATATTTTTTTGAGACAATACTGAACTGAAAAGATACTCTAAAATATTTTTTCTGTTGCCGAACGCCATCGCTGAGCGGTAAAGGGTTAATCTACCGAAACCAAAACTACCTTAACCTAAGGTACCTTGACTTCAGTAACCTCATTCTTAAACCTTCACCTAAACCTACAATAACATAAACCTAACTTAACCTTAGACTTCTTTAATCTAACAAAGCCCCTTAAGCTAGACCAATCTTAACCTAAACCTAACATTAATCTACTTTAACCTAAACCTATATTAACCGAACGTTACTTTAATCTGAACCTCTCTGAACACAAACCCACCTTAACCTAAACTTGACAAAACCTAACTTCACCTTACTCTAATAAGTTTTAAATGATTACCTAATTGCTAACTCTTACTTAATAAACCAAAACCTATCTTCACATAACGTACCCTACTACCTTCATCTAACTCAAACAAGTCTAAAATTATTACCTAATTGCTGGGCAATAAAGGGTTAAATCAAAGTTCACCGGCTCAAAGAAATGGGTTAAACCATATCAGCCCATGTTTCAAAAAAAAGACTATAGCCGACTATAATTGGCTAGCTCGATTTTCAAAGTTATCAAATCAAAACGCATTGCAACTTGCAGTTCACCTCGATTTACGATACGACCTCTGTATAGATAGAAAGAGTAAGTCGCTCGAGAGTGAAGCGAGTGCGAGTGAGAGAACGACTTTTCTCAAGGACGCTGTAGTTTCCCTTCGAAAAATCTCGCTTTCAAATCACCTGGATCAACATAACCCAATGCTACCATTTTTGATGAGACCGAATTCGTGAAGTGTTGTGGAGGCTTCAAGTGAGACCTCCCGGGCATGAAGCCTCTCTCGCAAGGCAACACGAATCTCTTCAATCCGCTCAAAAAATAAACGAGTTACTTCCCCCTCCAAGATGTATATTTAGCGAGGGCTGTGAATGACTTTCTTCCTTATCAGCTCGACTTTGGAAAGCAAGGTTGGGGGTTGCCTAAGTTGAGTAAATGCTCGATTCTCGAACGTAGGTTTTCAATCATTTTGGCTATTCATTACTTATCAAGCAACTTAAATGACACGGTACATTAGACAGCTGACATTTGAAAGCTTTTTTTTTAATTTAAAAATAAACATTTTCTAAAAAAAATGAGCTCGAAATTAACACACAAAATAAAAACATATACCGACGTTGGATATAACGACAAACTTTGGATAGAACGAAATTTCGGACTCAGATTCGACCTGCCATACGTCGAAAATATCAGATATAAAAACGCCTGAGTACCAACAATACCGGCTACAGTAAAGAGACCTCAGTTCTATTTTTTTGTTGTTTTTTTCGTTTTTTGTTTTTTTCCATCGGATATAACGACGGCCGGGCGGAAGTGCGAGGAAGAAAATGATTTGGCCAACCGGCAGCAGGGCAGCGTCTACCTCGCCCATCTTTCTTGCGGTGTAAACAGAACGCACCGTTCTTTTAACTGTACTCGTACGCACCCCAACTCCGTGCTCTTTTCCAATGTTCTGTTTCCTTTAACTCAGATTCCATGCGTTTTAAGTCCGGCTGTTTTGATTTATCTGTCATGGGAACTTACACAAAAATGAACGATTTAATATTCAAATAAGTTTTCTTTTTTATTACTCTCTATAATGAAAAAAAAATGTTTTTATACATAAATGTCATATT
>Ga0058701_10005959_pt1 | contig 10218 bp, 6 predicted proteins | sample AgamicOrMae_FD_97039 | JGI IMG/M metagenome (GOLD analysis project Ga0058701, IMG submission 97039) | Agave microbial communities from Guanajuato, Mexico - Or.Ma.e | ecosystem: Host-associated > Plants > Phyllosphere > Phylloplane/Leaf | place: Guanajuato, Mexico | collected 2012-06-04 | reverse complement strand
TAAATAAATAAATAAATAAATAAATAAATAAATAAATAAATAAATAAATAAATAAATAAATAAATAAATAAATAAAAAAAAAATAAACTGATGATAAAGCAATCTTCAGATTACAAGTTAAATTTTTTCCAAAACCAATAAATAATGTTTTCTCAAGGATACGCATTGAGGCCTGTCATGGCGACGCAAGGGTTGTTCGCAATAGCAAACTGACGAAGATCGCGAAGATTCACTAAATAGGAAACTTGGTTGAGATCAGTTATATTATTATTAGCTACTGATAATGTATCCAGAGACGGTGGCAAGAATCGGTCACACGCCTGAAGGTGACCAATCTTATTCCCATTCAACAGCAGAGTCTAGAAGAAAAAAATATGCATACAAATATTTTTACCAGAATATTTGCACGTTGAGGTTACTTTTTTTATATTTTTTTATGCCATTCCTTACCTTTAAATTTGACAAGTGAGACAGATCTGAAATATGCGTTATTTCATTTTCAGAGAGATCTAGATGCTCCAACATTGTATTTGTGTTCAAATGCTCAATGATCTAAACAGAAATGCACCTTAGTGAGAACAAAGAGCAGAAAATCAATAAGATTGATAATGTGAGAACCTTTACCTTGATATTGTTCCCTGCTAAGATCAGAGATCTCAGCATGGTAAGATCTTTCAGGCCTTCTATAGTTAGGATGCCATTCCTTGATAAGTTAAGTGTAACTAGGTGGTGAAGACGAACCACTCCATACATACGTAAAAGACCATTTTGGGCTGCAGACAGCTATTAAGAGAAAAGCAATAATCATTATTACAACGCCAACACCAAATGAAGATGGTTGGGTTTTGAATAATCATGGAACATACAGTTTTTAGAGCTGAGTATGAGTCGATGGCATCTAATCGAGTTAGCTCATTTCCATCTAGAATTAACTTGGACACTTTTGCTTGAGCAGGAGATGTTGGTTTGGGAACTTTCTTTAGCCCTTGATTACTTAGATCCAAGATATCATCTTCTAACTCTGCAAATGAATAAAGAGACAGATTAACATGGAGGATACAGATAAATTTTGAAAATGATAAAATAATCCTCTTGGTGCCTAAGTGGACCTAAGATGCTGTGTTGACGCGTGAACTGACTAGAAGGTTGGGTTTCTTGAAGATGTTAACAGACAGTCATGAGCGTTACACGAAACGTGCAAATCTTTTTTGAGTCAGTGGATATAACATCGCTTTAATGGGTAACGTTACGTGGAGTGACAAGGGAAATAAGCAACGCGATCTAACACCGATTTCGACTTGAAGCAATAATTGCTGTGTAGGTTATTTATACAAACGTTGACTTAAAAAACAATGACAGCATATAGGAGGGTTCGATGGTCGTACATAATTAATGATAAACGCAACCAACGTCCCCAAAAACTATAAACATGGGTGTGACATAACAATGTTGAATGTCGTAACAGTACAATGAATACAAAGAACAAGCACAAGCACTCAGTCAGAAATGATTCTCCTCCAGGGGAATGACGAATAAATATAGGGAGGCAAACTTTAAGGTCAAATGTGTGAACAATCAATAGACGTAACTCAGAATTAGAACTAAATGCGACAAATGTCAAAGTCAATGCTGAGGAGGCACGTCAGGAATAAATTCTAACCAGCGGTAAGGTTATATTCGCAAGATATAGAGTCAAAACGTCAAAAAGTACTTTAAACGATTTGAAATAATGATTGTAGAATAAATTTAACGAAGACCACCCCCTCTTTAAACACAAAAAATTAACAAAAACATCACCAGACCGTACCCTGAGAAGCCATTTTGAAACTGTGCTGTTTGTTCTGCTCGCGGCCTTGTCATGTCGCGGTCTTTCAGCAAGTATGAGAAATTCACAATACGGGAAATTTACGTGACTGTCGCTTGAGGTGAGATGGTTAATCCACCTTATTTTTTTTCTTTTCTACTCTAGAAGTATTAAAGAAAAGACGCAAAACCCATAAACAATTGGTAAAGATGATTTATAAATTATGAGAATAATCTTCGGTAATTTAAAACCACTCATCCCATTAAATCACTCAATACATCATCGCATTTCATAGTTCTGAAGACCCGGCGCTCTCCGTTGAACGTAAGTGCTTTGCTACACATGATCGCTTCAGTAAGGATGCTACCCGTCCTACCGCTGGGCCAGAAAAACACATCCAGGGCATAAATGCGCCAATTGATAGCGGAGGTCCTCTGGTCACTGGGAGAGGAATCTATTCAACCTAATCCTACTTTCACATTATCCCAACATATCAATAGAGACCCGAACTATTAAAAGTTCCATTATCCAGGCTCATATCAAATATGAAGCTTCCAAGTGACCACACTTAAAATACCTATAGGACAAGGAGATTTGAGGCAAAATCAAGAGAGAAAAATCATAGAGAAACTTAAATTTAATTTCAAAACAGAAGTACAATTCTTAACGGTATGACTTCTGGTATCTGGCTCTGGCTCCTGGACCACCAAACTTCTTGGGTTCACAGCGACGGGGATCAGCAACTAGAAGGGTTCGGTCATATTGGATAAGGATATCCTTCATCTCTTTCTTTGATGCCTCATCAACATCTGAAATAACCAAACAGCAGCATGAGTATTCTGCAAGATTCAACATAACATTCAAAATGTAATACATACATTTTTGGTAATACGCAACAAGGGCCTTGGAAATAGCCTGCCTGATGGCATAAATCTGTGCGACATGACCACCACCGTTGACTCTGACACGAATATCCACACCGTCAAAGCGGTTCTGAAACAATCACACATCATTTAAGACAACCTGCTCCTTAGAAATGAGCCCTAAAACATTGAACACTCCTGATGGCAATCAGCACAAATTGATCATATGACACGGGTCACTGACTCTTAAACAGTGTCAAGCAGTTCTCACCAAGCATACTGGTTGATAACCTAATATTACTGACAAATACATGGGCAGAGCATACAATGCATATACAACTTGAACTTTCCCCAAGAGAACTGAAATAGTCTGACTAACCTGGCCGAGGAGCTGGATAGGTTCTTTCAGTTTGTACTGCAACACCCGGGGTTCAACCATTTCCAAAGGTCTGCCATTTACTTTAAGATTTCCCTTGCCTCTCCTGCAGTAGGCAACAGCCGTTGCGGTTTTCTGCACACAAAGTAGACAATCATTACAACATGTAACACTAACTTACGAGCATTTCAGAATGAAATTCGTCCAGCGGGCAATCACAGCAGACAGTGTGACACATGCCTCGCACACGCAACGTCGGAACACTTATCACAATTACATTACAAACGGAAACTTGACAAGGAACTTGCAGAGTCAGAAGATAAGATGAATTCAGGTCGGTTTACATATTCCACCCTACCTTGACGGTTTGTAACAAGAATACCAAGAGAAACACGGGGGACCACTAACCTTTCTCCCGAAGACCTGGACAGCCTTGATAGGATTCTTCGGCTTCTGCAAACAGACCGCCGGCACATTAATAACAAAGAAAAACATGAATTCATAATTAAAACATAACAATTATCATCTTTAAAGGACAAACCTTTGCCTTTGGGGCATTTGATGCGGGTTGTTGCTGCTGCATCTTGATCGCTAAAGTTTCCTCGTGGAAAGGAAGTTTATCAGCCGGATGTAAAATTGACGTGCGCTGGACAATATAAGTCAAATTACAGTTCACTTGCACAATTGAGTTTTCGAAGAAACGGATAAACTAGAAATTAAATGAATTATAAACAAAGATTTGAAATTTAAAATTAAATAATGAAACAGAATGCAAGGAAAAAAACTAAATCATGGTTGTTTAAAGTTAAAATCACTACTATTGTATACCCTTGATATGCTGCGAAAAGCTCTTTCTCCTTCAGAGATATAGTCATCATTTTATAGTCAAAGCCTTTTTCTGGAGGAACACGTTTGGATTTCCTTAAGTTTTATCATGAAATAATCAGGAACACATAATATGATTTTCAATTAGTTTCAAGATCATCCCCATCGGAATCAGACAGAAATAATCTGGAAATAATCTGGCAATAAATTTTTGGTGCATGTTCTCTACCTCTGATGTTAACGGAATATGAACGTAGCCTTTCTGTGGTGGCTCCAAATACAAAGAACCATAAATAGAAAATAAACAATAAAATTCAACGGCGATATAAACTGAATTCGTGTTTTACGGTAAAGTTTGACAATTCTTTAAAAATGAGAAGTTAAATATAAGCTAAAAAGTAATATCTGGATCAGGTCAGGATGGAAAAATCTACGCAGCAAAATCTGGAAGATGCACACCTGTCGATTATTAGCCCGCCGGTGTTTTTATCCTTATCAGCTGTTGAGGACAAGAGCTGGTGTGAAGTGCTATGTTTTAGACATTAATTTGTTTGATTCGGGAAGTTATCTATCGTCTATCTTTGTCCATTCACGAACATTTTGCTTTCGTCGTTCGTCATTACTTGCAAATTACCATAACCTTTTTCGATACGGTGTATTTGTGACAGTTACAATGGCGCCGAATGCTTCCTCGCCTAAAAATATTAACGGATCACCGGCCCGCCTTCATGAAGAATACCAATACCTCGAACATGTTGAAAAGATTATTAAACAGGGGAACAAGAAGTCCGATCGGACTGGGGTCGGCACTTACTCGATATTTGGTGCGCAAATGCGCTATTCACTCGATGATGGTGAGTTCATTGACACCAACAGCGTGTAAGACTTAACCTTCACATTCTGTGAACTATTTTGTACCAGATGTCAAATAAGAAACAAGCACCCAAGCGATGTCCAGGATTGCTCTATCACTTTGCAATTTCGTAGTTTCGCCGTGTCTATCCCGTTTGTTTGCTCTGCTTACATTCACTTCGCCTTTTAATGTCACTTTCTTGCCTCTGGTTCTAGCGCTGCGGACTTTTGCTGCAATTTACATTTTAAATTTGTTTTATTTTGTTAGGTGTTTTTCCTTTACTCACTACCAAACGCGTCGCTTGGCGGGCTGTCGTGGAAGAACTTTTGTGGTTCATCAGAGGCTCTACAAACGCCAAAGAACTCCAAGCCAAAAACGTTAAAATTTGGGATGGCAACAGCTCCCGGGAATACCTCGACTCTCTGGGATTTACCGACAGGGAAGAAGGTATAAGGCTGTATTTATACTTACATAAAAAAGAAGGGGAAATAAAACTTAGAACCATGAGAATCGGTAAAAATATTCGGTGATTTCATTTTACAGGTGATTTGGGACCAATTTATGGGTTTCAGTGGCGACATTTTGGTGCTGAATATACAGACATGCACGCTGACTATCGTTCCAAAGGGATCGATCAACTTCAAAACGTGATCAAGACGTTAAAGGCGAATCCGGACGACCGGCGAATCATAATGTGTAGCTGGAATCCCGTAGATCTACCAAAAATGGCCCTGCCTCCATGCCATTGCTTGGTTCAGTTCTACGTTGCGGACGGTAAATTGTCGTGTCAGATGTACCAGCGCTCGGCTGACATGGGCCTTGGAGTTCCGTTTAATATTGCCAGCTATTCTTTGCTAACTTGCATGATAGCCCATGTAACTGGACTTAAGGTAATTCAAGAACCCTCTCCTGTTACTCAGAGTTACGATTTGCATTTGAACATTTATCTATGAATACCTGTTTGTCTTTGTGCAATGCTTACTGAATAAGACGGTTATAGTGAGCCTAAAAATGAAGCTGAATCCATCAGTTGGTATTTTTTCTTTAGGTTCACTCTGTCATTTTTTAGGTACTGAACAAAAAAACGATGCAGTAAGTCTTCTAGAATGTGTTTAATGCTGATTTTTGTTTTGCAGCCCCATGAATTCATCCACAGTATAGGGGATAGTCACGTGTACTCAAATCACGTCGAACCTCTTCTGGAGCAAATTAAGAGGGAGCCGCGGCCGTTCCCAACGCTGAAAATCATTAGGAAGGTTTCAGATATTGAGGACTTCCGGTTTGAGGACTTCGAAATATCAGGCTACGATCCACACAAAGTAATTACGATGAAAATGGCTGTATAGAAAGCGTTCAACTTCTCGCAGATGCAATGTCACACTGTGGAAATCCACTTTGACATAGGGCTAGTTTAAGTTCTTTCAAATATTTGAAAGAACTTACAATTACAATTGGTTTTGCTCTTAGGTGAGCACTTGATTTTTTCTTAGGATCTTTTTTTCTTTTTGTGATTAGTTGAAGTTTTGCCCTCTTGAATTGAATGACATGATTTTTCTTTTATATGTGATGTTTTTGTGATGTTTAGTTAGCTCAAAACGTAAATAAAACAAATATTAAGGAAAACATCCGTAAGAGGCGATTTCTTAAAAAATGGAGCCTTTTCTGTGATAATTTGTATCATTACTCTCAAGGCATTCATTTTTAGGTAACTTGTATTTCAGGTGTCAGTATTTCTTGTTTTAAAAAAAGCGGTCTTGTATTTTTGCTCACATAATAAGTTTCCGATTGACGCGTGTTGACGGAAATAAAAATGGTGTCGCATTTAAAAGTCTGAGAATTCGGGTAATTTTTTAATTATTTGCAGGACGTGATCTTTACAATAGCATTTATGGCTGTAACATAATTTCCGACAAGAAACGCAAAAAAAAGTACTCCAGTTAAAAGCTATCGTAACCGTCTCCTCTCTTATTTTTTTCTTTCTGCTATCAAAGATTTGCATGCATTTTGATGTTGTGACTAACAAATAATGTGAAGAGGCAGTATCACAGATATTTGACTATGGGCCCTCATATGGGCGCCCCACGTATGGGCGCCCCTCATATGGGCGCGCCCATATCTCACACATACCGCTGCTAGTCTTCAATATTGTCAGTCTTAAATAGTCGCACATCCATTCATATACCTCATGCACACCTCAATTTCAATCCAACACTTCCCCATCCCAACATTTTTGTTGCTACTTTGTTAAATTGAAATTGTCCTCCGAACATCTGAAAAGTTCATTTCACCGACAGGTGAATTATATTTCGTTCAGCAAAGAGACCCATGTGCAAGTTCCAAACCAGATTTACCAATGCTCTCAAAGTCTTTCGCTGCCTTCCCTGTGACACGCTTGACTGTATTTCGTAAACATACCTGTAAATTAATCTCTTCCGATCTTGATTATGCAGCTTTGTCCAGCAGTCCTCTTAGTCAAACACGTGAAACAAGCTAGATTTTAGGGTACTGTCAATTACAGTCTTCTCTTCACTGCATATACTCTTACATCACGTTGTTAAATTTTCCTTAGACGATAACGAAGTAGCAACAAACATGTTCACAGTAACTTAACAGTACTGCATGCTTCCCTTAAATCTGGAGCAGACAGTATTCATGACCTCAATTCCAAAAATAATTTTTAAAAAAAGGAAGTATTATTGCAACCTATGGTTACCGAAGGCTTCGCGAAAGCTCCCAGCACATTCTACAACAAAACGTAAAAATACAACACATCCTGTACAAATCTAAGTCAGTATGTTGTTTTATAATTTAAGGAAAAACAGCAAGCGGAAGTTAGTAATCACGAGATGCTTACAAATACCAGCGACATGAAAATCTAAAATGGTGAAAAAGACGAGTAACTTTGATTTTCTAGAACATTCATTACTAACCACCTCACAGTGGTATAAACAACAAACAAACTAGAAAGGTTCAAAACAGGCCCGTGCGCACCTATGGACGATCGACAAAGGCGAAAGAAACCTTTCTGTGATAGGACACCTTAACAGTTCCTTCCACTTAAGCAGAAGTTTTCAGTGTTTTTTTCTTCTTTTTTTTTCAGTCATTTTGGAAGAGCACCAGTTCCCATCCAGAGATGGGTTGAATCTAATAGTAATCTTTTTCCTCCGTATGCAAAATTCTCCATAAACTTAACTGATAAAGCTAAAGCAGAAGACATAAATTTCTCATACCATTGGACGGAGGCGAGATCTCCTGTAAATTTCTCATCATCCACGATCACTGAAAGGCTACGTTTTGGCACTCAAGGATAAAAAAATTGATCAGTAAAAAAAACAATCTTGAAACCTCATTTGCTTCAGCTGTGCGCACGGGCAAATTTACTCAAGTTTGTACACAAATTACTCGTAAGTATAGTAAGTTATGCAAAATTAGCATTTTTGTGGCACCCGGTGCGGGTCTGCTCGAAGAAAAACCTGCGATCAAAACCGTCATCCTAAAGGTGATGACGGTGACTGCTTCGACAAATATCTACGGCTCACTCATAAAACAAAAACGCGACGCAAGGTCGTCACTTCGCGAAACGGGTCAGTGGATACATACAGTTTTACTGAAAAGAAACACGACACCTGATTCTCCTTCTCCCTTCCTCCTCCTACGCTACACCAGCGTAAAACTTGCGTTAGGCCACCTCCATAGTATTTCACGACCTCCTCATTCAAAACACTGACAAATAAACTGTCACTACCTTGTTCAATATATTAAACTCTTCCAACTATACAAAAATAGTGGAGCACAAAGTATACATCTGTGCACATTTGTAAAGCATGTCTTCATGCACCAGTAAATTTTGTCAACCCTTTAAATAAACATAATATTTCTCGATTAAAACGGTATTTACATTTTTAAACTTATTTTTCTCTTACGCAAAAGATCATTAACTACAACAAGTGCCAATGCCAATTACACGCTATTTTGTACGCGGTAAAATTAAAGAACTTTTGTAAGTATAGTGGAACTTCTACGGTTACTGTTCAATTTCTACCGGTTCATCGGGAAAGCCGTGAATAAAATTCCATTTCTTCGAGTTTTCTGCCAATTTGATTTCAGAAAGCTGACAGAGAAATTAGTTAATCGGCGATCCCAACATTCTGAATAGTACACAATTAGCTCAATGTTACCTGAAAACAAAGCTTTGCCAGGACAGCGTTCGAAACACTTTTTATTTAAGTCAAGACTCGAAGAGTCTTCTTAAGTATAGCGAAGTTTTCTTAAAACTGCATTAACTTCATCAGGCCTGAACCTTTCTAGGCAATACCGTAATTATAAACGCTCCTGTTCACGGTGTACTTAGGTGAAATCGAAGACTTGCTGAAGAGCATTACTGTTTCCTCAAAACTGATTTCAAATGACAGCACATTCATTCGTCGTTGGGTTGTCATCATTATGTGGGGCTTAGGGGAAGATACAGTTTACATTTTATTCCTGTCACACTAAGCAACACATTTGTGTTGACACATAAATTGCTCTTGGAGCATTTTTTGAGCACATAACAAAATCTACACTCGATGTCCCATAGCAGATTTTTTACAATCCCTACCGTATTTTTACAATTGCACGTGTGTAACCTACCCGACTCGGAATACCTGAATGCTCCTACAACGCGGAATTAATAAAACCTGAAAACGGTTATAGTGATCAAAAGTCAAAATGCTGTTCCTCAAAAATTTTCCAAAAAGGATAAATTTACATCGAACTATGCATCAACAGGTATTACTCAGACAAAACCGATATACCAGGCCAATTTCGATTCGAAGAAAGAGTTTTATGCGGAAAAGAACGTTCCAAAATTCTCTATGCTTAGACCAGTGAATGCGATTTTAGCTCTGCCGCTACAAGCTGTGAGCTCATTAGAGATACGACAAAAATACTGAAGACTTTTCCACCATTTAAAAATGATTTATAGTATTCTTGTCGTACCTATTAGCGTTCTAGAACGCGAAAACTGCCGAAGTAAACGAACGTGAGACGGTCGGAAAAGAGTTAGGTCGACAGACCTGCGAGCTCATAGAGCACGCGGAAAGGTAGCGAAAAAAAGTATGAACAACATCCTACGAAATAAAAAAAGAGTGAAATTAAGCTCCGCAGTCAAAAAATATTAACCAACAACCAAAATCATGTTATAAACTTAAAAAAAAGAAAAGACAGCCACTGAATACCGGATACGAAAAAGTTTGAAAAAAAGGAATACACTGAACGTGTTAGAGAAGAATAAAAACTAATGAAACAAAATTAAAATAATTTTAAAAAAAGAAACGATCGAAAAAAAATGGAGTTCAAACCTAAGAGACATGTAATTTTATCAAACTGAGAGGATAAATAAAACATTTTTGGTTTGAAGTAAATTAAAAATTTCCAAACCCAACAGCGTAAATGTTAGCATGGATACTGACCAAAAAGCACGAATAAATAAAATCTAAAAGTAATCACAAACCCATTT
>Ga0058701_10005958_pt1 | contig 10218 bp, 5 predicted proteins | sample AgamicOrMae_FD_97039 | JGI IMG/M metagenome (GOLD analysis project Ga0058701, IMG submission 97039) | Agave microbial communities from Guanajuato, Mexico - Or.Ma.e | ecosystem: Host-associated > Plants > Phyllosphere > Phylloplane/Leaf | place: Guanajuato, Mexico | collected 2012-06-04 | reverse complement strand
GAACTATCTTAGATCCGATTTACTGTGGAATAAAATTAATATTTTAAGGAACGATAACGGACTTTTTTTAAAATGATGGCAGGAGTTTATTGTATACTTTGCAAAACTATTTCAATTCTCTACATCGCCATATTAAAAAAAGGAAAATAAATCATGGCTTCATTATAGTTGGACGCTCTTAGTACAAGTCAACAGTGTGTAATTTTCCGTGGTGATTTCTACAAAATGCTTTTAAATTGGGAGGTTTGTTTGCGAGATGTCTTCCTTAAAGATTTGTAAGGTAATCATAAACCTTCGGTGGGGAAATTTCGGCAAGCATTATTTAAGCAAGGCGCTGAAAGTGACTACGCTGCCTGATGCCAAATGCGGTATCAGACGAACGGCGAGGCAGGTACTGAGAACTCATGCATAAAGTGAGAGATAAGCTTATGGCGAAGACATGCAGAGACAGATTCGTTTCAAAAATGACTTTGTTGTGTTGAAAAGATAGAACACTTAACGCTATCGCTTAGCGTTGAAGATACTCATAAATAAGTTTTTAACCTCTTAAATCGCGATGTGTAAAATCATCTTAAAATGCAGTATTATGAGCTGAAATCAGAAACGAGCAGTTTCAAACAAAATTCAACGTGCTGGAACAGGAACTTTTATGTTTATAACCGGAAAATAATAAAACACCTAAATTAAAATTGCTGAAGCAAAGTTGCCAAGTGCTTCACGCCTACGAATACAGAATATTTTCTCTTCGATAATCTTCGTGTATCTTTATATCAGTTTTGTTCACAGCATTGTTAGTCTTCAGAATATGTAAAATTTCATCTTATTAAAATATAAATCTTCTTCAGATTGATTTTATAAACAGACGAGAAATCTTCACACGCAAGTATCTTTTGTTCTAAAATTGTATCATATTCATAAAGTCGCGCCAATTACAGACATTTCTGTTTCTTTTCAGAATTGTGACCCTGTCGCCTTCCAGACACTTATAGTGCCATTGAATACTGTGGAAGTCAACGGTCCAGAACCATAACAGTGAAGAGGACAGAAAGTGATCGTCCAATTGACTGCACTTGTGTGAAAAAAAAGACACACTTTTGGCAAAGTGGACGGAGCTGTGAGCAAAACTTGGCACGGATACTAGACCGCTTTGTCTTCGCAATTGATGTGTCTCTTAGTTTTGATACAGATTTGTTTTCAAAGGGATACTTTTCTTTGAAGCTAGAAAAATATCCGAAGGTAGGATATATTAATAGTTTTTAAAGTATTTTCTGATGTCTAATTGAAGTCAAATTTCAGTATAAGCAAATCTTTATTATGCGTATAAGAAGTGTGAGTAAAATAAGTTTAAGTTCATAACAATATGGATGAATTATGGAACTAAACTTTCCAAGAGTAATTTCCCCATATCCCAGAAGTTGCGTATGATATTTGAATGATGTGCGTTTCATCGATATATATTCCATCGGATGCTCTGAAACCCATTTTTTCGACACTTTTAATCGACTCTTTTACTTAAGGGATAAGCGTAAAATACTTCAAATGAAATGTCTAAACAAATAAGCTAGCAGCAAAGCTTTTTCCAGAGAATGAAGCAAGTTGAAAAGGTTCCGGAAAAGAAGCAAACCCGCATCAAAAATATCATGACTGGGCGTACATGTATTTTATGTTGGAACAAGGTTTTCAGACTCTCATGTTTGAGCTTGTACGGATGGGATTACCGAGACTAATCTGCATCAAAGACTGCTCATTGCATCACATCAAAGCATTAAATATTAGGATGAAATTCTTACCCAGACTGCACACAAGAGATGCATGAACATCTGGCTGAATCATTTCAAAAGACGCATCTTAATAGTTACATGGTGAAATTTTATACAGTAAAAAGAGTTATATCTAACTAGCAGAGTTATATCAGAGGCATAAGATAAAGGAAAAACATTTCATTAAAACACTCTGCTTTAATCCTTGGGCCCGAGAATGCTTTCTAAAAGTGGAGGCGTGAAAATGTATCCCTCCGCAAGAACCTTCTATTTCGGGCAACTCTATGCCTCGGACTGTGACGAGTCCTGAAAGGTACGGCAAAAATAAATCCGCGAGAGAAGTTGTGGTGTCAGCCGAAAATAGCAAGTTAACGTTCCCTTTCTGATAACTTCGACTGTCCTCCCTTCTCGGCAACCCCACACCCAAAGTTGTGTATAGGTTGCATTTCTTTGCCTCTTTTCTACCTTATTCCAACCTTACAGTATTTTATGAGGATTAACAATATTCAACCGCGTAGACTAGAAGACGCAAAGCTTCGGTGTGCTATTTCAATCAATTATCGTCAAGCTTAGTATTTCTGCGAGACCGATAAACCGAGACACAGACGCAATACAACATTTAAAATTTAGAGTGAAGTGAAAGGTCGCATTGGTCTTCTTGACCGTGTCAAAGGGATTGACCAGACCGCTATCAACAGAGCAACTACATTAGAGGCAACGTCGGGAGAGAAAGGCCAATAGCGTTCCAAAGAAAGGGTAGTTTGGGAGAGAAACAGGAAGAAAGGGAACTCCAAGAAAAGAAATACAGTTTTAAATGGGACGGCTCTTTAAGGGGACGATCAGATTTCGAACGGGATGCAAAAGTTTGGAAACGAAGACCATTCTAGAGATTCAATTTAGAGTTTTGATGAATTTAAGACAAATGAGGCCACCATTCGTATCTTGGATATGAATCTGATGAAATGTGCGGTAGTAAAACGTATAAAGCGTGATTTTCTTGATACACGTTAACCTTACTGGATACACTAATGCGTTTAAAAAGATCATTTTATTTAATATGGTACCTTACACTCTTCTTTCTTACAAAGTCATCGTTTCAAAGCAAGACTGCCCTTTATGGCGCGTAAGTCTTAAGCATTTTCACTCTCCCCGTAAAAAAGTATATAAAAAATGCGTTAAAAAGTTTGTCCTTATCTTACTTTCGCCTAATTTTTTTTTAGTAGACTTTGTATTTATCTTAAGCTGTAAACACAATGTCCGCTCACAAGTTTGTAATATGTCAGGAAAACCTACACGGAAAAATGAGTTAGTAAAGTTTGGGATACAAATTACTCAAAAAGGGACACTGGTTAGTAAATGTTACTGGTTGGCGAGTAAACGTTACCAGTACATTAAGTATTTACTGACACCGTTTTAGTCACTTTTAATAACATGGCGGTTACATTTACTAGACAAACTAATACTGAGTAAGTTATAAATCTCTGTCCCTTTCTTTTACTTTTTTTTACCAACATTTAGTAAACTTAAATAACCCATTTTTCTCAGTGTTATAGAAGTAGGACAAAATACAGAATCTTTTGTACCCTTTTTACAATACTGTTAACTCAAATTTTTGAGCCTGAGCAAATTCGGTACAATACACAAAAACGGAATGGAATGTGACCTCTCTTGAGACACAAAGTAATCCTTTCGGTAACTGTACAGGTACAGTTACAAAGTTAAGAAGTCTAAACACAGTCGGGTCTGTGAAAAAGCTGGAAAAGAGGGGCCGTTTTCTATTCTTGAATGGGAGATATTAGCTTGGCGGCGGAGCGGCGCAGCGTGCACACGACAATGTAGCCAAAAGAGCATTGTTCCAGACAAGTGGATGCTTAACCACAATGTAATCTACATTATAGTGTGAACAACGACTTTGTTGCGGAAGCATCACGTTTAAAGTATCGTAATTACCGCGGTGCAGCAAATGGCTACACGTTCATCAAATTACTCACTCCTAAAGTTTCTCTTACTTTTTAAGGGAACTTGGGAGGCACGTTTTACAGATATACTTTCCAGCTATCGCGTTAATGGGTTAGAAACGCTTTGAACCCTATAAAATTGCATTTTAAATTATTTTTCAAAATGATTTGTCAAATGAAAGAAGGAACTCCTCTGTGGCTTTTGAGTCGAGTACTTACGGGTATGAGGTCTTCTGCTTGAAATTTGCCGCTACTTCCTCCGGCCTCGAGCTTGAGGCTGCCCCACTGCCACAAGGCCCGGGTCGGCTTTGGGTCGGCGCAGACGACCAACCTTAGAAGTGCGTCGTTGCCTCGAACAACACTAACTTCGTGTACGTTATGAGGTCGAAGGATTTGGGGCGGTCCTGAAACAAATAACGAAAAATATGAAAATACCTTTTCTTTCTCTTTTTACATAACATCTCTATTTTTTCGGTCTACGCATCATTTATACTCACGAACTAAATAGATTTATTTGTGAGGGCACTGTCATTAGTGTCGGATAAATTAATAAAATGTTTTGCATACCTTACTATAATTATCTCATCTAATAGATTTCAGACATTTCTGGGGGCAAACTAGCGACAATGTACGAATTGAACACTAGCGAAATAATGTTGTTTACATTATAATATGAAGCCTCTGGTCTTCTGTCAATTTTATGAATAACTGTTCAAACCTTGTCAAAAATTGCGGATTATATTCTTCCGCCTTAAATATTTAGAAAAAAATGTCAAGTTAACACAGTAATTGACTAAAGTGACAAAAAAGCTGGAGTCGGCTCTTAATCATCGGTCAGAAATAATTATTTTATAGATTTATTGATTGCATTTCTAGCTCTGGAGGAGTCTTGAAAATCGAGATATAAATCGATCGACTGTTAGTCGCTCGCCTTTGACGGCAACGGAGTTGTAGAGGTTAGATAAAGTGGAAAACGGTGTGACAGATAAGATCGAGATCGTGCCGACGAAACCAAGGACTCAAACTTTCAATCTTACCAAACTTGGAACGTGATCGAGTCGCAAGGGGCGAGTTCACCATGATGAAACGTAGAAAATCTAAAAGATACTTTTACCTTTTTCTTTAAAGAAAAAGGACATGGCACACAGTTTACTTTGACTCCCTGTCCGACTTGTGACTGGGCTGACATGGCACATATATACATTCTAAAGCCCCTAAATAATTCTTCACAATATTCACAGCCCTAGGACCCATCTTTAAAATTTGTCAAGGGAGAGCATCCACGAATACGTTCATTAATAATCGTCTTCCGAATGTTCCCATAAAGATGACACAGGTATGAAAACATTTAAGCTGATGTGGTTTAAAATTGATCGCAAACATGAGTCATGTTTAACGGCTGGCCACGTTATATGAGGCCGTTTTGCATCTAGGCACAGAGTTCAGCAACCAAATACAGAAAATACGTGCAGAATCCTTACCCCTCAAACGAACGAAAAGCCCGACCAGAAGCTTGGATGCATCAAAGGTAGTCGGAGCAAGGGATTAAGTTCAGCTGTAGATTTTTTTTTGTATGCAAGGAGGCCACGCAAAAAGGCACAAGATGTGTGATATGTACGTAAAAAGAGAGAGAAAAACCTCTCGCGGTACTTCCCTTTTCCTCTCGACAGAAAATGTTGTATAATTTAGGTGCAAGAGTGATGAAAACACATGCGTTACTCTGTGTATTTCCAAAGCTCTTTTAGATTTTAATATAAATTCTGCAAAATTGTGAATTTATCGTCTGAATGTGATTGCATCGTCACTTGTCCCATGATGAAAACATTCCTCATGATATTTTAGTTTTATAACATGCCGTAAATATTGTTTCTATTTAGAAATTCCGTTAAAGTAAAGGAGTGATATGTATTAAGATGCAAATCTTATGAGATATTAGTTTCCTTTGATTTGCCCCTGAGTTTTCAACTATGAATAAAAAAAAAGAAAAAAATAAAGAAGAAGAGAGATCACTGCTTGGAGATCACTGCTCCACCTAGAACGAGTATCATACCTATTGCATATCATTTGCTTCTAGAACGAGTGTCATCATGAGGATCATGGTGTCATACCCACTCTAATCGTTCAACCCAGTGTCTTTATCCGGTATAATGTAAAGGAATGACTTTCTTGCGACCGCGAAAGGCTTATGAAACCCCTTGAAGCTTGATTCACAAAACGTAACTCATAACAGCCAAAAGTATTTGGAGTAAAATTTAGCTTAAGAGAAAGTGGACGGACTTCGTCCATTTCCTACGAAATTTTAAGCTTTGAAAAATACCTAAACTATCAAATTTCAAGTTTCCAGAGGGGTGATATTTTGTAAATTATGACAATACTGAATCCTCTAAAATAAATGTTTCTGTTTCCGAACCACATCGCTGGGCGGTAGTGGGTTTAGATACTTCCACCACCCTACACTCTAAATCTGAAACAGTGAAAGTCGCCGGGATTCAGTGAAAATTCACTGTTTCCCCTTCAAAATTGCTCCACTGAATGAAACCAGTGGAGCAATTTTGTCGGGGAAATAGTGACTTTTCCCTGTTTCAGATTTCGAGTGTGAAACTATTTTTATGACATGAAATAGAAAAGCTGCAGCGGTACTCACCTTTAATTTGTACACTAATAGGTTCACTCTGTACAGACTTCTCCGTCCCTCCAACAATGTTCGTCACTTTGCACACATATTGTCCTTGGTGTTCGTAGGTAACGTTCCTCAAGTCTAGTATGGGCTCGGAGCCCCTAAGGATAACAGTGTCCGCCGTAGAGGCCGCCCCGGCTAGCCTCTGCAGCCACTGATGAGTTGGGGGAGGGTTCCCCTCCGCGGAGCATGACAGTGTCAAACCCGCATAGAGCTTCGCTGACGTGCTGGTCCTGGGGGTGACGGACTTGACTCGGGGCCCATACTTGACGTCGAGCTTCACGGTGAGCGGGGCACTCTCGCCGACCTCGTTCTTGGCCCGACAGGCGTACCGGCCATCGTCACGTCTGGTCACGGGGAGGAATTGGAGGATGTCCTGGCTGCTGACGAGGGCACCCTCGCGATCCAGAGCGGACCACGTCACGAAGGCCGGAGGATTAGCGTCAGCTATGCACTGCAGAACTACACGATCCTTTTCCTCCTCTATGTCGCCGGTTGGTGTACCGACTAGTTTCGTTATAGGAGCGTCTGAAACAAAGGGAAAACAAAACTTTTACTAATACGTAATTCCCATATACCAGGAGTTTCTAGATGAAGCACTTCCTGGGTAGTGAGTTACTTTGGGGTAGCTGTCATAAGCGCCAAAAACCACAAGCGCCAACGCCGCAAGCGCCAATCCGTAACCGCCAAACGAGAAAAGTCGCAAACGCTAAAGGTCTTAACCGCAATACTAACCTTACTTAACCTAACTTAACCTAGCTTGACCTAACCTAACCTATATGAACTTTGGCGTTTATGACTTTTCTCGTTTGACGGTTACGGACTGGCGCTTGCGGCGTTGGCGCTTGTGGTTTTTGGCGCTATCGAATGCCTTCCTTACTTTGAATTATGTTTTTGAGAGCTTTATTTTTGTGGTTCTCTCGCTTAAAAGTTTTCTGCGCTCCAAAATTTTGATACAAATGAAACGGCTATTTCAGAGAGTGTTGCAATCGCAGGGCACAGAAAAGCATCTCTTCTCCATTTTTTCCCTCCGCGTCATCATCTCTTTAAAACTGAAACTTTTCTGTTCTATCAATCTTAAGGTAAGTGTTTTCTTACTTTTATCAGGACAATCTTCTCCACTCCGCCTATCTGTCCCTTCATATATCTTTCCCAACCATAATTTTCCCTTGCCATCTTTTCTTTTTAAGGGCCCATTTTACATCTAACACTTAATCTCATTCTTTCGTTTCCTTAGTCACCCCTTTATCATATCATAGTTTTCCTTAATGTTCGGTTCAAAGTGCTTCTCTCGTATTAATAAACCACTAAGAAATAACGCTTTCCACCGATATAATCGTAACGAGGCTATACAGAATTAGCAAAACATTTTGATAATATAATCGTAAGGATTAGGCTACATTAACAAGACGTTATGTCGAGACAACAAAGTCATTTCCTCCGAGACCAAACAGTCGAACAACCTCGACAGCGGAAAATAGTTACATCAAGGCATATCGTGTAAAAGCTGACGTTTCTTAAAATGAAAACATTAATTTCCGCAAGTGAGTTGCAAACTACCATCCTTAAGTCATCGTTCAATGCACTAACGCCACGATCACAAACTACGTTCGACGCGCGCAAAAAAGGCGAAATTCTACACATAAGTCTGCCTAACACAGACTTGCGTGATAATTGGCGTTAAAAGAAGAAACAACGCAGACCACGCAATTTAAAGCCCAGTAACACGACTTCATACAATATCCGTTTATCCGCACGACATTTTCACGAGCTTGTTAAGGTACTAACACGTTTCCTAAGCGTATATACTATAAGGTTCTACCGGAACGGACTTAAATGAGATGCATTATAAACTGCGTTTCTATAAAAAGTAGCCTCAAAAGGAGATTTATCATTCCCCAAAAATATACAGTATAAGGATTAATGATATAGGACAATTGCTTATCAGTTCTTCTAACTTCGTTGAATTCTACGGGATAGACTTTCCAGGCGTCTCTTTCCCTTCCTTCTTTATCTTTACATTAATTCGTACAAACAACATGTTCTAAGATCTGTCGAGACCAAATACTACAAGACATGTTTATCCAAGTTTTATAGCCACTTCTTAAGTATAATTGTTTCCGCTTTTTGATGCATGTAATCTTCAAATATTTTCAGTAGTTTAAGAGGAAAGTTCTACAAGGAGCTGTCTTGGTTTTAGCGCAAGATTTCTTACGTATGTCTAAACCACTCCTACTTTGCATCAGATCCAAGTCGTGTTGTATTGTGGCAGTATTCGCAACAAGAGCAACATTGATTGTGGTCTGTGCAAAGTGGAGAGCTGGCAGAAAATCAGCTAGGGAACTTGCATTGTATGCAAGACCTTCTTCTTGCTTTTGCGATTGATGGGTGAGTGCAGCGGCTGAGCCCCATACATATATCCATTCTCTACTCAACCGATATTATGCTCCTCGATGACAATGTCAATCGGCCATCAAAAAAATAAACAACCTCTGGATCGATTTTCCGTCTCAATAATTCTGTCCATAAAAGAACAAGATTGCTCCGATTACCTGAGGGGAAGTACATGGAATTACTTCACTCTCCAAAAGCGTTCCTTTAACATCGTGGACTACTTTGTCTAACATAACGTTATTCTTTTATCATAAAAAAATCTAAATTTATATAATCAGTTGAAGTAACTCCCAGCATCATTTTTTTTTTAAAATTAACTTCAGAGGTTCCTACGGAGAAAATTTGATTAATGAAATTAAACGCATCGGAAAGTCACAATTAGACAAGTGGAAAGATGCATTAAAATTTACGATTAATGTAGATTCTCTAGTTTGACGATGTCTGAAACTGCACTCTAAGTACAGAAAATAGAAAAAAAGAAGAGCGAGTTAAATGTCAAATTGTGGAGAAACGAAAGTTCCTAGAGTCAAATCATTGTAGAGCGCCCTGAAATAATACTACTTTTATTTTTTTTTCAAAAGTAAAATAAGAATTAACGTTGCTAAACAAAGAGACGGTTGTATAAAAATGAGGCTACTTAAAAATTACCCGGCTTATCATATTTTAAAATGAAAAATAAGGAGTATTACTGCGTCAATACCTTATCTACAACAGCTTTTAGTACAGAGTTGACATACTGGATGGAGAATACCGGTATGGGCCTTATCCGTATTGGAGGTCCACAATGCTAAATACAATTGATTTTTGTCGTTTCCGTATTTTAAAACCTTTTTGTTACAAAGATGATTTTTTTAAAGCTACCATCAAACTTAGATGTGTGCAGACCTAAGGAATAGCAGAGCGCCTACCAATCAGAGAGTAGGCAATGTCAGCACAGCGATGTAATGCTGTTTGCATGCCTTTAAAAACCCGCACTTTTCTTAAACCCCTTACATTAGAATGATCTTTTTGTTCCAAAAGTAGTCACTTTATCCTTAGCTTTAGCTTTCAAAAATAACAACCTCATGAAAATATATAAGTGCTGAAGGAGAGCGGATTGTTGACAGCTTAATAAAAGTCAATATTTCTCGTATTCCGTTTTATGATAGGTCGTTCGTAAATATTACTTGTCTCCGACCTTCTAGACGTGTTGAACAAAGTGTTTGCCTTGACAACGTTTATTGTATTTCGCTCTCCTAGTTTATTGTTCCTGCGTTATCTTCCATCCCTTCCACGGCGAACTGAGTCGTGAAATCTGTTTATAATTGATGCAGTGCGGAAAAGATACAATCTTGACAATAAAACAGCTAACGATTCCTGATTTTTTCCAGGCAACCAAACTAATAAAGGACGATGTGTGTCAAAACTCAACAGATGAGTATCTTTAAAG
>Ga0058701_10005957_pt1 | contig 10218 bp, 6 predicted proteins | sample AgamicOrMae_FD_97039 | JGI IMG/M metagenome (GOLD analysis project Ga0058701, IMG submission 97039) | Agave microbial communities from Guanajuato, Mexico - Or.Ma.e | ecosystem: Host-associated > Plants > Phyllosphere > Phylloplane/Leaf | place: Guanajuato, Mexico | collected 2012-06-04 | reverse complement strand
GTCAGCCTTGATCGAGACTCGGCTGTGGGGGTTAAGAGGGGTCATTCCCACTTCCCTTGGATAACACGTAAGGCCTAAGAATCTGGAGCTCCGTCACACCTGGTACCGTACAGGGCCTAGCGCTCCAGGTACCGAAGCTTTCTTTTCCGTAAGCGTGACTTAAGTAGTGGTTTTGACATCCAGCATTCGAGCTCTCTCGTAGCATAGTGGATAACGTGCTAGATGAGCACAGCAAAGGTTTGGTGTTCAATCCAGGATGAGCGCTGACATTTTTTTCATATAAATAAATATGCTTTTAAGTTTACTTTAATGCCAGGGCCATTTACAGATCTACAGATTATTTTGAGAATTGCTCTTAGTATAAAAAGCGATTTAAGCGATGCTCCATCCAAACGAAGGGATTCTAACTCATTATAACCCGTCTCGAAGCTCCGCTTCCACTTCTATTGAGTCTATTGACTAAATTTAGTTTCAGTAAATATAATCCGTGATCGTAATATATGGCCTATTTTCTTCAAATACCTTCAACAAACAAAATTGCCAAATATACGACGGATAAAATTTTCATAGATAATGAATGATTAATATCTCCCACGTATTTTTCGAAATAGCCCACAACGTAATTTTACAATTAAACATCGATGTGGGTAGGCAACCCAAACGACAGCCCCCCCTACTCAAAAATAGTCTGTGTAGCCTACTGAATGTAGCCCAGCCAAACGTCAACGAACCAAACCTAACCTTGCCCTACCAAACCACGCCCAATCAAGCCAATTTAAAGGAAAATGAACTTAACCACACCAAAAACAAAATATTTGACGAAAATAAAACTTGGACGTCTAATCAGAGTGTTAGGCCAATAAGCGAAACGGTTAACATAACATGAACAAAACAATGCGGTGCCGTTCTGAACAAAGATATGTTGTACCAAAGGGAGGTGCCCCGGGTGTTCCTACCCTACACACAATGACGCGAGGGAGGGGGGGTAACCGTTCCATAAAAACGCGCGCATTTCAAATTCCGCCGTTAATTTGGCTGCTCCTGGATTCGGACCTCTGTACTGCGATGCAGCATTTTTTCCTTTCTTTTTGTCCTCCGACTGGCTAAGATTTCCTGGGGGAAAAAGGCCCATCAAGTATGCCGTGCACGAAAGACGCGCCATAAACACAAGCCACGGGAAAGACATAAGAATATCAGCTCCACCATGGCAGCTCATTAGTCCAGGGATTCCTTACTTTAACGATCCTCGCAGTTACCGACCTCAAGCTGTATGACGAGAAAAAACTTCCGCAGCGCTTCACTCGTAAATTTGAAAGTTGCTTTTTCCACCATGGATTATATCCTGATTCGGCTTTCAATCACATTTTAAAACGGATTAAGGACTTGCAATAGGTCATATTGGTGTCCTTTTCCGAGCTTTGCTGCTGATGTATACGCGGCTAAGGAAGTGCCAAATGGCTTGCTCATGGAGTCTGAATTTCACTAACAGCCTGGCCGCTGAGAGACAAGCATTGTCAGGCTTAAAGCGTCCATTAAGTAAGGTGCCGTGTGGCTCACTCCACTCATAAGGGGAGCACCATTTCCTTAAAACTTTCGGGATCTTAGGAGAGCAGTATGAAAAGATACTCTTAAGCCAAAATATTTGCTGCTGAAATAAATTTTTACTACCTTAAAAGTAATGTTAAAAAAATCGAGATAATTTAAAACCAATAATCATCCCTTGTAGTAGCGTCTAAAGGCTGAAATGATGAGGATTTTATGCGATATTTTCAGCCGTGTGTTATATTTTTCGTTCAATTTCGAACGCAATTTTCATGATAGTAAAAAAGAAGTCCGCCAGCAAGTTATGGGCTTGGATATCTTCCCATACCGCTATCTTTAGATCCTGAAAGTTTCAAGAAAATCGGAGTTAATCCCCTTGCAGATCAATGACGATAATTGGAGCGCAAGATGTGATTTCAACCTTTTCGTACCACAGCGTAAAAAAATTGCAAGCTTTAAAATTTTGCTGTGGTATTATCAGGTCGATTGAATCTAAGAGGCTTTGGGCGTTTTTCGAGCGAGGACTATCGACTTTCCATTATTCGCGAGCTTGTTCCAGCGAAGTCCGATTTGCTGAGGTTTAAATTAAGGTCAGAAGATCCGTTTGTTAGCAATTATCGACAGGGCTCCTGTGACCGCACCGCACAAGCCTCCGCTGTTTTGTTCGAAACATATTTCCCGCCAAGTCGGAGTCTGATTCCGCGCCGCTAGTCGCAACCCTGCAAGCATTTGCCTTTGTTTTCGCAAACGAATCCGCGAAATGCTCTGGCAACACTGTAATATGCCTCTTGTTTTCTTCGCTTAACGGCTTCTAGCTCGACTTCCTCCCTTTGGAAGGAAAACCACCCTATATAAACGTTAAGCAATTTTTGGACGAAGCCCATTTATAGGACGACGCATTGCTAGCAAACTACGCGACGTAATGCATACACTCTAAATTTGAAAAAGTGAGGGTATCTCAGAATCAGTGAAAATTCACTGAATCTCATGGACACAGATTCAAATGTAGGTATAGCAACAGATTAAACTCCTCTCGCCCTGATAATTCTAATCGTAAATTTTCTACGTTCACATTTGCTTTAGACTGTTCTAGTTTGGAAAAATTCTAGACAGAATGTTATGATTATGGGTTTTAGGGAGGCATTTTTGTAAGTTAAAGAACGAGTTGTGTGTATTTGAAGCGAAAAAAATTCTCGAAGATGGTTTAAGAAACAGAAAATTTTCGGCAATTGAATTTCGCATATTGGAGCAGATTTTTTAAAATTATTTGTTATAATTATTTTTTCTTATTTTAGTTGTTTTTTAGAGCAGAAAAGAAGCCTAGTAAAAAAAGAAGAAGAAATCGTTAGGTATTGCTCAACTATACATTTAAAATATTTTTCGTTGAATAGGGAGAGAGTCGTGCCTGGTGATTGTTCAATAAACCGGCGGGCCGCTAGTGGCGCGGGGCCGTTGTGAACATCCCAAGAGTACACTACCCTCGCCCTTGTAAAAGATAAACTCTGAAATTGGAGGGTGTTTTGCTATAACGTAGCAAATAAAACTAAGGGAAAACTCCGCGACGAACATGCGGCAAAAACATGAACAACGATTGGTCATTTCAACAAACTGGTCATTTCCACCTGGCGACTTTCACATTTACGAGGTAATCAATCATAAAACGAAGATAAATTTATCACGAGAACTAATGGTTTTGTTTCCATTGTTACAGGTGAGCCTGCTGTATTTAATATTCCGTACGACGAAGTCTGACACGTGATCAAAACACGCAAATATGTAAGTTTTCCCCCTCCCCCTCCTTTGGTGAAATTTAACTGTAAATAATGGAACTCCTTCTAGGCTGTTCTTATCACAGTATTATTTTAGGATGTGCAGTCGAGATCATAAGTCGTGAAATTGATTATGAAAGCAAAAAAAAAACTATTTCTCGGGTTGTATTTTAAATACGTTCTTCTTGGGCCAAGAAAAATATTCTCATGGCAAGAAAAAAATATCTTCACTCTACGGGGGCCAAGATAAATATTCTCATGTCAAGAAAACAATATCTTCACTCTAAATTTGAATCAGTGAGAGTCTTTGAGATTCAGTGACAATTCACTGGATCGTAGATACTCTCACTGAATCAAATTTAGTGCCCCACACACGACGAAAAACTGTTTTACTCGAAGTATTTGAGATCTTTAAAAAATTTCTGTTCCCTTTTTCATGACTGATTTTGCTCAAAGTATATTTTTGTGAAAGGCATCTTATGCTGTGCTTCCTGGGCGAGAATGAGGCCTAATCTGTTACTAAGCTTTTGACGTTAGCGGCGCCGTTCCACAACTTCATGTCATGCTGCGCCATAAAAACGTTGCGTTCCTTGATACGCCGTGGCGAGGCTAGTCGACCCCCATTCATCCAGCTTACTTTCCTCGTTTTCATACATGTCATCCACTTTGCGATATTACCAAACGACGTGTCGTAAACTTTTAGTTTTTGTGCCGGAGGTGCGAGGCAAAAAACCAACCAGCCTCAATTTCGACGCTTCAGTTCGTGCTTTTTTTTATATTCGATTTACTTTAATTTGTATATATTTAGAATGTTAGGTCAAGTTTTGAAAGATTTATTTAACCCATAACAGCCAACAGTATTTGGAGTGAAATTTAGCTTAAGAGATATTGGAAGGACTTTTCCATTAAAATACGCAAGTTTAGGTTTTGGAAAATGCTTAAATTATTAAATTTCGGGTTTCCAGAGGGGTAATATTTTTAAAATTGCGACAAAACTGAACTGAAAAGATCCTCTAAAATATTTTTGTACGTTTCCGAACGGCATCGCTGGGCGGAAGTGGGTAAAAACATAGCCATTTAAAACTCGCTGAATCAATTTTTCGAAACCTGAGTTTTTCCGCATAAGTCCTTTGAGATCTCTCAGCACTAAAAAGTTCAGAGAGAATGTCGACCTATAAAGGCAGCATCATTTGATTGCCAAGGAGACAATAAATAGCAGCTATGCCAACGAGATGAAACCCGCTAACATCCCTTTTATCCAATTAATTCGTAATTAAAATTCGAAGAATGATGGATTTGTTAATGAATCGGAATCCGATAGTATTGGTTTATCTCGATATCAGTAATAGGAAAAGTAGCATCATGGGACGGTCCTAAGTGAGCTACTCTGACAATAAATTCAGTCTGAATGTAGCGCCATTTTGTATTTTGCATCTAGACGAGTTCACTGATTAAAAAGACCGGCGCAGCGGCAACCGCCGCAGTCGCTGCCGCCGCTCAGCCGCAACGTATGAACTTAATCGCACCCTCTTTGGGTTATGGCGCTCGCCTCGGAAATAGTTTTCATTTCGTCGTAAAGAAAAAACACGGCTTAACGTATTCAGGCGGAAAATTTAAAAGAACCTTCTGTAAACCAGGGTATACCCACTGTCACAGAGGGTAATGAATTTTATGATGATGGGAACGGGGTTAAGCCGTAGCACCGTTGCATTAAGTTTTATTTTGACCAAAAAGAAAGCGATGGATGCTTTCCCTGAAGTCAATAGTGCTCATATCCTAATTGTTGAGACGGGTTTAGATTTAATTAATAAAAATAGGGACCTCCTAAAACCAAGTTGTGGTTTTGTGTTGCATGTCGTACAGCTGCATGTATTAATTATGCAGCCGACATTTTAGTCTTATGCAAAAGCAGGGAGTTGTACTAATTAGCATGACCAGGACACTTGGTAGCCTGCTCAGCTTATTTTAATTTAGGCTTAATACGATAAATTAGTCCGTCGGCTTCACTTTAAAAATAATTACGCTTTTGCCCTCCTAAGGGACCGATTGAAGTCATTAAGGTTTGTAGGCCTATTTATCATTCCCCGCAGTCATTTTTTGTTTCGGTAGACTTAGTGGTCAGAAAAACTGCCTAATCAAATGTAGTTCGAGGGATATGCATGCAGAAACTGAAATCAGACCAGAGATGAGTTCCTAATTAACTCTTCTTGTAAGCCTTACGGATATTAATAATGGCGACAAAGGAGAAGAAATTGAAAACGAATAGGTCACTTGGCTATTTTCGCTGTCTCCGTCCGACGCACTATTTTTGAGACTGCGAGCGATTCCATCTTTCATTTCAATTCTCCCTTTCCGCTTTCAACTTCCCTCTCCTTCCTCAACTTCTCCGCGGACGTGATGTCATGTATTTCGAGAGGATTGCTTCTGAGAAAAGCTTCTAACCAAAAGCCGCGATAAAGCGATGCATTTGCGTAACCTTTTGGTGTAAAGGTTGACATAAATCAGTACGTCGCCACAAGGTTTAATTAGTATTAATGGTGCGCAGTGTAGTTTAGCTGATGAAAATATGCCGCATTGAATATGTGAGTCAGGCGTGACTGAAATAAAAATAAAAGGGAGTGTCTATTGACCCAACCGCCCCATTTAAAATACATTTGATTGGTTAAGTGCGTTCTATATTAATGCACGTCGGGTCAATAGCAACACCAAATAAAAAATACAATGCGAGGAGCACAAGTTATTCCTGATCAGTGCATGTCTGGAAACTCAGAACAAATTCCCGTAGGGAAAATCGTAAAAATAGTGGTAGGATAATAAAAATATAATTTTGAGGCCTTGAAATGAAGAGGTCAAAAATCGATAATTTGTAGTCCCGCGGTTAAACTTCCATAAAAAAGGTGATTTTTCAAGGATAATCATGATTGCATTGGTCTTAAATATTCAATCAATTGCCTAAAAAAGCTGATATTTCAAAAAACAAGCAATGGTCAAGAAGTCGTGCAATATTTAGCAAAGTTTTAAAGATCGTTTGCGATCATTATATCACCAGTACGATTTATTAGCTTTGATACAAAAATAAATATAAAAAACAGCATTTAGGAAATATTTCATAAAGCTAAAACGGACCTAGTGTAACTTAGTGTGTAAAGTGGCTTTCAAATTTGCGCCAGCCTGGGTAGAAATTAAAGGGCATTTTGTTCTGAAAAGCCAATTAAGTGGCGGTGGTTGTTGCTGGCCATCAGCACAAGGTATATTCGACTGCAGCAGCCGGCGACTTTTACGGCGAAAAGCCTGAACACAGCCGGCTGCAACAATTGGGGCGCCATACGAAAAATTAATATCAACTACTTTTATTTCCCCATAGCTTAAGTACTCTAACGGGAAGCTTATTAGTCCACTCCGCGAATAGGTTTTTTTAATATAATGTACGTGTCACAAAATCCCCTATATCGTAAGCATTCAGGAGCTCATGAAATTCAAGCCAATCGTAGATTGGGAAGCCTCTCGACAATTTTAACCATTGGGATTGATTTTTTAAAACTTGTTTTCAACTTCCATTTCATTCGAACCCTGAATAGATCAATATGCCTGTTCTGATGTATTTTACAATAACCTACCCAATATGATATCACCTTACCAAAGTTATACCTAGACCTGATATAAATTGGTCAAGCTTTAAGTAATCTAATTCTACCTGGAAATAAGCTAACCCTTGTCAACGCCAAGCTTTCCAAGTAAGATAGTATATCCGAACGAAACGTAACTAGATACGTTGGAGTGAAATGCAAAACAACCGCCTACAACAGGACCCAGAACATTGATACCGTAGCATTTCGGCTCAGCAAAAATACTGGCGGCATATGCTTACATTCCGTTCTGGGAAATGCTTACGGTGAAAGAGATCGGCTACACTCAACCTTAACCCATAAAAGCCCAAAGTATTTGGAGTGAAATTTAGGTTAAGAGTAATTGAAAGAATTTTTCCACTAAATAACGCAATTTTAAGCTTTGGAAAATGCCTAAATTATTGAATTTCGGGTTTTCAGAGGTGTGATATTTTTTTAATTTAGACAATAACGAACTAAAAAGATCCTCTAAAATACATTTTTCTGTTTCCGAACGGCATTGCTGGACGGTAGTGGGTTAAGGCCAGCTCCTTTGTAGGTTGATTCTGTCAGAAATGGCTTTTAACAGAAATGGTTCAAAATCATTAGTGAAAGAAAAGAACTAAAGTGGTAGCGCTCCAGCTAATAAGCCGCTGCGATTTCTTAGACACCCTTGCGCCTTTGGTGAATCGTATAACTTTTATTGAACCGCACGAATAGTTCCGTGATTCTGAAATGTTTACGTTTGGGAGAGAGGGAGAGGATTAAATATTAGACGTTCGTTTCCATTGTCTAAGGTGAATTGGATCTCGGACTCGCATCCGCAGCCAGGCGCATTGTGTGCAACTCGGGTTCAACAAAAGAATGCTTCTCATAAATACAGGGTCATTCGCAAAACTCAAAGACTGCGTCACGTGATTCAGGATTGCTCCCCAACAATGAAGAGCCCGCAGACGAGTAGCTTTTCCAATCACCGGAGACGCGCGATTAAAATCACTTCTCAGATTTTTCTTTTTCATTACTGTAGCAGAGGTTTTCAAGTCGGAATGCTCCACTAATATGCCTCAGAATTGGTTGATATTTGGCTTTTTTATAAACTCATCAGAGTTCAGATAAGTCAACATATTTAAAGGTTAGATCGAGTAATTCAGGCAAACTCTATTTACCCATAAAAGCCCAAAGTATTTGGAGTGAAATTCAGCTAAAGAGAAATTGAAAGAAATTTTCCCATTAAAATACGGAATTATAAGCTTTGGAATATGCCTAAATTATTACATTTCATTTTTCCAGAGGGGTGATATTTTTAAAATTATGACAATACTGAACTGGAAAGATCCTGTAAAATATTTTTCCTGTTTGCGAACGGCATGGCTGGCCGGTAGTGACATAAAATCTAATAAGAGTTAGCATTATTGCTACAACTACCAACTCATGAGAATAGTTCGAAAATAGACGAGTGTTTTTTTTTTAATCACAAAAATTACGTTCTCAAGGACTCCTTACACACCCCTTGGCGGAATCCGACTTCCATGGCAATTTTTAAAAAATTGCATTTCTTGCCTCTTCTATTCTATACCCTAGTTCAACAATCTCACGTATAAGAAGACTGACGTCATCCTCAATAGTTAGGTGCGCTGCGCATAATTTAACCTATATAATTTACAGTGCCGTGTAACGAACATACAACGGAGCTCACCAGTTTAAAAATGCTCCCTCGCCGCTTCTCAAGCCAAATCATGTGATTTCTCGAGACGGGATTTGCAAATTATACTCTAAGCATTAATCCCGGTTGACCTAAAAGGTAATTTTGACTGCCCCGCAGCTCTGTATAGGCTGTTGTATATCTCCCGCATATATCTAACAAGTTAAGTCCGAACGCGATCCTACAGCCTAGATGGCTGATAAAAGCGCAGATTTTTTTTTGATTTTTTTTTCCTTTTGGCTGAGTTCTGGCAAAATCGTCCCGCAGAATTGATCTGGGATTCGATAACTGATCAGGCTAAGAAATCTCTTCTTAATGAAATTCTTCAGAGATGAAGGCATTCCCTTCGAGCCCTTCACGAGCCCCTCTTTATTCCCTGACGCTATCTTTAAAATCCCTCAAATCGGGTGAATGTCCTACTCTCGTACATGAATAGTTGAACCTGAAATCACCGTAAATTTCAAGCAGGGTTTAATATTCCACCTCCTGTGTTCCACCTATCGTCGCCCCGATGCAAGACGATAGCAGAGTGCCGCGAAGGCGCTTGACCTAATCTTAGGTAACATCAGCTTAAAACCGCTCTGCTGCACAACTTATCCCAGTGAAAAACCTCTTCTAACCCATTACCGCCAAGCGACGCCGTTCGGAAACACAAAAATTTATTTTAGAGGATCTTTTCAGTTCAATATTGTTACAATTTAAAAAACATCACAATTTTGAAAACATGAAATTTGATAATTTAAGCATTTTCCAAAGCTTAAAATTGCGTTTTTAATGGGAAAATCTCTCCAATCTCTCTTAAGCTAAATTTTACTTCAAATACTTTGGGCTGTTATGGGTTAAGTTTTCACTGAGGCATCGTCTTCAGCAAAACGCGATATGTCCTCTAACCGAAAGTCCTCTCCGAGGTCGAATCGGGTCATCCACTCTGGAGTTCCTATCGGACCTTCCTCTGATCGATAGGGATAAGATTGAACACCAATAACACACACATCTCGTAACCTGATCCGCTCCCGAGGTCGTCGGCGCCAGCCTTTCGGCCAGACCTCGCCACTTCGAGTCCGGCTCGGGGCATTGTGTTACATGCAATTAGAGAAGATGTTCGGGGGAGAGCCTTAAAGGGGTCCACCGAAAATTTACGATATAGGATACGGTGTACCTTCACTTTCCGACGAGAAATCCTCCGACAGGAAGTTGGCATCGATATCACTTTTACTTCCGGTTTTATCCGATATCCGTTTGCTACCGCAGGCGCGATATTTAAACAGCGGGAGATAAGTCGGACATGGCTTTTAGTGTTCGACAAAATACGTTTCGCTTGTGAGGGGGAAAAAAAGTCTCTGCGGGTATCACTTTTGGTTTCGATGGCGTTTTCCAGGAATTCAGGTAATGTAAATTCATATCCCATCGCCCGACGTCGATCCAATCACGGCGGCCAGATTTTTTATTCATCCCGGGCTAATACATCCCACGGCAAAAGGTCTCAACTGTTTAGCTCTGATTTCGTCTCTTGTTCGCGGAAATCGGTAAAAATTAAACTTGGCATCGTTAATTTGACGGATCAGGGATGGAGCACTGTTCCGTTTTAATTCGTTACATG
>Ga0058701_10005956_pt1 | contig 10219 bp, 7 predicted proteins | sample AgamicOrMae_FD_97039 | JGI IMG/M metagenome (GOLD analysis project Ga0058701, IMG submission 97039) | Agave microbial communities from Guanajuato, Mexico - Or.Ma.e | ecosystem: Host-associated > Plants > Phyllosphere > Phylloplane/Leaf | place: Guanajuato, Mexico | collected 2012-06-04 | reverse complement strand
TCTCTATTCTTAACCCACTGCCACCCAGCGATGCCGTTCGGAAACAGGAAAATTTATTTTAGAGGACCTTTTCAGTTCAGTAATGTCACTATTTGAAAAGTATCGTCCCTCTGGAAACCTGAAATTTAATTATTAGGAGGCAATTTCCAAAGCTTAAAATTGCGTAATTTAAATCGTGGAAAAATCCTTTCAATTCCTCTTAAGCTAGATTTCATTTCAAATACTTTTGAGCTGTTATGGGTTAATGTCAATTTTAAGGTTGGACTTTCTACCTCTCATGTATTGTGCCTTTCGTTGTAAAGCCGACTTGAGCGACACTAAATTACCTTTACCGGTTAAAAAGGTAACCGTGTTTAAAGCGGAGTCGCAAAATCTGGCACTGATGCACGGGTAGGGAAAAGAGGCCCCTCAAGCAATGCTCGAAGAGTGCGTTAAAAATTCGTTGCGCACCGCGTTAAGTGCTGTTTAGAGCTTTTGTTTATTCTTACTCAGAAACAAAGTCACGTAAAGCTGACCGTAAAGAATCAGGAACTTCAGCTTGCTTATGTAAAAATTAGTTTCAGCGTGATGAATTCGTAGAACAACTGTTCAGAGACTTACATATTTTGCTTACGGTTGGAAAGTATAACGATGACGATGCTTAACAAGTCAAACAGCTGCTTAATAGTAGCACTAAGCAATTTCAACTTTTTCATTTTTACACTAACTCCTTTGCTTTAAATGTTGCCGCTCGACCAGAAAAATCAGAGCAAGGCATTTTTTTAGTGGTCAGATTCTATTTGCACGCCTATGTTAATGCAAGGTAGACTTGGACGCATGGAAACTAACCTAATGCATTTTAAATGGGTGGTGATTTGAACGCGTGGAAGCCATCCTAATACATCTTAAAATATGGCGGCGTGTGAATAGTCACTTTGTCTTTTGTGGGGGGGGGGAGATTGTGCATCTCAGATATGCTTGGTGACTTTAGGTGAGATTAATTAAGGTTCAGATAAGTGATGTTTCGTGCTTTGCACCTTGGTCTGTTGGGGTGGAACACAAGAGGTGTGAAGTTCCACCTTTCAAAGTTCCAGTGCACGACCCGTGAACCGTCACCAGTATCGACAAGTGTGAAATGCGGGCATCTCCACTTAATAAAAACACACATAAATTAGGTTGAAATTACGACATTCATGCCACCAGGAATGGGGTTCCACTTTTAAGTAACCCTCTTAATTCGAGACATAAGAGGAGAGAATCAAGTGACTTTATGCTATTTATTTTCAAGCCTTTCGTGGTGAGAGGTTAAAGCGGGTGTTTGGTTCACTCAGAGGCCGACTTGTATTTATTCTGAAAAAAAAGTGATGATTGACAACCGTCCTCTCCCCTTCTTTGTTTCTGCGAGTGCTGCCGCACGGAAGTTCAATAAAAGCACGTTTCTATGGGACCTTTGGTGTCGAGGTTCGCTTGAGTCTAGTGGTAAATTGGACAGAGAGGGGACACCAAACATACGCGCCTAAATAGTTATTGATAAAGTCCTACATGGTATAAAAGGTTTTGTTATACCAGCAAAATCATTTGTTAAAATAGGGATAACAAAAATATTTTGTTACAACAACAAAATGTTTAGTTCTATCAACAAAACGTTTGGTTGCTGCAGCGAAATTTTTGGTTGCAGCAACAAAAAAATTTATTCGTTGTCCCTTATTTTGTTGCCGTAACAAAACCATTTTTTTCCCGTGTAATTTTATTGAGAAATCTCAACCGGGCACTTTGTAATCATGATCAGATTTACTGCAGCCGTAAATTACTACAGTGAGAAACGAACGTGCGGTGTTACTACTCATTAGCTGGCCTGAACTTTATATCAATGAGACTTTTGATATTGAAACAAAGCTTCTGATGAAAAAACTTTGGTGTCCAGATTCAGATTTTTCAACTTTAAATGTTGAGGTGAGTTTGTTAACTACTTGTTCGCAAGGGTAACCATGTTTTTAGTGATTTATAGGGAGATGCATTAACAGCCATAATTCTTTATAGATTCATGGAATGCGAAGACAATGTTGGAGCAAAATTATCTTATCTGATTGTGAGAAAAATGCTCTATAATGTGAGGAAATAAAAGAGTTTCCTGGTGCCTTTTCCCAGAAATTCCCGTTTTTTTTTTCTGTCTACTACAGTTTAGTCGCATAAAAATATTTGGTCGTTTCTATTCGCACGCCCATGTTAATACAAGGGAGACTTGAATGCGCGGAAATCAACGTAATGCATTTTAAATGGGATGTGACTTGAAACCAACCTGAAACATTTTAAATGGGGCAGCTCGTGAATAGTCATTTCGGAAATATATTCTGGAACGTATGGAAATAAAGTTAAATTAACCTAGCTGTCTTCCGCTTGTTCTCGGATATTAAATAGGAAATAAAAATGGTTCGTCAAATGATTTTATAAAAAGTTGTGGCAGCTCTAAGCGCGCGTGTTTCAATTATTATTTTAAAGTTGAGATTCGCATTTAGTCTGTAAATTGGTTGACGAGTGTGGGTGAAGGGGGAACGAACGTACTATGCGGGTGTTCCTATTGGTGAAGTGTCCTAAGTGTGAATGAAGTTCTTTGAAGGTATCCCTGCCCCCCCTCCCCCCACAGTGCCGCTGCCGCCGTAGGTGCGCCGAGCCGGTGGCGCCAAAAAATTACTTCGTAATGAATCACTGAATTAACGAATTACGTTAACAGTGATTCATTCATGCCTGCGAAATAACACGTAACGGAGACTCCAGGAGTTCAGTGTGACGCCGTCGCTTGCGTGATCGCGTGTACAGTCGCGTCCAAAAGTCTTTAAGTGACTCATTGTTGAATACGTCATCAGTGTACTTATAAATACGCACCCGAGGGTCCGCAGGGTTGTCTGCACTGTAGGCGGACTGAACACACAAAGTTGTTGTAGTTACTTAAGTTCGTACATTTTTTTCATTATTTTGGATGATAACGCGTTTTTCAAACTTTTTATCTCGTGTCTATTACTTTTTTAACTTTTTTTTGGTAGTCCTATTGATTTCTCTTTTTTTTTGTGTAAGGCATTAGTCAAAGCCTTGGCCTAAGTTTCTTTTTATTATTTTTTATTACCCCTTATTATTTCTTCTTCTTCTTCTTCTTCTTCTTCTTCTTATTATTATTATTATTATTACCCCTAAATTTTTACTTGGTAGTCCCGCCCGCCATCCGAACGCTTTTCGAGCTCTTTCTTATACATGTAGGCTCCTAAACGTAAATTTCATGGGAAATTACACTTCCTTGCACAGCGTTAAACAGGAACTATCAAAGAGACCTTACTGATTGTGTAAAGAAAGATCTACTCAGTTTAAACACTTCGAGTGGAATTCACTCGTTCAAACCAAAGACTCACCCACTCGAAGCTTCAGCGGTCAATTTTTGGTTTAAATGAGCAATATCTTCGAAGAGAGTAACTTTTGTAATTCACCAGAAAAAAATGCAATCACAGAGGGCCAAAAACAATTAGCGCTCACTGGAGTTTTTCATCTAGGTTCGTAGCATTTTGACACTCATTCTGTCGTTTACCCCTGACCTCGCCTATCATCTCCACCATACGTTACGAGTTGCTTCAAAGTATACCCTTTAGCTTATTTTGAGGAATTGATGCTCTCCTATAGTGTTCCCTTTTATTTACGTTCTTCCTGATGCATAACAGCGTACCGCTCCCCACCCCCATTTTTTACGGATTCTCACACGGTCATAGTGGAAACATATGGTATGGAATAGTGTTTATCACATTCCTCGTCGACGGTGACTCCGACCCAGAGTAAGAAAACTAATAATCGATGTTTCTATTTTTAGCCCACAACGATCCGGAGTGCGGGCTTTTAAAGATATTTTTAACATATTGTTACTGTTTTTAAAGCACTTGTGCTGACTTTCTTTAAAGCATCTTTGTGACCGTTGATTTTTACGCATCCCGCCACAATGAAGCAAAATAAAGATTTATTTTGATTCTGAATTCTATTTTTACGGGAGGAGAAACTCGTAAAATAAACTTCCGGGGGAAAGAGCATTATGTAAGGTCCGTGAATAATTTTTTATCTGATTTTACTACCGAAAACCAGATTGTCAATTCGCAAAACATTCCCTAGTTTTTGGCCCATATACAAATCAGAAAATCACCTTTATATGGAGCCATTATCGCTTTACCCCGCCTCTTGCACTTGAATTGAATGTGTTAGAATCGATTTTAGTATTAAGCATAACTAAAATTAGTACAAGCTCAGAGCTCGCTCCAGGAACCAATCACGACGTACCCGATAAAAAGAATTAAAAAAAGAAGAGAGGAAAAAAACAATTTTACTGGAACAATAGTGAGATTGGCGCCTGAAAAGAGGCGGTATTTTAAGTCCTCGAATCCCAACCGGCCCGCATCATCCACACCTGTTTGCATCCCGTCATGGGCGTCTCCCTCTCGATCCATCAATCACCTTACAACAATCGACTACATTTATTGATATCCTCCCGCACTTTTTTTCTTTATTTTTTCTTATTTTTCTTTCATTCTTTCTTTTTCTTTTTTAATCTTCCGTCAACATTGCTCTTATCTTCTATCGAAGTAATTCGAGGTATCGCTAACCCATAACAGCCCAAAGTATTTGGAGTGAAATTTAGCTTAACGAGAAATTGGAAGGAATTTTTCCTCTAAAATACGCAATTTTAAGCTTTGGAAAATGCCTATTTTTTAAAATTTCAGGATTCCAGAGGGATGATATTCTCTAAACTGTGACAATACTGAACTGGAATGATCCTCTAAAATAAATGTTTCTGTTTCCGAGCGGCATCGTTGGGCGGTAGTGGATTAATACTCCACGTCATTGCGAATGTTGGTCTCATTGTTATCAAAATATCAAAAACACAAGAAAAAAGAAATGAAACGCATTTACCTGCCAGGTCATTATTTAAAGGATAAGAACACGCCCTCTGCCGGAAGGGTAGAGAATCAATCGGTTGCGATGCGTAACGCTAATGGTGCGCGAAATTTCGCCGGGGATGGCCAACACTGTTTATCGTAACTTTTGCTACTCTGTTTTGATTGCTTGAGAACTTCCTTGTCAGACGGGAACTGAACATAAGAAACGTTTTCTGGCCGTTTTACTCCTGCAGTCCTTAAGTGTGGCGTCATTGACTGCTCCAAACAAGTCCCTTTTAAAATATCCAGATCCAGTAGCTATAAAAAGAAAAGGGATCATTTTGGCTAAAATTCATTTCGAGATTAAAAATCAATCACCTATCGGTCTGGTAAATGTCATTTGAGTGGTTCCTTAAAGACTGGCAGGATTCCATAACACCTAAATAATTGCTATTCTTTGTAGCCTTCCAAGAAATAACGGTTTTCTTGCATATTGAGGTCGATGTCAATATCAGAAATCAGTTTCCAATAAATTCACAATTACAGTGCCTTATTTTTTTTAATTTTTTTCAAAGCCTATGCCATTTTTTTGTGTGTGTAAATCTTAATCTTCAAAACATTAATAATATATTATAAATGTGTTTCAAACAGTTGTCTTTTCAATATTCTCCTCAGTGAGATTTCAATGAAATCGCCCTCTGTAGTCCTAAAATTGAAGGTTTTTTTTTAATAACAAAATTGACACGATAGAGTGTGAGGGGAAAAAAGAAAATTTCCAAGACTGACAAAGTTATTTTTTTATTTTTTTGTTGACAGTGTTATTCTACTTTTTTCTTTAAAAAAGTCATAAAATCGTGTTTTTTTTGGGGGGGGAACTAAGGTTTATATAATATTTATTCAGCCAGAGTTTTGACCTTGAGAAGTTCGCGGGAGGTGGTTTGTGGTCCCCTCCCTGGGCATACAGCAGACCAGTAGTCCTCAAATGCATGTAGGTCATCAGGGGAAGCAAACAGGAAACGTGTGTTGATTGCAAAAAGGGTGAAACATTGGGAGTGTCCGTAAGTCCCACGTCCGGCGCGGAGCTGCGCCGCGCGGCGGCGGTCGGCGTGGCCACTGCGGCTGCGGCGACTGCGGCGGACCGGCCTGCCCACCATTTTCGCCTCTCACTGTGAGCAGGGCCCTGCGCTGCTCAAATATCCATTAGTTCTCATTCTTTATGCCCGCTAAATGAACCACAAATTTACCGACAAATAAACTAAATTCAAAGCTGTGCGATTCGGGAAGATCCTAATAATGTTATCTAAGGCTGTGAATATCGAGGAACTACCTCGAAAACCTAAGTCTGTGATTCTGGAGAACACGATACGTAATTTTGAGGGCGCGTTCGTGAACTTGGGTAGCTGTCATAAGCGCCAAAAACCACAAGCGCCAACGCCGCAAGCGCCAATCCGTAACCGCCTAACGAGAAAAGTCGCAAACGCCAAAGTTCTTAACCGCAACTTTAATCTTAGCTAACTTAACCTAACGTAACCTAACCTAACTTAACCGAACCTAACTTAACCTAACCTAACTTGACCTAACTTAACTTATACGAACTTTGGCGTTTGCGACTTTTCTCGTTTGGCGGTTACGGACTGACGTTTGCGGCGCTTGTGGTTTTTGGCGCTATCGAATGCCCCCCGTGAAGTTCACATAAGCGGAGTGCGATTCGTAGCACGAGTTGCTAAAGCTAAAAATCTTGAGGGGTGCCGTTCGCGCATTACGTCACGCTCTCCGTGGGGCTGGGTCACGATATCGTTACGCCATGGTAGGGAAAAGCGTCAGGAGAGGGGTGGGAATCAAAAAGTGGCCTACGTTGTTTGTGCATGACCCCGAACCCTCAAGATGCGGGAGGAAAGCCTGTTCGTCCGGAAGGGACACAAACCTGTTTTTAGAGTGTACTGTAAAGTGATGAGTTAATTCTAATCAAACACTACAGCCACCGTAGAAGTTGCGGTTAGGTTTATTGCATTACAATCTGGAAGCTGTTTCAAATTTAGCGTTGAGCACTGGATATCAATGAGCTCTAGACACTCGCGGTTGCTCCCCTCCCCCACCCCTTAAAAAAGAGAAGGAGATAAATCGGATAATTATAAAGAGAAGGACAAAACTCAACTCCTATGGAGAGCGGAGATTCCAATCCAAGTTTGGGTTCTCCAGAAAAAATTTCTGTGCCTATCTCATAAGAGAGAGACCTAGATTTTACTTTCGTGCACTTTCGGATTGTCCGTAAAACTAATTTAAAAACAAATGCAACAGAGAAGAAGAGGAGGGAGGACGGGCTGTGACGATTGGCAGCCCTGCGCCGTCTCTAACCTTGACTCCCGATTGGCTCACGGCAAGACAATGCTTTACTGCCCTAGATTGAAACTGTCCCCTTTAAAGCTCGACTCTTCGAGTATGATACCTTCGCAGTGTTGATCAATGTTTACTTATGGAAACAGCTAACAACAACTGGAAATGACGTGATTTTTTTTCTTTAATCGTGCATTTAAAAAAATAGATATTCTTTAATTCTAATCTTAACCTACATGTTACGCGATCTTTGAGGTTGATTAACCTCGTCATAGAAATACCTTTTAAGGGGGGCATTCGATAGCGCCAAAAACCACAAACGCCAACGCTGCAAGCGCCAGTCCGTAACCGCCAAACGAGAAAAGTCGCAAACGCCAAAGTTCGTACAGGTTTGCGTAGGTTAAGATAGGTTAAGTTAAATTAGGTTTAAGTTAGGTTAAGTAAGGTTAGGTTAGGTAAGGCTAGTATTGCGCTTACGCCTTTGGCTTTTGCGACTTTTGTCGTTTGGCGGTTTCGGATTCGCGCTTATGACAGCTACCCCCTTTTAAAACTTCAAAAGGATTTTCTCCTTTTTTTTTCAATAAAATGCAATTTTTTTTTCCAGCTTGAAAGAGTCTTGTTCAAATACGTGGTTGTGTTTTGTTTGTCAGTTGGCTGCGTGGTCCTGGTCCTCCGGTTGTTCGGGCAACCCAGCGAGCGCGGATTCTTCTGCAGCGACTCGTCTATCAGCTATCCTCGTAAAGAGGACACTGTCAGCGACTTGGCTTTGACCATCGGGACCCTCTTTGTCCCTGTGTGTGTGGTAAGTTTATTTGAACCAAGGACTGCTCTGCCTATGGATGTCTCTCTCTCTCGATCATATAAGGGCCTTGAGCTCAACTGATTTTTCGGGGGTGGGGGCACATCTCAAGGACCATTGTCAACGCTCAATGGTGTTTTTGACCCGGCCCGTGTGCACACAGCAACGATTTGTAAACTTTAGGATTCGGATGCCTTTATTCGTGGTCGCAGTTGAATGGAATAGATTTCCAAGAACAGAATAAACTCGAGGGTTTTAATACTCCATTTTCTGCCCGTCAAAATCTACTCGGTGGAATCTTTAATTGAGAGTCAATGACATAAAATCGCGTTGGCTGGATTTCGTTACTTGCTCGGTGCCTCGCGTTGCTATCACTCCATTTGGCTCACAGTAAAAATTAATCCCTGTTTTCTTAGGTAGTCCCATACCTGTCTTAGGTGTGAAGATAGGGGAAGGGCGTGTTTTTTCCCCAAATATTTCAATCAGTAACCATAGAAATTGAGAGCTTTCGACGAGGCCTTTTCACTGATATAGTTGTTGATTGTTTTTTCTTAAAAAATAACCAAACGCTCCCCCCCCCCTCCCATTGTACCTTCATACTCGAAAAAGGAGGTATGGGTCTATCTGAAAGATTTTTTTTCTTTTTATTCCTGTGATGTGGCCCAGCCTGATTCCGTTTTACGGCCGCAGAAACAGCCGCCGCAGAATAAGCGTCATCAATCTTGCTGAAGTTAGGTTAAATTACGTTAGGTGCCCCATGCTACGTTTTTCTTGGGCAACGAGTCAGGAGTAGACACAGAAGATTAAAAAAAAAAGAAAACTTTAAAATTTAGAGCACATTGTCTCTGGTCGTAGGCCACAAAAGTATAGGGTGTCCAGCGATCAAGGAAAATCAGGGAAGAGGCAGGGAATTTTACCTTCCGGAAACTATCTGGGGAAAATTGGAAAATTTGGCTAAAAATACTCAACTTTTCAAGAAAATTAAATGTAACTAATTAAATCAATCAATAACAAAATATACTTAATGTAAAAATCTTGTATGCATCGTTTTCGTGTTCCATTAAAAATTCTTTTTATCAGGGAAAAAGTGTGGCGGATTTTAAAAATCAGGCAAAATGAAGGAATTTGTTTCAGGGAGTTCGCTTGATATTTGGAAATAGGTTTCAGGACACCTCGATATAAGCCATTGGATTTCTTTTCAGCTTTTTGATTGTGTTTTTAGAACTAAGTTAGCGATAGTGAATTTTCGAGCTTTGTTTGGAATTCATTACATTTCCTCTTAACGACTTTCATTCGCTGAAATTCAGACGGTGCGTGTTCGCAGTGATCTGAAGCCGGAGATTAAATAATCGATGGAAATTCTTTTGTTCGTTTATTCGCGTTCTGTAGAAGTTGGGAGAAACTTTGGTAATTCCTTTCTAGTTAAACTTAAGCGGTAGGTAGGCAACCACGCAAACGCCTGTGTTAATCGGTTGCCTACCTAACCTTGAGACCGACTTTTGGAAGCTGTCAACCCTCAACCATTATTTTTTTTTATCCCCTGTTTTAGCCCATTCTTGCGTAGTAGCTTAACGTGTCGTAAGTCGAACTTTTGTATCCGAGTCCGGGCTTGTCAAATGGGTTAACCCACTACCGCCCAGCGATGCCGTTCGGAAACAGATACATTTATTTTAGAGGATCTTTTCAGTTCAGTATTGTCACAGTTTAAAGAATATCATCCCTCTGGAAACGTGAAATTCAACAATTTAGGTATTTTCCAAAGCTTAAAATTGCGTATTTTAGTGGGAAAATCCTTCCAATTTCTCTTAACGTAAATTTATTTACTCTAAAAACTTTGGGCTGTTTTGGGTTAAGATCCAAATCGGAATGCGGACACTATTTTTTCACTATTTATTGTCCGAAACGCGGACACTAAAGAGAATATTTTTTACAGTGGCAAAAATCAGTCAAGGAGATTTAATCACTTGTATAAACTTACAACGTTTGTCAGTTTTATTTCGCGGAAATGAGTAATTCAATTGTCACTTTGCACGTGGTTAGCAACTGGGGAAAAAGTAGTCAAAAGAAAAGAAAGTATAAGAAAATACACGTTTTTAAATCGAATTTGACATTTACCTTTATCTTTTTCTAATAAGTCCTTTGTCACTGGTTTTGCAAACTGTTATTAAATGAAGCTTGCTCAACTTTGAAGATGCCCTTTTAG
>Ga0058701_10005955_pt1 | contig 10220 bp, 4 predicted proteins | sample AgamicOrMae_FD_97039 | JGI IMG/M metagenome (GOLD analysis project Ga0058701, IMG submission 97039) | Agave microbial communities from Guanajuato, Mexico - Or.Ma.e | ecosystem: Host-associated > Plants > Phyllosphere > Phylloplane/Leaf | place: Guanajuato, Mexico | collected 2012-06-04 | reverse complement strand
GCATTTCAATTGGATTGTCGATGTTTTTGAAAATTTTCCCATGCCTTTTGACTGATTTCACTAACCTTTAGCGAAATCATGGAATACACGCTATAGCACTGTACAGGACAGATAATAGTGAATTTTATTTATGAGAACTTTGTTTTAGTAGTACTAATGCATTTAAGTAAAGGGAATTCCGCGCTCGGTCAGGTCAGCTATTCACAGGTATTGCCAAAATAAATCCCTGGAAACAAGAATACAGTAAATACCAATACAGTACTTAATGTGACGCGATTTTGGATCCACGCAAGATACGTACTTTTCAATTCTTTATGAGTTTAGGACACTTGGAGTTTTTAGACGCGTAAAATGTTGATAAGAATGGCATGAGTGAAACGTTCAAATCAACGTTAGCTAACAAGTAATTTTTACCGGTTAATATATCACTGTGCCTAGCAGACAAGTTAAAAGAGATACGCTCGGCCTCTACTAAGGTTTATATGTTAGCAACACGTCTTCAACGAAATTCTTCGTCTTCATGAGAGAATCACGCCTCTTTGGGAGAGTTTTACTTCCTTAGAAAAATAATCACTCGTCTGGGAGAAAGATTCTTTTGTCCTGAAAGATTTGACCATGTTGTAGAAAGATTCTCCAATCTTGGAGAAAGATTTAACCAACTTGGAAAAGGATTCTCTCGTCTTGGAGCAAAAATGAATTCGTCTTGGAGATGGTTTTATTCATTTTGGATAAAGGTTTCCTCGCCTTGAAGAAACATTCACTAGTCTTGGAGGAAGGTTCATTTGCCTTAAAGAAAGATGCACTTGTCTTAAAAAAGGTTTGGCTATACATTAAAACAATTCCTTGTATTTGCTTGTATTCGAGTGATGACGATTCAGGTCGAATTTGTATCGAGCAGGTGATGTATTTCCCGATTTAGTATAATTTAAACTTCCCGCAGAAAAATGTACGCGTTTGTAGTGACAGAAGAACAGACTATGAATAACGATAGTAAGGCGCTGGGCTTCGTGAGTCGCCAGTGCGCTGCAATCCAGTAAACACAGAACTGCCCGGAGGTGTCGAAAAAGCGACTACTAACAAAGTGCTCAACATAGGAAAAAGTGACAGACCGCGGCTTCCAGAAACCTTGTGCACAAAACAAAAAAAAGGGGGGGAAAAGAAAACCGACCGCTTTTTTCGTTGGCTACAGAATACCGCACGCGTTATTTTTAGTGCGAATTTTTCTTTTCTGCAGACAAAGACTATATTTACTTATGCTTCAACCTTTGGTCTCAACTCAATTCAAGATTCATCCCATTCTCCTTTTTCTATTTACGATGGTAAATGATTTTGATATTTATTCAAGAAAAAGACAACGAGCCGCTTGACTGGATCAAGACACATTTCGCCTTGCCTTGTGAGAACGACTGTGCGACGAAGATGTTTCCGAGATTGTCATGTCTAAGAACAAAGTCTGATAAAATCTAACGAGCAAAAGAAAAAGTTCTATCGTTACAGTGTCTTTGTTAAAGATATTCGTATACATCGTATACGATAGATTTGTATATGATAGTACAAAAAAAGCGAATATAAGAGGCAACACTTCTCACGATTTCACTGGTTCATGATTTTATCTTAAATAATTGGTCAGATTTGCAATAAAATGTCCGTAAAAAGTAACGGCAACCATAGTTCTAATCTTTTTGCAACCGATTAGCGGAATTGCGGGGAAAGAGACTGCCTGTATTTTTTTCTTTCTTTTACTTTTTTTTAGGGATCATTATGGAAAACGAAGCACGTTTTTAATGAAACGATATGAGCCCGTCATTGAGAGCGCGTGCATTTTGCGCGCCTCTTTGAGTTCGTTTTGAGAGAAAGTTAAGGTAGCGACCCCATATTTTTCAATAGCGTTTCAGAGGCGTCTGGGCGTAGGGAAAGTTCATGCAAAATTTCATCGAAATGAGTTGCCCCTAAACGCTGAGACAACCTTAAAACAATCAGTTAAAAGCGAAGATTTCTTTATGCCAATTTCACGCTGAAAGGCGGCTGTTTCTGCATTGTCTTGTTTTCGTTTTGTTTCCCTCCAGCTTCTCCTTCACTTTGTTCCGCTACCCCTATTGGGCTTTAAGACACATAAAGCCGTCTGATCAAGGTTTATATACTAAATTAATACGCACAGCAATAATGAAAAAAAATTATCAAAGAACATTATGCTTTGCTGAAAATATTACAAAAATATATTGCCAACAGGAAAAATATACAAATGTGACGTATACACAAGTATAGTGCTGAGATTTTATCATCGTTCCGGGTCACCACATCGGTTCAAACTTGCATCGCAAAGTTTTTTTTTCCTCATTTATTTTTTGGCCTATTTGCGTTTTGATGGGTGGAAAATGTAGGTTCAACTTTCGTTTATTTTTCACTCATCAAAAAGCAAATCGGCCAAAAAATATTTTTATAGCGACCGACGCGGTGATTACCTGGAACGACGATGAAACCTTCTAGAAGGCTCGAAAAAGATAACACCTTCTTGAGGCATCGGGTTGTGTCCTCTTCCTTCGTTCATGCTACCGCGCCGCTCGGCTGATGTTGAGGTTCGATGCCGCTAACTGCTGGACAGCATAGGTCCTTTCGAGATTAACTTCAGGATTGGCGGCAATGAGATCTATACTTAATATAAATGTGATTAATGGATTTATGCATTATATGGATTAATAGATATATGCATGTCTTTAGATAGTTACCGGTTTGAAAGTTAGTCTCTTCCTAACACACTAGGTGTCCAGTTGCTCAATCCACTTGGCAATGAAAGCCAGGATATATTACTGGTTCCAAAATTTAAACGAAGTGACTATTCGTGCTTAAGCTAAACCTTCATTTAAGTCCAAAGCCTATTCAGGGTAAGATGAAGGTTAGGTATAATAAAAGCGGAACACGTTATTTGATTATTTTTTGGAGATAAACCTAATTCGCAATGAAAAAGTCTCGTTGAGAGCTCTCTATTGATATGCGGTCATTGATAGGGTTACGTTCAAAAGTAACGAAAATACACAGTTCCCCTGTTTGAACCTCATACCTAAAACAGAATTCATACTATACCTAAACCGGGATTTCGTTTTTACAGTGCATATGACGCGCTTGTCAAGAGCATGCAACTAGAATTTGATCTTTAAATTTATAGAAGCTGTATTAGGTTGGGGATCATTGTATACTGTAAAAAGAAAATCTGCAATTCTCAGATGCAACAATTCGAATAACTGGTCAGAAAAGAAAGTTTTCAAAATATTTACTGAATTTAAATTTAATCGTTTTTAAAATAAGCACAAACAAAAATAGAAAACGATGCCTGATATTCAATGAATAATTTTGGACTGAAATTCATTTCGCAGATCAATGATTTTTTGACTTTTGTTGCATCTGAGTATAAGATTCTCATTTTACAGTGTATGTTTAGTGCCTAGTGCTGCGGTCCATTCGGTTTCGCGACAAAAGGTGGAATGCGAAAGAGACGTAAATATAACCCCCGGAATTCAGAGTGAGTAAGATTTTTGAGATTCTTGAGGTTAAGCAGTCAAACATGTATACAAATAGGACAGTAAAAAGGTTGATTAAACAAGGTATAAAGAGCAAAGCGAGCCTATTTGGCGAGGTCGGCATGGCTGGCGAGGCAAAGGGGGGCAAGTGCGCGGCGTGGCGTGGCGGTGGGCGGCGTGCGGTGCAACTAACAACATCAAACAACTCCATTATAATTAACGTGATTGTGAGAGTGGGCAGGCAGAGGTCTGCATAACATACTAGGCGATCTCCGCGCTTCATCTGGTTCGTTTGCGGCACAATGCGTTTAAAAGGTACAATGCGTTTTAAAAAAGGCCGGAATTCCTCCCTCTGGCGTTCAACATTTCACCGCAAAGCACAGATTTAACCTAATCTTAGGTTACCTAACAGTCAGCAAGTCTGAGGCTGCTTACTTCTCGGCGTCGGTTAGTGACAGGCGCGTTGCCCGAGCAGATACAGTACGTAGCCACAAGGGAGTATCTCGTCTAACGTAGATTATAACCTCTATGCGATGTCCTTGCAATAATGTGATAAAAGAGAAAACCACTTTACATCAATTATACTTCAGGAGATGGGAAATTCCTCTTTTAAAGTTGGAACTTAAGTATGCTTTCATTTTTATTTTATTTCATTTTTGATCAGTTCTATTCGCATCTTAACACAAAGGAGACTTGAACGTGCTGAAACCAACCAAATAGTTTTAAAAATAGGGCAGCGTGCGAATACTCACTTCGTTAATTTTTTGCTTGGGTTAGGTTTCTTGGGTAAGTAAGAATCCGATGGAAGGCGAGATTAAGCACGGTTGTAAAGGCACCAAGGGTACTTTTTAGGCAAGGCGAGTTGCCGAGGTTTCGTTGCACTAAGGTTTGGTGAGTTCCAGTAGGGTTTGTTGAATATATTTCTTCTGTATGTCACGTTCTTTATGTCCTACGTTCCGAGGGTTTCGTTTTTAATTTGGGTTCCAACCTTCAATTTTACATGATTTTAGATCGAGTATCTACTGTATGTTAGGTTAGGCTACCTTCTAGGGTTAGACGAGATGAAAGATGAAATATCCCCGCCATGGCGGTAACTCTTTTTCTTGTGGCGTCAAAAATTTCGGTATTCAGACGTTATTGATTTTGCCTGATGAAATTCCAACCCGTTAACCTACTTCCCTTAAAAAGGGGAACCATTTTCATTCAAATTAAAGACCATTTGGCGGGCGAATGGAATTGACGAGCCGGGGTGTCTGCCTATGCGCAACAAACCAACCTAACATTGCTTTGAGCTTTAAATGCTGATATCGTTTGGTGCAGCAAAAAATACGAGGCTATTACTGACGCGTTAATCAGACTACGAAAAAACGGATTGTTGCTTTGGAGGCCGGTGATCATGCATTGTTTCCAGTTTGCAACAATCCGCCTTTCAGACACAGTAGTCCATGTTCCAAAAAAAGGGGGGGGAGAAGAAATCAAAACGACATGCCATCAGGCTAGACAAGCTTGCATCGGATAATACGTGATGTTTGGGGGTCTTTAGCAACGCACTTAATAGGTATCCGTTCGTCCGTTTTCGTTGATGTAGTTTCTTTTAGTCGAAAAAGACGCTAAATTCGATTCCACCAAATAGAAAACGATCAAGTGGTTGAACAAACAAGAGATTGTTTCAAAAATCGATCAAATCAAAGGGTACGTTTGTAAAATCAATCAAGTGCAAAATATACGAATAGCTGTTGATCGCTTTTTCAAACCGACTGGTTTATTTGATCGAATTTTCAAAAGTGCATTATGTTAGTTATGTGCTCGATTGTTAGGTGGAAGGATTCATTGTAAAGACGAAACATATCTGTTTTAGGGAATTCGTACCTCTGTTCTCGGTGTTAAATAATATGGGGGTAGTGCGTATTCTGGTAATTTTCCAACCGACCAATGTTCAGCCACATCATTTAAAAGGCTTCATCTTATTTCTGTTGATGCGTCTAACATAGGTCTAGCTTAAAAAAAGTGCTATGTCCGATTTATTTTCTCACCCAAAACAGGCAAGAACTCACTTTAAACAAAGTTGTTATTCGGATTAGCCGTGTGATAGTGAGAACAACTTGAAGTGACGTAGCAACGGATCTGCGGGTTTTCATTATTCAAGCTTTACCAATCACACTAGCAAAAGAATGGCCAGTTTTATGTGACCCCAACCCGTATAAAGATACAATGGGATTCAAACGTATTTTGGTTGGGTTTAGACATGGTTGTCCGTGCTGCTTGCCGATATTGCTCTGCTAAAAATACTGTATTTACAGCTATAATGTGGAATATAGCAACACCGCATACATCGTCAGGGTATTATTTCATCTCCAATTTAGTTCAGATCCCTGCAAAGAGGCGGGAGCGAAATGTAAGCATTGATTGAAAGGTGGAGAGGGAGAAAATTCCGCGACGGGAACAGCCGCGATGAGGGACACAGCTCGTCAGCATGCCCCCAACCGCCTGTCCCCTCACGATACTCCGACATTTTTCCGGGCTAGGATTATGTCCCGTTTATCCTCCCGGCGCATTACTGTGCATTTAAGCTCAGTTGTGGAGAGGCCGTAAGTCGCGCCGTGAGCAATGAAGAGGCAACGCTTACTTTCTCGTGGTTCAGATTATGTCCCGATGCTCCTCGCGATCGGTAAGTCGGCTACGAAAATAAAACGTGGTCCACGGCTCGGTCAAAACAGAAGGGAGATCTAGCGACGCCATCTTGTAAATTCAGTTTTCGGCGTATTACTCACTTTAAGGCTACAGTATCAAGAATTGGCCAACGTCGATTTTTAAACATAATCATTAACTATCTGAGTATCAAAAAATGACCTAAAATATCACCTGCTCACGACCAAGAAATTTCAAACGAATATCGAAATATGAAAAAAAAAGAAAAAAAACGAGCGTTTTAATTTTTTTGGTCGTGAGGTGATAGTTACTGTACCTAGGTCATTTTTTGATTTTCATATGGTTAATGATTATGTTTACAAATCGATTCTTGATATCGCAGCCTTAAAGTGAGTAATGCGCCAAAAATCGGCTTTCAAAATGGCGTCTGGAAGGTTCCTCCTTAAAAAGTTTGATTGAAAAAGGCAGCGAAATGGCTCGTGCCAATGCACAGTGCACAGTCAGCGAGTTATGAATAAATCAAGTGCCATCCACCGGATACTTGCCAAGAAATTAGCAAATTAAAAAAGGAAGAAGAAAGAGCTGAAGCTGCCACTTTCCCTAATCAATCCAACAAGCGACCATCAAACTATCCATCAACATCGCTTCATCCTCTGTAAAAGTTTGCGACGCTACTTTCCGGAATGTAGGGTTCCCCAACCTTCGATTTGCGAACGCGGATCGGAGCAGCGATAGGCGAAGAAAGTTGTCATCTGCAGCTCCTGTCACTTCCCTGGCGGCCTTCCGCGGGCGGCCTTCCGCGGGCGGCCTTCCGCGGGCGGCCTTCCGCGGGCAGCCTTCACCGGCGCGGCGGCCCATCGCGGGAGACCAACGCGTGGGGCGTGGGGATTTCAAGGGGAAAGAATACAACGGTGATGGTTATTTTCAACGACGCCCTGCCTTAATTCCCATTGTAAACTTGGATGTGTAAACCAGAGCGATACGGTAAGAGAGCCGGCAGATGTTGGCAGCATGGGTGGCACATTCCCAGACAAATTACTACACTGACACTTGGGAATATTTTATAGCCCACTTTCTTCCGACTGAAGGGATCCTTGATACAAGTTTTGCATGAAAGCACCCCTGTTTATCGCAGGTAGATGCACCGCACATACCGTTTTGACAGGTGGGATTTTCCATCACATGGCGACTTCAACCGTCCGTCGTCGTGAGCAGAGCGAGGTATAATGTGAACTAACCTAACCAAGGTTTACCTGATCAAAAGCCTGATGCCGCTCACTTCTCGATGGCAGAGCTCAGAGAAAGAAGCGACACGGCTTACTCAAAGTCAGGCGGTAGCGAGCCAATGTGACTGTCACTAACTGTAAGCATCGGACCCTCATCCGAATCTGTGTCACTTGGATTTCAAAGTAAGCTTTCGGAAATCTTCACTGGAGGGGGAACAAACCATGACATTTTTTTAAAGAGAAATCTGAGAGGAATGAATCCTCCAAGTTTCCAAGGTGGGCCCAATTGGCCCCATGGCCCATGGCCCATGGAAGCAAGCCTCGCATGTTGTGATTAGTGCAACTGCTGGGGCCATATGGTGCGGCGGCGGCGGCCGCTTAAGTGCACCGAGGCTGGCACCCAAGAGCTCTTCCCAGATGGACCTCTTAGGTCCCTCGCCATTCAAGGCGCCTACCCTACAGGCGCACCATTTTTTCCCTTTTTTTCTCCTTTGGGTCCGGTGGTGTGTCTTCACACGTTTATCTCGACAAATTAGCCAGTTCGCGTTCGGCGGGAAACTTATTAGAAACTTCCAGCAATGTTGAAAGAAATCGTTTGTAATCAGCAATAACCGACGTCTTTTGCAACGTGTAAATTAACCAACTCCAACCAGATAATATTCGTCTTTGAGTTTAAAAAAAAAATCTGGAGCTACGGAAGAATGAGATTTGAATCGCGGAGAAAACTGCGTTAAGGGGGATCTAGCGACGCCATCATGAAAAATTCAGTTTTTCGCACATTACTCACTTTAAGGCTGAGATACCAAGAATCGGCCACCGTCGATTTGTAAACATGATCATTAGCTATCTGAAGGGTTTACATCATTTGCGCGACATTTTTTTTGCGTGAATAAGGGAGCTTTGTTAACCCACTTTTCGTGCGTAATCCATTGTGGGAATACAGCTGTTTTCATGAAAACCAGTTATTGTGTAGGTAACAGTGAAATACTCTACGTCGTGGATTTCCGCGCATAAATGCTGCCTTCTTTGGGCGACGCCCGAATTTTGGCTCCACGCCAAATTAAATGGGAGAGCACTGCGCTCTATAAACAAGGTGTAGCTTTAACTTTGAGTCCGGGGCTCAACTTTACAACAGGTCGATGAACAGAGCTCTTTCTGTATAAATTTGGCACGCAAAGTCCCGATAACAACACAAACTGCGATTCAGAATAACCTATCTAAACGCAGGAATCATGAAGGTTGCCTGCATTGTCTGAAATTTTCTTAACAGATTTATTTCGATATTTGTACAAAATCTCCTTCTTTAGTTTATTAATTTGACGTTTTTCCTGGAACCTTAAAGAAAGTGTTAGTTCAGTTATGAAATTTTAATAGCGCGGGAAGAGATGGTTGATCGGCGAGGAATGAAACCGGAAGCGCAAGTTATCTTTTAATTTCCTTTCCTCAGGAAAACAAAATAAAGCAGCTAGCGACGAAATTCCGACTTTGCCCATAGATGGTTTCACTTCATCGTCAGAAACTGTTTGTTTCATCATTTTAGACCAATTACCGCAAATAAGGGTGGAACGAGTAAAGAGCTTTCCACCGCGTCCGTCCTGTAATGTCAAACATCACTCGAAAAATCACTAAGCAAACGAGCTGACCAGCTCGTAAAAGTCCATTCATTTGAAAACCTTGCGCAAATTTAAATGGTTTCAGATCTTGTGTTTATTCATCGGCGTCCGGAGCGGCGAGCGGAAGCAAAGCGAAGCGAGGCACCATGAACTCAACAACCTTCACATAGCAGAAACGGGACACCTGTTTTGGGGAGTTCTCACCTGCGTTGGGTGAGGAAATAAAACGGGGGGAGGGCGTATTATGGTAATCTTTCTAGGTAGACCTATGGTCAGCAACATCAATAGAAATCTCTTGCCGAGAACTTTTTTTGGATGGACATTAGGTCTATCTTGAAAAAAAAGGAAAGAAAAGAAAAAAAAAGTAAGACAATCTGGGTACGCACTACCTCGACTCACACCTAAAACATAGGTACGAAATACATACAGGTGATCGGTATGCCCTCGCCTAGCTTTCCACCATTCGTGGTCGAGCCGCGCTGGGATCGGTAGCGAAGTGAGACACAAGGCACTAACCTATAACCTCGACGTAGTTAAAACGTACACAGTAAAAACAAAACCCTCGTTTTGAGGAATGCTATATGCCTGTTGGGTATGAATCTACAACGGGGATTGGGATTTTTTCCACAAAGACCTATGTTCAGCCACATCGACGGAAAGCTCTCGCCGAGACCTTTTAAATGATATGGCTTAACATAGGCCTATCTTGAAAAATAACCTAAATACGTAATACCGACCTTCTGATCTCACATCCAAAACAGGTAGCATACCCCAGGACGGGGTTCTGTTTTTATTGTGTAGGCTATCCTAGGCCATGCGGTTGCTTAGCGTCAATCCTAAATTTCCATAAAACATTAAATCACAGTGGAAAATGGGGGAGGAGGAAAAAACAAACTTTTAAAGCCCTATCAGGAGTGATACGCAACAACTACGTGGCAGGTACGTAATTACGTGCGCTACGTAACCTTAGTTTTTGGTACGTGGCCGTTACGTCGAGTTTACGGGGTTTTGGAACGTAGGCAGTGCCGACGTTTCTGTTACGTAGATATTACGTGGCTTTTGGAACGTAACATTGTCTACGTTGCTGTTACGTAGAATTTACGGGGTTTTGGAACGTAGCAGTGCTTACGTTTCTGTAACGTAGATTATACGTGGCTTTTGGAACGTAACATTTACTACGTCGCTGTTACGTAGAATTTACGGGGGTTTTGGAACGT
>Ga0058701_10005954_pt1 | contig 10221 bp, 4 predicted proteins | sample AgamicOrMae_FD_97039 | JGI IMG/M metagenome (GOLD analysis project Ga0058701, IMG submission 97039) | Agave microbial communities from Guanajuato, Mexico - Or.Ma.e | ecosystem: Host-associated > Plants > Phyllosphere > Phylloplane/Leaf | place: Guanajuato, Mexico | collected 2012-06-04 | reverse complement strand
TTTTAACTTAATGCACTTAAGAGGTATACTTAAATTTTCTTTTGGATTATGTTGAAAAGCCCAGAAGTCCAGTCTGGAGGCGAAAACATCATAGTTTACGTAAAAAAAAATCCAAACAGAGATAAAACTGTTTTGTTTATCTGAAGCGTTCTATTTTTCTTCCAAACAAAATCGACGGTTAAAGTAAAGAAAAAGTAAAAACTTTATGATTTTTTTCCCAGAGGGAGTTATTTTTTGGAAATACTATTTACCATATTCAAGGGAGTTTTAAACTTTGTTTTTGTTGTTGTTTTTTTACCCCTCTTTTTTGACGATACATCTCAATTTACTAACACAGAGCCAGAGTCATGCTTCAAATTTTGAGAACATACAGCGTATCTGAAATGAGTTGAAAGCTCAACGCAATGACGTAGACGACGCCGAAATAATTATGTTGATATGGGACACTAAGGGTCGGAAAATACCCGAAAATCGACCCCCGAAATGGGACGTGACGTCTCATGCGAACAGCAGCCACGTTGTTCGCAATCAGCAACAGACTTACTCTCGTGAATAGATCTGAAGTTCTCAGCGGTAGCGCAGCTCGCAGTGTCAGAGTGTGCGACTCGAGGACCCATGGGCTCGGATTCAAATTTCGCATCTGCGGCTAAGTTTCTTTCCCCCTTTTTTCCTTAGTCCTGTTTTCCTTTAAGCGATAAATAAAAATTACGTTTTTACCAACCACTTTGCTCAAAATTGGTCATGCTTAAAAAAATGAAGAAAAAAACAACGCTCAATAATATACTAAAAGACAAATTCAGAAAAGGTCGCTCTGGTGGATAAAAAGATTCGAGCTAGGAAGGATTACTTCCGAGTCGCTCACTCTGACACAGCTGCGCTTCTGTTGAGAATTGTTGGCCGATTCACGAGAGTTTGTCGCTGCGTTGTGCGAACGACGTGGCTGCTGTTCTCATGACGTTACGTTCCATTTTGGGAGCCGATTTTCGGGCATTTTCCGACCCAAAGTTTCTTATGTCAACATAATTGTTTCGGTGTCGTCTACGTCGCTGCGTTGATGAGCTTTTAACTCATGTCAGATACACGCTGTATATTTGATAACCCTTCACTTTGGTGTTGAACCCATAAATGAATTACATTTTTTTTGTAAATTAGATTTTGTTTCTGCTTCTTGTGATTAGTGTTAGGAGTAACTACGACTTCGGTTTTTGATGATACCGATGCCATGTTAAATAAGCCTATCTCTTGCATATTTGTCGATATGTATGTCCGTCTCAGCATTAAGGTGTTAAAAACAAACTATTTTTTGAACGGCATTCATCTTAGCTTTATTCGCAATACCATTGCACAAATTTTGTGATTATAGCAAAACGGTATTAAAAATGACTATTTTTAACTCAAGCTGCAATTTTTTCTAAATAGCCTCTTAGAGATACATTTCCAAGTCAAAGATGTAATAACACCAAGTAGTTAAGAGGTGATCATCCCGGTGCTGAGAAAACTAAATGGTAATTAAAGATATTGCTATTCGAAAAGTAACGAGAATAAACTAATAATTTAATCATACACACGTTCTTAATTGGGCATCTGTAAGGCTCACACTTTTAATCGCTCAGTCGTGAAAATGTTATAATGAGTCTTCAGCATCCTTCTTATTATGCTTCATGATACCCTCTCGTAATCAATGATGATGGGCTCTAAGTAGCTGTAAGCAACACAACGTATTGCTGTCTTCAATAAAAGTTAATCGAAAATAAGTTCATAATAAACCCTTTCCCTGGAGCATATTTCAACTCACAACAAGCTGTATTCAGGCTCATACTGTACAGTAAGCCCGGGATTTGCCGTCCAAGTGGTTCAAATAATGATGATGTCTCCTTGATACACGTTTTGACAGAAATTCCACGTGTATCCACATTCCCGACATCACCTGAGTCATCACTGCAACCGGATGACTCATCGCGCGCGACATTTATGAAAAATATAAAGGTCAATACTCCTATAGAAAATAAAACGGTCAGAACACTCCTTTTGGGACTTAAAAACAAACATATACAAGTCTACATTGTGTGTTTGTGTACATGGTTCGATCGCAACTAAATTAAATGTTGACGGTTCCAAGAAAATTCAGACTCAATCTTAGTTTTTTCGAAGGTTTTCTAAAAGAATCATCAGCAAAAAAAATATCGTTTGTAAAGGAAAATATTTTGAAAATGTCGCATCTAATTTATATTGGGTATTTTTCTGAACCCCAAAGTATATTCTACAGGTCATTATTAGTGCTTTTTTTTACTGAAAGTTGAAAAAGCGCTGATCGTTTTTTTTTCAGAGGTGGAAAAAATGTATTTATATGTTTAAAAATATTGATTTATCTGAAAATATCATTAATTTTTTAAAATAGGTATTTAAAAATTATGCATTTATTTTTTTAAATATTGTATCTGTGTATATCTATTTATTGAAAAAGAATTATATTTATTATTGAATCGGAAGGACTGCTAGTCGTTTCCTCAATAAACCTTGTTTTCGTCTAAAACAGGAAATTATGAAAGGATAATTTAAGTAAAAAAAAAGAAAAAAAAAACAGAATTCCTTTTAAGACACTTTATAAAATGCGAGGAAGCTAAAAGGAGCAGACAAGAAAATGTCAATTGATTAAGTACCAACATTATTAGAAATTTGAAGCCGCGATGCTTTAGCTGACTGTTGAGTTCAGGTTTGGTAATGTGAACCAATTAATTTCATTTAGTTATAAAGTATCAGGCTTTTTGCTCTAAGATGAAATCGATACAAATCGTTAGACTTAGGAAGGAAGATCTGGGTTATTTCGAATGATTTTGGGACAAAAGTTTAACAAAAGTAAATTTATATATATATATATATATATATATATATATATATTGGATCCCCCCCCCCTTTTTGAGCTACAATAGAATAATACCAATTTTGGGATCTTCGTTGATGGGATGAGCCATTATCAATTTCCATTCAAAAAAAAACTAAGTGAATATTTCAATTAAGAGAAGAGCTTGGCTGATTTTGGGGTGATCATAACGAGGAAAAAAATGGAGTAACCAAGAAAGTCGTGTCGATTCTAATTTATGCAAGCACCACTGCTCCGAGTCGCATTCCTCGAGAAAACAAAAGGATTACTTAACTTTTGTTGAGTTGGTACTGATTGGTATCAGGAGTGATTGATCGAATTGTTACCAGCCTGATAACGTCAAAATCGGCGTGTTTCTACCCGATACCGTCACGTAATAATTCTTGTCTTAATGAGAGCTGGTGGCTTATGGGTATAAAATTCCGGTTCGAATTCTCGGCAGACGCGTTTCGACGCATTAATCGGCTCATGACTTGAGCTGCTGTAATTATCGGAAACAGTTTAGCACATATGAGAACAACAAAGAGCACATTATTCTTGAGGAGGAAATCATATTTTCGGGATGCATCGGTATCAATTTTGAGATTTGCCGTTGTCTACGCATAGGAATTCGTAGACGTGTGTCACGGCAGTGGCTATTCGCTGATGCGTTCTTAGATAGGTGACGTGGATTGGTGGCTTGGACGCATGTCGCGGCATTGACTATTCGCTGATGGGTCCTTGGATGGGTGATGTGGAGTGGAGACTTGGATGCATGTCAAGGTAGTCGCTATTCGTTCTCCACTAATCATCAGTGCCGCGAATAGGAGACTTAAACGCGTGCCAAGGTACCAATAGTTTTACTCCTTTCTCTATAACATAATTTTTGGAGACTTCGACGCATAGCTCGGCAATGGTATTCCTTCTGCTGCTCTGGTTGTGTATCGTGTTCCGGAAACATGTCTGGAGAGTTCAACGCCTATCATTGTCTCGGCTATTCGCTCATCTCTCCTTGCGTATTACATACCACAGGCCACTTGAGGTCCGCTTGATAACGTGTTCTCGGTTTTTGGTGTTGGTAAGGATAGAGGTAGAGACGCGAAAATACATTGAGGACACTATTGTGAGTGTAAGTGCGAAAGAGTCGGATTTGTGATATACTAGCAGTCCAAAAGGTATTTTCCGGTTCTGGTCGCGCTGGAAGCCTCCGCCTTATGGGGAAATACATTGGCCACCGCCTTGTTGCATGACTAGAACTGGACAGTACCTTTTGGACTGCTAGTACATACATTTTCAACTAATAATAATTCCCCGTTTTTTTTCCTTGTTTTTTTTTGTTGCTCCCGCCAGATGTTTTGGTTATATCTTCCAATGACAAACTTAGGTCAGTTCTATTTGCACGCCCATGTTAATTCAGGGGAGACTTGAACGCATGGATATTAACCTAATGAATTTAAAGTTGAGTTTACTTGACCGCGTGGAAACCAATCTAATACATTTTAAATGGGGCAGCGTGTGAATATTCACTTTCATTAAACTTAAGTTTTAGCTCTGACCTTTGATAGCTTGCGTCAAAGAGGAAATATAACATTCACATGCTTGAAGACTCTGAAAAAATCTGCAATGACCATCACGATGACCTAATCTACCATCAATCTCGCAAAATTCATCACTTTTCTGCAAATTCAATAAGCATCCACACTTTCGGAACTTGTTGCTTTTCGCATAACAGCATTCATATCCCTAGTAAAAGAACTGAAAGCCTTTTTCTTGTGTTCTAAGACACGTTTATTTACGCAGGCGGACCTCAGAGGAATTCTCACACCGGAATTCCGGAGTGGGACATTTTTTTACGAGAGGAAGTGACGATTTCTTGCACGTCAGTACACAAAAGAAATATGAAACATGGCCACATAAAAGTATCAATATAGCCACCTCCCACCGGGTAAACTACTTAAACGGCGCGAAAACGAGAGGACTAAATATGAATAAACAATTAATAACGTCAAAACAAACTCGTCGGCCATGTGACAACATTGTAAATCCGCGCATAATTTTGCAAACAATAAACCAGATTGTTAAGGAGGTATCACTCGACCTGCAATAAAAATCATGTCATCCTTCTGGTATCATGCCACTTGTTATTTTCTTATTTTTATTTTACAGTCCGGTTTCTGAGGAGACGACTCGCCTCCATCCGTTATGCTTCGCCCGAACTCGGTGGTCATCTGCTCCCCTCGTCCTCGGCAGTGGCTTGGAAGGTAGGGATACATCTGCTATGTTCTTGTTGTTTTTCGATTTGACGCGGTGTGCTTCGAGATTTATGATGTAAGCGTTAGAGTACACATTGGAACATTTCGTATTCCTGGGTTAGAAATCCCTTAAAAGCTGAAATTAACATTCATGCTGTTTTTAGAATTAAAATAAGAACAGGACTAGAAGCGTGGAAGGAACAAAGGTAAACTTTGGCTGACCATTAGGTGAACTGGTCGTTAACGTTCGAGTCATTTAAAATTACAAGGAAATTTCACTCGTTTAGCCCCTCAACGGAATAAAATGTAATTTAAACTGACTTCAAAATAAACGCGTGTTTCCCACCAAAGTAGCTTAAAGCTGCTCATCCTCTGAGGCGAAAAATCGGTCTTGAATTGTTTTTATTTTTATTTTGAAAGTAAAACTTCACGTACTTAAATCGAAAGCAAACTGATATTTTTCAGTTATTTGCATAGTATCTGGTAAATATACATATTTAAAAAAAAAACAGAGGTGATTATTTCCGAGGCAAGCGAATGCGTGCTTGTCATAGGACAAGGTTCCCCTCTCACGATTGCATACGGCTGTGTCGCCTCTTGGCGTAGATGCTAACGCATGGAGCTACAAACTGAACGGTCCAGGGTTTGATTCTTGCCTCCGGCACTAGGATTTTCCCTTCTTCGCAACGTTGCCCTACGAATAATCGAATAATGATGTGCACGTGCCTTGGTTGTAATAACAGCCTTTTTAAAAAAAACGGGTGGTGAGTCTTTAAGACAAGTATGGAACCGTCATAAGTGTGCGGTTTTTACCCAGGTGGTTCATGCATTTGCCATATTTATTGTGTTCGGCGGGTTTTCGAGGTGCAGGGGTGTCATCTACTCATCGTCATACAGAAGTCGACGCCAGCAGGTGCAGGCGAGAATCTGGGTTGATCGACGATTGCGATTAATTGCCATGAGATAAAGAACTTTCAGTGTACCTGAGGTATTTTTTCGATATCAGAAAACAGTCTTTTCTGATTAGAATCTAATCAAGACCTGAAAAAGCGATTGGAACCTGAATATCGCAACCACAACATGAGAAGAGTTTTATTCATTCCTCAGGTCCTCATGGTCGTTATTAAGACCTGATCAGAATTAGAAAAAATAAACAGTTAAGAAAATTATCATGAATTGATAAGAACCTGATCATATTTTAATCAGGAACTGATCATATTTTAATTCATTCCATGGGCAGTGCGATGAATGTTATGGCGTAGCGCATCTGTTGCCTATACCGTTAAATGCTATTCTCAATAGAGAAAATCATACAAACAGAAAAAGAAGACATTGATGTGAGTAAGGAGATGCACGTACTCTTGTGCTTAGCGAGTTGGGTTGTTCGCTGGCACCTTGGCGCCGCGGCGTGGCGCGACACTGCTGCGGTTCGCCGCCGCTACATGCCGCCACACTGTCGGCTTGTTTGTCGCGAAACCAAGCCACCGCTCAATGTCATAACGCGCCAATTGATCTTTAATTCATAACCGCTTGACAAAACGCCACGCCGCAATGCCGCATCCGCGCCATATTTTTTACAAAAGTTGACAAGCAGCCCTCGGCTCTCCTTCGCGTTTCCCCATAATTAGTCTCTTTGCGATTGTCGTGCTCTGCCGCGTGCGCTATCCACTGCGAGGAATTCGAAATGAAAGATCTCCGAAGCGAACAGGGTCCTTGAGCAGGGCTCTCTGAACAGGGCTCTAAACGGGGCTCTCTGAGCAGCAGGGCTCTCTAAACGGGGCTCTCTGAGCAGCGCTCTTCGAGGAGAGCTGATAGAGGGAATGCACTCCAAGCTGTAGTACCGTGTACCTACAGACGTCATCAGACGACGCCTTTAGCGCGCCATTTATATCGATCAAACAATCTCCCTTAAACGATTCGTGATTAGCATACAATAACAGGGTCTTCTTAAGATAGTTAAATAAAGCAAGGTAATAGCCTTTTGCCTGTTCCAAACAGACCTTCAAAAAGGGATCTAATATTCAAGTGTTCAAAGCGATACGTGACCGAGTTGAGGTTGGCTAACCACAAGCAAAAAATGTTATTTATACTATTGACCATAATGATGGTCTAAGCCCATCACTGACCAACCCGACCCTCAAGTTGCGTCTGGCTGCGTGAAAGGTCTTTGAGAACCAATGCCACCAATTGTTGAAGGCGTTTTCTAAATGTCGGATGGCCCTTTTGTTATAATTCGGACATTCCAACTCATCTGTATAGGCTTTTCAAATAACATACTCAATGTTTAATAAGAAGTCGTATGAAATAAATGAATAAATTGAAAAAAAAACAGAAAGGAAATAAACTTGAGCCATCATCAGCCATGCTTTCGATTAATATAACTGATTTCGTTGACAATCTGGTTCAAGTACAGAGGAAGAGCCTAATTTCAATCAGGGTGAAAATCAAGGATACACGTACCAAAGAGATCCCGTATCTTCGACGTCCATTTCTGACCAAGAAGACATTTAAAATTGTCATAACAATTGTCTTAAGGCGTACACGATTCCTCCCGACCGACATCAAAAAATCAAAATGATAATTAAAAATGACCTTTTTTGAAAGTGGTCACTTATACAGCGCACGTTCGAAGTGCTTTTAAGAAATCTAGGAATCGCTACGCATTTAATATTTCAAGACCTCTCCTTTTTTTAGGAAACCTTTGTTTGGACACAAAGAAGAAGAATACAGATATTTTTTCATGTAAACAGATATTTTCAAAGAGGCATTAATCAAGCAAGCTGCAGTTTTTTGGGAATTTCGTCGCTGTAAACAAACAAGAATTTTTTTACACCTTTTACAAGTGAAAACAGGTTGAAAGGAGGCGCACGGATGCCACCATGATACGTGGTCCTGGAGGCCGGAGTGTAAACCTGGAGATCCAAAAATAAAATAAAGAAAGGAATCGTTGGGGGACAATAAAGTTGTAGCGTGGACTGACTATTTAGCGCCTTGTTTTATAGTGGAATGTCTGGGCATTATGAGTCACCAGAAGGTTGTCCTCACATGAGGACAATAAAATAATGCGCTTTAGGATGTCTTTGTATCAACGATTGCCATTTTTTACGAAGGACATTTTTGTTGAGGACCTGCTCGGTTTGTGGGAAAAGGTCCGAAGCAGGTAATAAATTTCGTGCACTCGCTCTAAACAGACGATGACACAACTCCCATATGATACGCCACATGAACATATCTAGTCTAACCTTACGAAAGCGCATCGAAATAGTTCGTTGATATTAACATGCCGGGCTGAAGTATCCATGCAATGTCCATGATATTATCCATGCCGAAAAATCCATTCAATAAAAATATTCGAATGATCCATGGTTCATGGATATAGCATACATGGATATCCATTTGCATATTTTCAATGAATGAATAATTCGGCATGGATAATGCATGAACAAAAATTCAACCCGGTGTAATGTGTGCGATGTGGTTAGAGCAGAACATGCAGTTCTTTTTCACTTTTATCCATGTGTTGAGGGCAGGGTTTTTAAAGACAGCTTTTGACTTCATTTGCTTTGCGCCCATTTTTCTTAATTTTATCAAAATAGGAGCGCGCTGTTTGACCAAAATGTTCAGAGCAGGTTTTGCTGACGAACAGAAATGATTTGGAGCAGTTTGCTTATGCCTATTCCTTTGAAGATATTTACAAAAGAGTGAAACTGTTTCGTCATGGAGACATCAACGACGATGGTTTATTATTCGCTTTTTTGGACAAAATATCAAAAAGAAAAATAAGGGAACACTTTCTGGATCACCTTTGTATGACCTTGAAAAGATCTGCAAAAGCTGGTTTAGACATTGCTATCGAACAATGCACGTTTTCATTTTTCTTTATTTATTTTACAAGAACTAGGTCCAGATATTGGTGTCGTGTCGCGTGAGCACGAAAAGAAAAACCTCGGATAGTTAAGTTTCCGGATATTGTTGTGGTTGTGAAGTGGGGACAAAAAGCCTTCCAAGTTTGTGGCGAATGTGACGTCACCACAAGCTCGGGTGTGACAAAACCGTGAACTTCAAATCGAGGCGTCACTCACGAAAGGAAAAAAAAAGATTTTGTAGAATAATACGGTAAACTGGTCCGCTTCGAATCGACGTGGCGAGCCCTGCTGCTTTAGCGCTTTTCGCGTTTGTTCGGCTGAGGCGAGTACAGTGTGCTATAAATCACAAGTGCTGACAAGCCGTATTGATAAATCGCCGTTCAAAAGGGCTCGATCGTCCAACCGAATATAATGCACAATATGGCATTTGAAATTATTTATCCAGTGAACGGTAGATCCAGAACCGAATTGCTAACTGTACTTGGAAAACATACTGCAAAGCACTCCATAGTACTACAAGCGATCTCGACAATAGGAATAATAATTCATCTTCAGGAGAAATTCACTCCTCCCGCAATGAGAAGTTGCCACTTTAAAGTGGAGGAGGGATCTTGAAAGAGAATTGAAAAGGATTATGCTCTATCCGATTCGTCCTTCTGAAATGATGCAATTAGGTTTTATTAAGTACTATAGTGCTAGCAGGTGAGATATACTCACCTGACGACATGCAGTTAAACCTGAGCGTAGGTAAATAAGAAAAATATCTTCTTAAAGTATGGATAAGATTTGCGCAGTAAAGCTGATGGCGAAGTTATTGATATATTTTCCTAACAATTAGTAATTTTGAACATATTCTTTGGGAACGGGTAATGGAGCTTTGAATGAAAAGCGTCGGATGGATGAATGTAAGTTATGCTGGTTAGATTGTGTGTCCTGTGCCTTGCCTCGATTTACAGTCGAAAGCTTTTTTTTTCAATTTGTGTGTTGTACTACTGATGTATTTAGACGGGGAGGGGCTCTCGCGTTTCAATCGATTTCAATGCTGTAGCCAACCTGAATTCAAAAGAACCAAAAACTCATTTATGTCCTTGCGACTGTAGGTACTTCGGCCTTGCTTGGAGACGAAAGGCTGAATAAGAACGCAAAGATTTCTACGTTAAACCCCCTACCGCCCAGCGATGCCGCTCGGAAACAGAAAAAAAATTGAGGATCTTTCCGCAGTTCAGTATGGTCAAAATTCAAA
>Ga0058701_10005953_pt1 | contig 10221 bp, 5 predicted proteins | sample AgamicOrMae_FD_97039 | JGI IMG/M metagenome (GOLD analysis project Ga0058701, IMG submission 97039) | Agave microbial communities from Guanajuato, Mexico - Or.Ma.e | ecosystem: Host-associated > Plants > Phyllosphere > Phylloplane/Leaf | place: Guanajuato, Mexico | collected 2012-06-04 | reverse complement strand
TTTAAATAGGCGAATTCAACTGGTATTTATTAATTCATCACTTGCGGTAAATATTAGTTCAATTCTTTGTACAATCTCTGTATACCGAACTCGAAGTAAACAGAATTTGGGCTAAAAACTTATGGGTGCAGGTGAATTAAGGTGAATACTACCTTAAAGAAAACCGATACGTTACTGTATGCTTCTTGCATGCTAAGTTAATGCGAAGGACGAAGTTTCCGTATGAGATTCTTCGGACATCCCTCTGGTCTGGTATGTACTTCGACTTGCGTTTAATATAGGTATACATAGACCGTAAAGCAATGTTTCATCTCAGTTTTTTGTCTTCAAGTGTATATTTGGAAGTAAAAAGCCCAAAAGAGTCAAAAATGTTAAGTGTTTGAAGAAATTTTTATTGTCGATTGAGTAATTGATAATCTACCGTACAGGTTTACCGGTGAGATTTTAGGATTAATAGAACACTGATCAATGAAAATCCCCTTTTGTGTACAAAGTTGAAATGGGTATTAATTGCATTTGTGCTAGTTTTTAAAGATGGTCATATCAATCGCCGTGCCGGCGGAGAGCTTTTCTCGAGCCCTGACGTTTGATAGAAACCTTGATTATGCGTTAATTACTCCGAAAACCAGGCATGATGTGTCTCATCTGATCCTCAAAACATATGATTTTTCTCACGTCAACTCTGATATTATTTCCGGATGATAAAAGCTTAGGGGTTAAAACGGACCCTCCTAATAAAAACTCACCAAGTGCAAAGTGCTCGTTGAAAAATTCAAGAACTGCAAAGTGCTTGATCCAATAACCCACCAACTGCAAAGTGCTTGTTCCGAAAACCCACCAAATACAGTGTGAATGGATGTTGATGTTTTTTTTTTTTTAGAGAAAGCATTTCGCAGGTGGTGGATTTTCCGGATAAGCATCTCACAGTTGGTGGATTATTTTTCGGAGGGATCGAAAAGAAATCCTTCTATGATAAAAAAAAATTACATGAATATTCATGAAATTTAACAATTAATTTATGAATAAATCGCCATGAGTGAACTTTATCCTTTTGGCGGAAGACAATACTTATTAGAATTGTATTAAGGCAAGTCAATGTGGTCCGTAAACGAAAATGGTCGTTTGGCAGTATCTTTTCTCACTATATCGACAGTTCAATTGATATTTTGGCGACGATGGCTTGCTCTATGTGTACTATAAATATGCGTGGCCTTTGGCCACCCATCCTCCCCCCCCCCGCGGTAAATAATGTCGTATCATAAGAAAGTTACTGTTACATCGTTTGTCTTGATGTTTTCCCTCTAGCTTTATTCTAAGCATATCAATACCATTAATTTCTTAAATGTTCTAACGCCTCTTCATTGTAACTTATGTTTTTACAGATGAGAGGAGTGATTCCGCTAACCTGACGTCTGCTACAACCCTAAATATTCTCACGGGCATTGGAATTGAGGTTCCCGGAGCCCTTAAAGATGATCTACCAGATCATCTACCGGATTGCAGCCGGTGAGCGACAGTTTTACACGGCCCCTAATTTTCACATAAGTATCGCGCTATAACCACTTCGATTTTAAAAAAATTCAGGTTAAGACTTTGATCTAGAATCCCCACTCTAAGTGAACTCTGCCTTTTAAAATGAGGTTATCTCACATGAAAAGAAAAACCCCTTACTATCATAAAGTTGACCCACTCTTTTAAGTTGTGGACATCATACGGTATCCTCTCAAAATAGCGTTGTCCTCTCAAGCTAATTTTTTGCGGTGTATCCCCAAGAATTGACACAATCAGTTCTCATGTGGTAAAAATGTCTCATTATGAGAATGGTCCTTAGCATTGACAATGGTCCGCCTTATTGGAAATTACCTCCTTTGAAAACACATCCAATATCGAAGGAATTCTATAAAATTGGACACACCTATTCGGATTTAGGATAACCCGCTTTACACGGTCCTTTTCGCTTGAAAAGATTAGAACTATTATTATTTTTTTAAATGAAATAAACGTCATGTGAGGAGCAACATCCGTGCTTAAATTTTTAGCCAACTCGCCAATTACACTGTTAAAACACCTTTAGAGGATTGAACCCCTAAAATTGTTGGCACCAACCACTCAGCTGAAACGTAGAGTCATTCCCCAAAAGTTGTCAGATTTTCAGATTGTGCCGAATTTAACAGCGGTTAACTAGAGTCTTTCCCAAAAAGGTTGTCAGATTTTCAGATTGTGCCGAATTTAACAGCGGTTAACTCGAGAATTATTAAAGATGGAGACACCCCATCTAGTAGATTTAGCCTACTGTATTTTTGAATATCACTCAAGATGAGTCATTTAGTTTTCTTTATTAGTTAAAAAGATTCAACTTGACGGAATCGCGAAATCCTGTGACACTGATCCTCACAAATGAAGTCACTTGGTCAAAAAGTATCCTTGAATGAAATTCTCTTCACTCTCGGTTCAGAAAATTGGATGTTCTACCACCACGAACGACCTTGCTTCACCTGTTTATTACAATAGGAAGACATATCACCATATAAGCCACGTTACATTGACCTAACCCACCTAACTTAGGTTAACTTTCTCGTGCATCGCTCCACCGTTGCTATACTTGTCTGTCTCAAAGCATGAAGACTGATATATCAGCGGCAATACAACTTCCCCCGACTTAATTGACCTTCTCGGCATCTTCCTCGGCGACCGTCAGATTTTGTTGACCTAGGTTAAGTTATGTTTGGTGCCCTGTTCCTCGTTCCATTATCGCTCCTCACGGCTTTTGGAGAGGTGAACCAAAAGAGGTGGAAAATTCCACTTCTCAAGTTTACGCCCACTGTGCACTTACCACTACGGCTCGCATGCTGATCTCTGGTGGTCCGACTGCGCACTGCAAGTGTTTGAGGTCCACTGTCCCTTTTATGGGGTCGCGATTTGCTGTCACCCCTCCAACCAGTCTGCCACCACCACCGTTAAACCATTATGCAAGTGGCGATGTCACCGATAACCAAGCTTCAAGCCTCGTACAGGCTGTGCGGGGGTGTTGTTGTTTTCTCCGAAGCCGCCGGCGTTTGCCTCGTCGGAGAGGGGGGCGAAATCGCGGGCCTTGTCTCGACCCGGAGGACCTCAGGACCTCCGGATGCCGTGCCGGGGCCAGTCTTTACTTGTCTGCGTCCAAACGCGCTTCTTTCCTCTACCTCTATTCCTCATCCTGAGAGGTAAACACCTCCTCTTTATTTACGCCCTCTAGAAGTTTAAACTCCAGGAAGATTGTTCTGTGTGCGCTGATAGGCCTAAGGGTGGAACTCTTCATGCGGCACTCGGCTAAAAAGTGCCCGTTGGAAACTGAGCTAGGTGGAGCAGATCGTTGGAAACTGGATTAGTCGCAGTTCTTGCCACCGCGACGATCGTCATGTCTGTAGTTACATTTTTTTTATTCAATTTGTGTTTTGATCGTTTTCAACTGAAGATCACGCGTCGTAGTTAGCAGTTGGGACCAATCAAAAGACAAATCGGGTGAAATGAGAACATTTTTTTAATATTCTTCCCGTCATAGTACTCTTGAAGTGCATAGCCCGCTCAATTAGCTAATGTTGGAACCTATAAAATGGCCAATGGCTAAAGAGTGCGACTAGCCACCCTACCAAAAAATAGAAAACAGTCATCGCGCAAATTGCTACCGTGCACATAACGAAGTCGTTCTCATGGCTGTCGTGCATACAGTAGCCGCATGAAAATAGATTCCGTGTCAATATAACGTAGAAAAATATTTATGTCACTAATATCGTACATCCCTCTGTACAGTCGAGAACATTAGTTGCTGACAGTAAATTTTCGTCTCTCACAAAACCTTGGGTGCAGCCTTGCTCGGGCTTCCGCGGTTGAGGTGAAAGAAGAAACGTTTTGTGGGTGCACTTGATTGAAACGTCGGGAAAATAATCATGAAACTCGACTTTATTGTTTGTGCGTTAAAAAGGATGGCATATTGCAAAAAGTGTTGTATTATTCCACCCTCACCACAGAGGCCCAGCAGGGCTGCTAACTTGATTTTGCACGGAATGAACATTCACTGTCAACGACTTATACTCTCGACTGAACATTCTTTAAAAGAGCACTGAATGAAGACCCTCCAAATGACGTTTTAAAGGTATCAGCAAGGTGAAAAGTCGAAGGGAGCCCTGAATGCCGGTATGTTTTACGCAGCTTTATAACCGCGACATAAATTGATATCAATTTAAAGATTAGGAGCACGCGCGCAAATACGATGCGGCTAAAATCGATTGAATAAAGACAGTAGTTCGAGCTTACATAAGAGATTCATACATGGTTAAGCCTTAACGGGGATTGGGTCAGCCCGTAGGCCGTCGATTTGCTCAGTTTTATGCTACGTTATGTAAAGATAGACGGGGTTTTATTGTTATATGGTCGTTTAAAAGAAATAATCTTTACTGGGAGTGATAGTCGCTAGTTTTCATAGGTGGTATCGGTATTTTGTGTCCTTCAGACCTGGCCATTCCCGACAGAGCAATGCAAACAGATTTCCTAAACAAATTCCTCTAGCGATTACATCTGTGAGTGAGGTACAATACAATTCCTGCTGCAATGAAATTTCTATTTGAGGTTATATTTGCATCCCCTTAGTAATTTAAAGTGCTACGTGTATAGGACAATGTATCCCCATCGAAAAAGAGTCGCTGTAAGCTTTGAATCTCATGTGCTCGACCCTGGTTTAACCTTTTACATGAAACCCCGTCTTCCATTATGAAGATTGACAACATTTCATCACGTTGGTTTGGTAATGTGCCTCATGTCTCATTTGGCTACCGTTCCACTCAGCTTTCGCCGAGTTAACTGCTGCATACTTCTCACATCAGCGACAGTGGTCAAGTTTGACAACGGTAGGTTGAGTCCAGATTAAGTTCCGATAAATATACCACCCACCTCGTCTCTCTATCATTCTTTCCAGCTAAACAAGGGAAAGAGTGGAGGGAAAAAAATATTCTTTGGCCTTTTGTTCGCATATTTTAAAGAAATACGATTTTGGACCTCGACTTTAGCGAGAATACAGGAGGTATATAGAATGCAACCCGTAAGAGTGCGACTTTGACTACACGAAGCGTGATCCACGCTGCATAGTTAGACAACACACAATTTAGCCGGGTCGCGGTGCGTTGCGGTCTCCTCATCTAAATACACGGCCGTTACGGTAATGTTGCCTGCAATCCTCTTAAACGGGACACCAGGGGCGACTTTAATAAATAGCTTATTCTTTTCATGGAGTAACGATATCATTTTGATCTGGCAAACCCTACAAGTGTGAATCTATCTATTTTGCTCATGTGGCTATGGGCGAAAACTCGTTCGTTCCTATCGCAAGAATTACAGACAATACCTTTTTCAAGCAAGGTGCATTCGATCTCAAAACAACAAGCTTGAATACTTTAAAAACTACAGGTTTCCAGCACATTTTTTTCCGTCCCGAGAACGAAACTCGCGAAAACGCATTGTCGGACAATGACCGTACCGGGTCATGAACATAAATAACGTTTTTGAAAGTACACCACCGAAACTCGTTTTCTTTGCAGCGAAAATAAGCTTCTTCGCGATTTATGGGGCACCGCGGGAAATTAAGCTCTGATGTAAAGCCCTTCCCCCAAAGGTCTTTCTAGAAACCGTAATATGCAAGTCACAGAGGCACCGAGTACCAGGACGCGAATATTCAACTAGAGTGATGCTGACTCGTCTGGCAAAACAAACTCTTACCTATGGTAAACCTGAGTCTCAAATATCATATCCTTGTCCATTTGGATTATATTTTTCCTGTTTATTTAGAAATTGCTTACGTTTGACATTCATCGACCCTGGTATTTTTTATGATTCAATTTATCTATTTTTTGAGGGGTTTAGATAAAAGGAATCGACGGGTTAGGCTTTCCGAAGGTGTTGAGGGTTTTCCCTTGTCTACATATGTTATGGGTATATTTGTAAAAAAAAGTTTGAGTATTAAAATCGTTAGTACTCAAAACACCATTTTGACCTTATGGCGGAAATCATCGTAGCGTCGTTATCTGGGACTCGATAACTTCTTAATTTTTCTCTCTCTTTTCTATATTAAATTATCCATCACAACAAACTTGTGAAAGGCTCGCTTACCGTATAACTTTGTTTCAAGTTCGACAAGCTTAATTTACGTTGACTTGTTAGACGTATATTGTTCGTAAAATCATATCATCTGAGTAAGTTTAGGCTCATGTATTTATTATTCAAAAAAATAATAAAAAATATTGGAGCCTCATTCAGGATACTTTGTGGACCGAATGTATTTATCTACCAAATATATTTCAAGCACGGGTAATGACAAATTCGTCATTGTAGCTGTACAAAATAAGTAAAAAAATGTTTTTACTTTTTGTCGCATAACTATTAATACGTTGCAACAATACATGCGACTTCGACCGTTTCATATGTGTATATAATTGTGGTCCAAAGGATTTATGGCGTGTTTACAATGTACGTGGAACCGCTGTTTGAAAAGGTTGAAAGAATTCGATACGCCAAAAACTACACGGTGAAAAATGCTGGTGTCCTGTAATAAAACATGCCTTTTCTCCTTGATAAAACCATGTACTCCGAAAAACAATCTTTGCTGAACATGCATATTATGCATCAGTGGAGGGAAACTTAAAAGTCACTTTGTTATGCATCTTAAAACGATCTATGTTCTCTTTTGGCTTTATGTTCTCAGTTTAAGAGTTATGTTTGTGGAGGTCAGAAAATGAATTTCGTTAAGCACTTGGGGGAGGAAAAATTAAGGTAAGACGTTTCCTTTTTGATTGCATCTCCTTAAGTGCCTTATATTGATTTGCAGTGTTTTTCGGAAACTAGAACGGTGTAAGCTTCCTACTTATGGTGTCTACTCTTCACCAAAGCCATTCCCAATTACTCGAATCGGTCAGAATATTTGGTTTCCTTCTGGATGGTCAGTTGCAAAGCTAGTCATGAATTCATTGCTCGTTCTATGAAACAAATACTATGTTGCACACCCTGCTCTTTCTTCCTACAGTGTGAAGAAATTCCGCACATTTTCATGTTCTCTAGGAAGCTTTACCATAGTTGCACCAGTTCGGAATTCTTTGGACGGACATTAAGGCTGACTTTTTCGGTTAATAGCGCCTTGAAGGTTGCTTATTCTGTCGGCTTTGTGCAGAGGGAAGCTACTTACGTCGCTCCCGCTTGATATTATTCTTCCGGTAAGGTTCTTTGGGAAAGCGGGTCAAAGGGACTGTGTGAACATAGGTATTTTTTTACGATGTTTTTATTTTTGTGTAAACGACAACGAATCGGACGAAGCTCCTGATAACAGGTCGGTGCCTTGGTTTTCCATTGGCTGGAGAACATTTACGGTCTCGGCGAAATCTGCTCAATAATGTTATACCTAGTGTAAAGAAGAAAAAAAAAAGCGCGAAGGGCAAAGTCGCCCCATTGATTGGTCTAAGTAGATGAGTTACCAAATGCGTGTTGCATACCTGTTTCACCGCCATAACAGACATACAGGACGATCTTCAGTAGATATACATGTTAACCTGTTTCCGAAGTAATGAATAGACCTGATTCCAAATCCTAAATCCTGTGCAATAAAATTACCTCAACCGTTATTCTGTTGTCGACACCTGGTCCTCCATTACGTGCACTTTCGTGGCCATAAAGCGTGACATGTTATTCACACTCAGAGCGACTATTACTCGGGGCCGCCGCCAGAGGCGCTGCAGTCGGCACAGGTCCTTTTTTTTAGAGTTGCAGAGAGGCACGGTGCTTAAGAAATGAAGCCACTTGCTTGGGGAAGCCGTTTCTAGTTGTTGGCTGGCCTGGCCATCTCATCGTGTGGCCGGCTGACCGGCTGGCCGGCTGGCTGGATGCGCGACCGGCCGGCGAGACCCGCGCGGCGCGGCGTTTCCGACTTGTTACGCATTGCGCGCGCCGCGCCGCGCTGCGGCGGCGCAGTACGGCAAGGCGCGCTTGCACAAGTGACATTAGGCCTCTCATCAGGGATGTTTCTTATGTGATTTAACTTGATTGCAAAGCAAGGCTAAGATGATGCGAAGCTGATTTTGTGTAAGGCATGCAGCCAACTGGCGTTTGCGAGAGTGGACTTATCTCTTTGGTTGATGATACACCATTGTACAACCAGCGTAACTTAACCTAACAAGAGTGTTCACTTGTCACAGGAAAAAATGAACGTCATGATGGTTAAAATAATATCGGAAACCGAGATGTTGTCTTAATTTTATGTATTTAAATATTACTACGAACTTCTGTGCCTGCACACTGCTCAAAGTATAGTTTACCTTAGCTAATCTACAAAGAGCTAACCTATGTATTACCCACGCTACAGGTCACTATAAAAAGAGAACATTAAAATCAGATGCAACAGAAGTCAAACTACTGACCTGAAAAAAAAAATCAGTCGAATTAATGCGCTGCGTTTCAAATATCGTTTTTACTATCTACAAAATACCTATTTTAAGAACGATATTACTGAAATCCAGTAAATATTTAGACGGAATTTTTTCTCAGACCAGTATTAATTTGACTTATTTTACAGTTGTACTTATGTGAAGTATACTGCGATTTTTTACGTGATTTTTCTGTAGTAACGGACACTTGTTACTGTTGTTGGTCTCCTGTTTTGGATCAGCGGGTTATCAAGGTCTGATTGGAGGATGCTTGATGAATGATAATCTAATGAAGTCAGAATTATACTTAACCTAAAAGTTTTGGTGATGACGTTCAAGTTGAGTGCTTGCTTTAGAGTGGTTTCAATTCGCATTTTCATAAGGAGTTCACGAGTTAAGTGGAAATTGCCTAAAGTAAACTTGTTCAGTCGATTAAGAGCTAATGTATTCTATAGAGTATTGCTATTTAAAGTTTAAGATTGCTATTTGGAAATGTTTTCCTCTCACCTAGTTTCTTGATGGAGCATGTTTCCGGTGATATCTCAAAGTGTACCTAAACCACTTTATTGGCTTTACTTCATTTTCTACATACTATTTTCGAAGTGTAAGTCTGAGGACTTACACTGATGAAAACGTTTTTGATGAGGACACATGTTATCAAAAACGTCGTAACGCACAAAATCAGTTTTCAGGGCATTCTCTTTAAATCTTTGTCTATTCCTTTACCCATTACCTATGCACATACATGATTAGGATTAAAAATAACTTAAAAAATCGTTTTGGTAGAATAAAGTTAAGTGCCTCGTGCCTTGCGTCACTTTCTCTCCGCTCGGCTTTCGTCCAGCCTATAATGCTGCTTTTTGTAACGGGTGGGCAACATTAGGCTTGACGATCCTAAGTATAGGTTATTAACTTTGGTCAAAGCTTAAGCGCCTGTTACCTCGCTCCCCGGTCACACCGCATAAGCAAATGTTCGCAATTGCACTTCGATGTTCCGAAAGTATTGCTTTCGGAGGCGACTGTGTCCATAAGCGCGAGTTTTCTAGTTTGCGCAGCGCGCAGCTCACAGGCGAAGGCGCAAAGCCTCACGGCCAATTAAGTAGTACTTCCCACCTTTCTTCATCCATCACCCAGTGACCTACCTCACCACGCGAGTGAAAGAGAAGAAAAAATAGTTAAAGAGATTTCCTATCGGTCTTCCGAATCAAGTAGTGTTAACGATAGCAACCGCCAAAGGTTACAGTTCGCTACGAGAAATAGCAACTCAATGGACGGTCGCTAATAACGCAAAGATGTAATGGCTCCGGACGTGGCGCGAATGCTCAAAATGTCTTCTCCTTGGAACAAAACCAATGACGTCATAATTTGAGCGGCTGATCCTCCTCGACCTAGTCGCGGTGCGCATAAATTAAGTGCAATCATGAGTGCGCTGCGCGGTCATTCGCCGCTTATCGATTTAATTAGAAACACAGATTAAGGACGGGCTCTCGCAAAAATTTGGTTCGTCGACTCAAATTTTAGAATTCATAGCGTTTTCATTTTTCGTTCGGTAACCCATCGCGTGACAAAAAATTGCGGTATGGCTCGAGTATGGGAGAGACTGCTCCAATACTCCATCCATAACGGTATGCTACGGTACTGCTTACAGTAAGGAGCCATACTCCTTGCCATACTCCGTAAGCTATACACAGAGCGGTATGGGACGGTATGGGGGCGGTATTGGAACGGTATGGGGACGGTACGGGAACGGTATGGCGAAAGATTGGATCTGCGGTATGGGATG
>Ga0058701_10005952_pt1 | contig 10222 bp, 14 predicted proteins | sample AgamicOrMae_FD_97039 | JGI IMG/M metagenome (GOLD analysis project Ga0058701, IMG submission 97039) | Agave microbial communities from Guanajuato, Mexico - Or.Ma.e | ecosystem: Host-associated > Plants > Phyllosphere > Phylloplane/Leaf | place: Guanajuato, Mexico | collected 2012-06-04 | reverse complement strand
TGTTCAATTTCAACCCCCAACTTTGACGCGAGTTTGAAGCTCTCCTAGTGAATGAAAAAGAATGAAACCAATTTGAAAATGTTGGCAAAACATCCCATTATCAACAGGAAAAAGCGCAAGAGCCCTCCGATACCTCTAAAGCCCTTAATTGGTACCCCCCTTTTTAAGGGGTTGATTTGAGACGCCCTCAAGCGCCGGGGGGTTGAGTTACGAATTTGAAAATCTCGGAATTTCTTCTTGAAGCTTCAATCTACGTTCATGCCGATTTTCAACGTTCTGTGACTTTTCGTTCAAAAATGACAGCAAAACTTCGAAAAGACCCTTTAAATTTTTTGATGAGTGTATTTAAAAATTAAAAAAAAATATTTTTTTTTTATTTGGATCGAGATGTATGAGCGCGATAAAAACAAAATATGCGTGCTTAAAAGATTCCTCCATGTATTCCCGGGGAAGGACAGTACCTGTAATAGAAAAATCTGAAAGCAAGTCTGTTTTTATTCTCATTACGCAAATGTGTTATCAGGAACTTCACCAAGACACTCAACAAAAACATGCGGCTTTCCTAAAATCATCAGGTCATGGACAAATACCCCTCTTGAACAGTATACGCCGGATAATGGGGCTGGAGGAAACAGAAAATGTTTCATCGGTAGTTGAATCCATCGAGACGTTGTCGAAATGGGTTGAAGAAGTGGACCAAAAAGGATTTACCACGGAACCTCGTGAACAAGTTCTTGTCATGTAAGTTAAAGAAAAAAAAATTAACATACTGGATATGGTTTTCTTGGGACTTTCCTATCAGCTCGTCGAGTTTTCCATGTCATTACGATTTCATGCACTCTCCCGAAAACACCCCATTTACTGTACAGTATGCCACAAAAGTCATGACCCGTGCTCCCGTGTATTTCTTATGGAAGCAGGGGTCATCACTTTTGTGGCCCACTGTACATTGCCTTTTGCTTCTAGGGAAAAGAGCTTAAGATCACTGCAAGAACACCTCTTTGCCGGACCCACGAAAGAACCGCTGCTGATTCCTGCAGATATTGCGCAAAAGATTGGGCTTGTAGAGAACGCCATCGCGGAGTTGGACACCCAGGTTAAACGGCTAGAAAGAAATTTCTCCTCAAAACAGGTTAGTGAATTTTTTCAGTCACAACTTCGAATAAAGAGAAAATAATGGGGGAAGTAATGTAGCTTTTTTCTTCGACTCATATATTTATTTCTCTTCCTTACAGGAACTTTTCAGCAAATTCCCCATTCAGCGAGATGGTCGGTTATTATGGGCGTGGTTTATCGCTGCTCCCTCCCAACTTTCTGCTGCTTTGGAAAGAGCGAAAGAAGCTGTTGAAAGTCAGAAGTCCTAACTTGCGTCTACTGTTTAATCATATTTTTTATTCTGTTTGCACGATCTCCCCTCTTTCTTCCCCAACTCTGTTTTTTCGCTCGTTCAGGTCCGCCATTTGTAATCCGGAGCGTTCTCATTGGATGGGGATGCCCCGGATTACAAATGGTGGACCTGAGCGAGCGAGAAAACGGACTTTAGGGGAGAGAGAGAGGGTAGATCGTGCAAACATAGAATATAACATCACCTCTTTCGACAAAGAAGGTTTAACGGGTGAAGTTGTGATAAAATTCAATTCAAACCGTTTATCACGTATTAGGATTACTTTGTACTTATGGTGCCATGTATCGTGTAAATGCCCAAAATTATAGTTTTCTATTTTTTATCCAATTTTCCACGGTTTCCGTATGTTTAGACATAAGAAATTCTGGTAGGCCTACTCCGTAAGGACGGTCTGGGACCGACTTTGAGCACAGGCTTTTGTTATCGCAAACGTTGTTATAGTGCTGTGTAGCGCAGAGACTGTGAATTTTCGGAGCGTTTGGAACTTCTGCCCGAAATGTTTCGCAAATACTATCAAAATTATGTTGAAATATCTGAGGTTGGGTTTGTCCATGCCTCCGGAGCTGAAAATAGTTTTTTAAGTGATTCTGAGCCAAGAAGTGTGAATTCAATTTGAAAATAAGTTATGACGATAAAACTTTAACATTTACTGTCTTTATTCATGAGAAAACAATATAAATAACAAAAACCCTCACCACAAACGTCGTCTCAAATTATTTCATAAACTCGACATTCCTTAATACATCAACAATGATACAGTCTTCCACGAGGCTTAAATAAAACAAAAAAAAATGTAAAAGAAAAAAAAAGCTATTTACCGCCAAACAAAAAAGCAATTATTTAATTCTGCGGAATTTGGCAAATAGATTTCCACCACTGCTTGGAATGGTAGCATCTCTGGTTGGTACAATGCGGACATCTTGTGAGGAACTTGGGCATGACGGGCGATTTATTCTTCAGATGATTCGCGACCAAATCGGCCATTGCGTCGATGAAAATCGGGTGGTCATTGGGTGCCGCCGCTCTTTTGATATTAATGCCACTATCACCCAACTAAAAAGAAGACATCAAAAACAATTCTGTTAAGTAGATTATTTGGTAACCTTCGGGAACGTCCATTAATTACGTGAGCACCTTGGGGTGAATATCTTATAAAATGGTTGAGATAAACGAGTTTACAATCTCATCTTTGGATTGCTCAGCTCGGGAGTAATCCCGAATAAATGAAAAAAAGACGCAATTTCAAAATTCCTACAATACTCGAATATCTCCGTTAATTCTCGAGTTGACTGCGGAAGAATGCGACAAAATCGCGAAATCTGGCAACACTATTTCATTGAGAAATATTATTCTGTGCCAGAGAAATTTTCTTTCTGTTAAAATCTGCGTGGGGGGATAGTTGAATAATTTATCACGATGAGAGGCTCAGATAAATGTACGAATTGAAAAGTTTTACTTGAAACTCCTGGCAAGGCTTAATGAACTACAATTGAATATTACCTCTTCGACTAATTCATGGCAGTATTCGATGTCCAACTCGTGTAAAGTCTCGATGTGTTCGTTGACAAAGGCAATAGGAACAAGTACAAAGTTCTTTTTTCCTTGCTTCACGTAACCTGCGAAAAAACAGCATATTCTTAAAAAATGCTTGTGCTTAAAGACGTTGAAATCGAACGAGGCTTACCTTTGATAGCATCATCAGTGAATGGTCCAAGCCAAGCAGTTGGGCCAACTTTCGATTGCCAAACTAATGCGTACGGATTACAATATCCTAATTCCTTCATAACAAGCTCAACTGTAGCACCAACCTCTGAAGGGTAAGGGTCTCCTCGGTTGACAGCCTGAACAAATAGAAAATCCACATCAATTAAAACTGCAATTAAGGGTTACAGAAATGTTTACCAGTCTCAAAAGAAATTGGAAAAAGTGTCTGAGGGAAAAAAAAGAAAGGATTTTTTTTTTTAAATTGACAATAAACTTCTTACTGATTCAGCATTTCTCAATAAAGTATTTAAAAGTTAGGCATTGAATCAATGATAACTACCTTTAAGGGTAAGGAATGTGCAGAAAATAAGATGACAGCATCCTTCTCGACGTCTTTCGGAAATTTCGCCAATTCCGTCCTAATTCGATCAGCAAAAACCTTGACCAAAAGAGGATGTGATGACCATCTGTCAATGACACTCCATGTCATTGAGGGAGGAAGAGAGCTAAAATTACCAGAATTATATTTTTGACATCAGAATGTTGACTTCCAGACAAACCTATTGTCAGTATACTTACTTCTTGGCATAGTATGTGTAAATGGCATTGAAACTGGAGCCACTAGTTGCACAACTATATTGGGGGTATTGTGAAAATACAACTGTATGTTCAACCCCCTCACTGTAAAAAAATAAACTCAAAATTTAGTGAACTTCCTATAAAAACTGTTAGGTGATTTTCATGCATAATACTCACTTTTCCAATTGTTTCAGAGTATGCTCAGTTAAAGGATTAGCATAGCGGAATGCCACAAAATATTTGTGAGGGGCTGTAGTAGGTGATATCACGTCCAATTTTTTACACAGCAAATCTCCCTGGAAAGAAACGTACTTACTGTATCCATGTAAGTAGGACCTACTTACATGTTGTATCTTACACTACTAACAAAAGACCCATGAAAGATGGACAAGCTACCTGTAATTCTGTCCACTTCAAGATAGGAGAACCACCTCCAATTTCACCATATTTCTTCTTGATGGCCTCAGTTCGTCTTTTTGCTATGTATGGTCCCAGAGCACTGAAGAACGAAATTATTATAATCTATCTAGTCCTGAAAAACTGAAAATGCATGCATTGAATGAGACCAACAAACCTCTGCATCGGCAACTGGATCATGTCTCTGTCAGTCATGATGCGATGAAGAAACTCCCCAACTTCATCCTGGACTGTAGGGCCACCCATGTTTAGCATAAGAATAGCTGTCTTGGCTTGGGTATTTGATTTGCTCTGTGGTTGAGGGGCAGATGCAGCAGAGGCTGACATAAGTTTGGCACCAACATTGAATGGCTGTTTGCCTGTTTAAAAAAAAGTATAGAGGACATAGGTAAGGAGTAACAACAAATAAGAGGGGAATAGTGAAGAGCCCAAAATCAAAGCTTCTTTACTTTACCTTGAAAGAACGACGACACAATTTTCCTGGAAAACATCATGTTGATGGAAAATGTGTCCTTTCCCGGTGAGAATACCGTTGGGAACTTCGGTGAACGTGCCCAATAATAAAGTGGGTTTAGGAAGTATGAGAGTACCGGTTAGCACACTAATATAACGAAAGTTTTCACAAACAACAGGCCCTCCAACGCGGAAGATGAATAAAATATTTCAAGTTAAAAAACGAATTCATAAAACGTAATGTCACAAACCAAAACAAACGTTTAGTTTGGAAGAGAAAGCGAAGTTTGTGATTACAGTATCGCTGCTGAATGTATCAGCAAATTATTCGTCTGCTAGTAGAGACCATGTTCTTCTCCAATGTCTTCTTCCTTGCAAGCATGCAAGAAAAGCTGAAGAAAAGTAAACCAGTCCCATCTCTGCTTTCTCCGTGTTTTGAGCTAACCAAAGAGCTAAAAGAAGAGGAATATCAAAAACAGTTTTCCTTTATGCCTCTTGTAATCATTTCAGGAGAGTGAATTATAAATTACAGATTAAAAAGAAATTCGTAACGGAACAGCAAGGAACAAATTTAGAGGGCCGCGCCCGAATCAAAACAAACAACAAAAACAAAACAAACACATGGGGAATTGCCTTTAAGGTTATGTTTCGATTTCGTTCAGGTTTTATTTAATTTAGGAGCTTTACAAATGGATAAAACCGCAGAAACCGAAGAATTAGATGGGTCTGAGTTAGGGACTCAAGAGTAGTAAGTATCCATTCATTTAAAAGACATTATCTTGACTTGTGAATTACATGTTTTAGTTGGGGTTATGAGAAACAAATAATTCTGTTTAATTAAATTGTTGAGACTAAAATAATTGAAAAGTGGTCTATTGATAAGTAACAAATGCAATGAATGTTACTTTTTCATGAACACCCAACAGGCATTGTTTTACAAGTTCAAAGCAGAGTATATTTTGGTGAGATCCTATGAACGTGCTAACTGTTGGCATTTTACTTTTCAGTTGGGATTCTACCTATGTTAATGAGCTTCAAAATTTCCGTGATCATGGGGATGTTGGTGAAGTATGGTTTGGGGAAGATAGTGCTTTCAGAGTTATAAGGTAACAATATATCACAACTTGTCCATCTAAAATGCATCAATGCCTCTGTAACAACTACAAGAAAATACTGTTGCTTTTTTTTCAGGTGGCTGACCTCTTGTGATAAAATTAAGATAGATGATAAAATAATTGATTTAGGTTGTGGAAATGGGATGATGTTAGTTGAATTGGTAAGTACACTTAATGGAATCTCAATTACCCATTTTAAAAAATCCTCTTGAACAAAATCCATTTATTTCCTTCTTTATTTTTCAGGCAAGAGAAGGCTTTACAAACCTTACTGGTGTTGATTATTCCCCTCATGCAATAAATCTGGCAAAAGCTGTAGCAGAGAAACAAGCCTTGAATATTAATTATGAGGTAAGAGAAAGGATGTGGGAAGCTTTTATTTTTACACTCATTCATCCTGATATTATTTGTATAATTGCATCGAAAAATGCCTCGCTGTTACGTCTAGATCCCTCGGTTCCAATCAATCGCGCAACCTAAAAACAGAACCCGGCAAGAAAAAGTGCCTCGATGTACTTAAGCGTCAGGTCCCGTGAAAAACATTTTAACGGGGTTTCAGTTTGTAAGCTTTAGCAAGAAACACCGATGAAGTATTATCTAAAAACTTAAACAATTGTGTTCTTATTTTTCAGCAATGTGATTTACTTTCGCCTTCCGGGACTAAATTCGAAGACGGTAGCTTTAGGGTTGCTCACGACAAAGGTACTTACGACGCGATAAGTTTAAGTCTCGAAAGTCCTCGAGAGAAGAGACTCACTTATCTCAAGAATGTTAAGCGACTTTTGCGCGCCGGAGGTCTACTAGTTCTTACGTCTTGCAATTGGACCCAAAAGGAGTTAGAGTCCCATTTTCAAGATGGTGAGTCAATTCAGTTTTGATTTTTTTTTAAATTCTTTATATTTTCTTTATTTATTTTTTTACCTGAAGCTTTTTTTTTTTAAATACTTGAATCAATCCCAAAAAATAAAAGGTTGTCATTTTTCCGTTCCTCTGATATGAAGAGTGATGGCAAAATGATAGAGTATCTAAATGGCGACAGGAAACAATGGTGCGATAAATTATCGAACAGATTTTTGTGTGTTAATGTCTTAAGGCTTTTTTATTTATTTCTTTTTTTTTAAGGGGAAAGATTTTGATTCTTTATTTTTTTTTCTTTATATTTTTTTTGAGAGGAAAGATTTTGAATTAAAAAAGAAATTTTTAAAAAATGCTGGAAGCGGAAGACAGAAGCCGTGTAGTTTGAAAAACCATCGTTCGTGCACTAAGGCTGAAAGACGCTTCTGACGGCTCGAAGTGATCCGCAAGCGCGAGCCCGCAACGCAAGAAAAAGAATGAACGCGAATGTGTTCTTATTCCAGGTTTCAAACTTGTTCACGCCATACCCACTCCCAAGTTCACCTTCGGGGGGCAGTCCGGCAATCTTGTTACTTCGCTCATTTTTGAAAAAGTCTGAGGCAATAAAAAAAGTACAATCTCTCCGTATCATTTATTTCAATACCTCCGAATAAATTACCGGGAAAATAAAAGTGAACTTTGAAGGTCATTTTTGTGAGTAATCTGATGTAAATTCCGGTGGCGCGGCGGCGAAATTGGCCGAGGGCCCTGGTCGCGTGCAGCGCCAGTAAGCACCCTGAGATGAATATCACTCTGCATATATTTACGGAGAAAAGACTTAAATACTCCGTAGCGTACTGTACCGGCACAGGCGAGGACACACATTTTCAGACAGGTGATTTTATTTTTTTCAAATTTCAGTTGGTACTATTAACGTACCGGTATTTAGATGTTCCTGAAATTCAGTCGGTTTTAGTTGTGTTGCCAACCTTAACTCAAGATAACAAAAATCGCTTGTTACTCGTTCATGCTCTCGACTGTACGGTTCAAATGGTCAGGACCAATGAAAACTAACATACAACCGATAGCTACCTCCCCGGAACGATAAAATGCGATGCATTAAAAAATATAGACGTCGTAGATACGACAAGTCGTCAATATAAATTCCGTGCGAGTATTTCTCTTGATATATAGGTAGGAAAGTTAATGTATTTAATTCCTCCTCCTGGAATATCACTAACACGATTTATTTTTCCGCACATATATTACATATTTGAAATTACAGTGAACATGCTAGATGACACATCTACTTTGTTGCACTATCCATGGCTACATATACCTAAAATTATAAATATTGCCTTGTATGTCAAAAGCAGGTTTAGTGACATGTAAAGAATTATTTACATACGAGAGAAAGGCAAGTGACAGACAAGTTAGCAGGTGGGTTTCCTAAATCCATTGAAAGCTACACACCAAAACGATTTATGCCAATGATGGCACTCTGTATTGAAAATAAAGATAGAGAAAACAATCTTGAAACGATGATCTTGCGTACTAGGCGTGCTTGTCAGTCTATTAAAAGGTACATTCATTTCAAAGTAGTTTTCTTTCGTAAAGGCACGATAAATATATCTCAGACGAGCGATACATTGTATTTACAAACCGAAAATTTCAGACGAAATTTCCTGAGCCTTCACTTCTGCGACTTAAAGAGATGAGCAATCTATTCAATGAATTTTGTCGATCGTTGGAAACTTCCTCTGACATTACCTGAAAGTAATAAGCATTCCAAAAACACCTTTCTAAGAATACATTTTTTATCACAAATTCAAAGCGCGATCCGATTATTACTGCCAGGGCTATTATCTCGGTTACAGAACGTTTGTGATACCTCCTTCCCAAGCACTCATGTCACACAATTTTAAGCGACATAATAAATTATCCGATTTTTCAAGAGTTTGTAGGGCTCAAGACACGGCCGACATCTGATGATTCATAACAGATTTTGAAAGAACAGTGTGTGCACTTCATCAGTTCATAGCTCAGCACATCTTTTTTAAAGGTACGTATCTTGTGTATCGTACATGTTATCAGAAACTAGTCCAAAAGATTAATTAATATTGAAAGACGTTCTGACAATGAGAGTGTAAACTTGTAAGATTTCATGAAGGAACGTCGCGACTGGCACAAAATCTTTACGTGTGGGTCCAATGAGTGCTACATTGTTTCAAAACACAGCAGGAATCACCGAGAAAATGGGCCTAAAAGATGCCCAACAGAATGCACGACAGATCAAGACAGTCGAGGAAGTTATTTAAAAGAAATTGGAAAATATACCCGTGCTTAGTAATGTTTAGTTTTAAAAATAAATAAATAATAACTGACCGATGACAGGCCACTGATGGTCCCATTGGACCGAATAAGAAGATATCTTTGTAGGCGCATTTTTAAGAATGCCGTCGAAATTGCATTTTCATACATCAATAGAGAGAGCGCCTGTGATGGTGAGGGTAGGCAACACGCACAACGTATATGTTAAGTATGATGCCTATACCGATGCTCGCAGGCGCCAAGCTGCAACTGGATCTCATATCCATTACGACTCCAATATCACGTCCCGTGGTCTATTGTTGACGGGTTCCGATTAGTATTTCTAAAGAAGATAAAGCGGACTGAGAGTGTAACATCAGTATAACAGGCATCCGTGGGGCATTGTCGAATCTCTTTCGGTATGAGACTCTACCAGATTTGATTGTTCGGTAGAGTCCGGAAGACTTCGTTTGGCGGCTCGGCTCCGAAGGATCCCCCGACCGCCGACCCCGAACGCTCCTCCGGTAGAGACCCTCGGCCGAAGAGAGAAGCGACAAAGTTCTCGAACTGATGGCCGAGTTGGCCTACAAAAATACAACAGCTCATTCTGTTCAGCATACATGAGGTTCCCAATAAGAAATCGTAAAAATTACCGACTATTCGAAGTTTCCTGAACAGGTTCAGCCTAAAATTGTATGAAAAAATTAGATTTCCAGTTGGTGTCAGAGAGCTCATCAAACTGTTTCACATTCCTGTAAAAGCGACGAAGAGACGAGTTCCGAAACCCAGTGCGTTGGAATCAGCCCGATGAGCTCGATGCAACCAGTCTGTAAAAGGTATCTGTGGTTTTAATCATAAGGCACGATGAACAGCTCAGTGGAGATACAGGACTGTTCGGACAACCCCAAAGACCGTCATAGCGTACAGTAATGAAGATGTTAGAGGAACAAGACGCTCATATCCTGGAAAAAAGAGGGGAAAAAGGTGAATATATTCTTTAGTATTTTTAGGGGTATTTATATGGAAAAAGTTTATACTTACCACTGCAATAATGGAAATTGTTATGTTGTAATGGCTCGAAGCCTTCTAAGCACACACAAGTCAACTTGGTGCCATTCGCAAAACATTCTGCATTAGCTATACACTTCTTGGACTCCGAACACGTTTCGCCAGGCACTGAAATACAAAAATAGACGATGAAACATCGACGAGGAAAAGACAACTACTTACAAGTACTCTCAAGCAGTGGATACTAATTTTCAAGTAACAGCATATATTTAAAATCAGTTCTATTCGCACGCCTGTGTTAATACAAGGGAGACTTGAACGCACGGAAACCAACATAATGCATTTTAAATGGGAGGTGACTGGAACGCACGGAAACCAACCTAATACATTTTAAATG
>Ga0058701_10005951_pt1 | contig 10222 bp, 6 predicted proteins | sample AgamicOrMae_FD_97039 | JGI IMG/M metagenome (GOLD analysis project Ga0058701, IMG submission 97039) | Agave microbial communities from Guanajuato, Mexico - Or.Ma.e | ecosystem: Host-associated > Plants > Phyllosphere > Phylloplane/Leaf | place: Guanajuato, Mexico | collected 2012-06-04 | reverse complement strand
AAATTCAGTGTAAAATTGTCAAAATTGACTTAGATTTAGCGGTTAAAACATTTCTACCATATTAATATTTTCTAGTACCAATGCTAGTTTGGTTTGTGATTTTAAAATAAGTCTTTCTTTATACTCTAGATATTCAACGAGTTCTTTTTACTACTTAAATAGTCATTTTCGACTAAAAATAATCAAAATTGACTAATGAAGTATTAAAATTTCAGCTACTAAACTTTAGTCAAATTTGACTATTTTTAATAGTAAGCTGTAAATGATTAATTGAATAGTTAAAATTGACTAAAGAATGGTTATTTTTGAATACAAAATAGTCAAAATTGACTAATTGAAACATTAAAATTTCAGCTACTATTCTTTAGCAACTTTGACCATTTTACATTTTTAGTGAAGAGACACAGCACCTCTTTCATGGAACGATGTTCTCTTTCACAGAATTTCGGCGACAAAGGATTGATAGAAAATCTCAACACGTTGATTTGGTTAAGTTAGGGAAGGACAAGGTCATATCGGGTCAGATTAGGCCAGGTTTGGTTTAGGTAGGTTGGATTTGCCTAGGCTAGTCTAGTAGAATTAGTTTCCTTCCTAAGGCAAAGATTGCTCCGTATAAAAAATGACAAGAAATGCTGAGTTCTCTCGAAGATTGTAGGAACACTTTCTCACAATCTTCTGGACCAAATGATGCCGCTTCACACCATGTTTCGACCGAAGAAAGCCCGCGCCCATACCAAATATTGTAAACCGCACATTAATCAATTCAAAGCCTGTGGGAAAAGACAAACCCCTGGTTCGGTCTTTTGAGAGGCTCCCTGAAATGAACCCAGTTTAGCAGACAAAGAAGTCATGAAAATTTTATAATGCTGTCGAATCCTAACCAGCCTTGATCTCTGCGATATGGATGAAATGTGCTGAAGGCATGGGAGCCCGGAAGGGGGGGGGCGTGGAGCGCCTCTGCACCTGCTTCCGACACCAAACAATAAAGTGAATAGGTAAAGGCCCAGGCGTGGGACGCACAAAATGACCCGGGCTAAGGCTGATCAAATTTATAGACCCAACAAAACGTAAAGTCTGCTTTTGATTGACTTTGAAAGGAGAAACAAAGATTCCCTGAAAGACGCGTGCTTCCTTAAGGGGGTGACTCGGAACATTAATGCTTGGAGATTTTTTTTAAAGTTTAAAGAGATTTTAAAAAAATCAAAGAAAAATGTAAAAGTGAAACCGAACATAAAGAAAAAATAAAGGAGGTTCGAAGACGGCTTAATGCTTCCGTGTTCGTTTTGATACCTCTAACGTTTCTAAAATACTGGAGTTAAAAAAAATCTCAAATATCAAAAAACCATGCTCCGTGCATCACGCACCAAAATACCAAATCATTGATTAATTAAAGGTCAAGTTTTAAATCCCACATTTTTCCTGCAAAAATTTTAGTACTCCCCAAGACAATAGCCCTTGTGAAAGGGTCCAGTGAATTGCGTATGCAGCCATATTACGACATCAAACCGAACTTTTCATGAATTCAAATCGCATTACAGTTTTGATAATGCAGTGGAGGGCTCCCAAGAGGACAATACTTCCATCTGACAAAGCGACTTTATTTAAACGCTCTCCCCTCAAAGTAAGTTACATCGGGGCCTCCCTCTGGTATAGAGCGGGTCTATACGCAAAGTCATGGCGATAAACAGGGGTCCACGGAACGAAGCGCGTAAAAACAAATGAAGTATCGCTTTCTTTCCGCGACTCGGGTATAAAAATATTTATTGTTCACCTCGATGATGAGCCTTATCCGAGGGTAGACTGCACTTCCTCGGTCGGCCTGCCTTCCTTGTCCCCAATACACCCAGAATACATATCCAACTTGGAATACGACTAAACGTGAGCAGGAGACCGATGCACTTCTTAAAGGTGACTACAATGTAAGCGAAATTGGATTTTGGGGTCACGATCCATTTTTTTTTGATACAATACACATTTAGGATGTTGCGTTCTCTGCCTCTCGAGTTGTACCCTTCAATGTCGAGACGGGAAGTCGATCCAATCAACTATCGATCAAGAAAAAAGCACGTTTGAAAAATCGATCAAAACTTGTTAGTTTGAAAAAGCGATGAATTGCTTTCCTTATACATAGCATTTGATTGATTTTCGAAACGTACTCTTCCACTCGAACGATTTTTGAAACAAGCCCTTTTATTTGACCGTTTTTTCATTGGACGGATCGAAGTCTGAGGAACAGGCTAAGCTTGCCTAAATCGTTGCAAAGCTTGATGCTACTCACTTGTTGGAAGTGGTCTCTGCCCCTGGCGTAAGTACCAAAGCAAAGTGCAGGTCAGCAGGTCACGTAGTCATTTTCCCTTTTTTTCGGAAACAAATGATTTTGATAAATAATACGGCATTTTACACAACTTAAACCCCGTAAAAATCAGGTTTTTGGTTTGATTATCAGAATTGAGCATCATCGGAAACATAGCTACTGTGCGTATATCCCTTTGAAACCAAGCCTTCTTCCAATCAGCAAAACTGCAAATGCTTTTAAGCATGGTCAGGGCAGCCCGCATCGTATACGTGCAATGCGGGTTGCCTGTCAGCTGGCAACCACAGCAAACAAGGCAAAAATTACTCTGATCAAACGAACACGCACACTAGCGGAACGGCCTAGTTTCCACTTTATCAAAACACTAACAATATTTCAGCAAGTCAAAAGGTTGGGCATACACTGTTGAAAGCTGAAAATTTTCATCTCCTGTTCTATCTGTAATAATAACGTAACTTTTGCGATTATGAATCGTTAATTTTTCGTGTAAAAGAAAAAAAAACGTAGATTATAACACAAGAGGCAGGAAATGACACCCTTCTAGTTACAAGGTACGAAGTTTTGAAAAACTCACATCTCTCCGATAACCTACGATGGCAATAAGACCATTGAAGTTACGTCATTCTAAAGGTTGAGGGGTGGACTATCCATTTAAATTATATTGTTTACCGGAAAAAAGATATTCATAACCTTTACTATCAATTATATAAATTTCAGTAATATTTATTACTACAGAGAAAAAAAAACAGCATCAGTCTTGCAGTCGATAATTCAGTTATGTTCTTTATAATGATCTGCTCTCCGGGCCACTCACTACCCACACGGCTGGATACGATAAAAAGTAATTAATTGCAAGAAAAACTTTTGGAATTTAGAAATCGATAAACGTATTTAAAATGAGAAATTCCTGCTTTAATTACTTTTGATACACTTTTGAACAGCGTATAATACTGAATATCAGATTTTTGTAATTTTACTCGCTCAAGACGTCCGTTGTCGCACGCAGCCCAAGAAAAAATGCACCTGCTTACGGAAGTGTAAAAAATCGAAGAAACTGTCCAGTTTGCACTTTTACGCGTTCAAGGCGTAAACGGTCCTGTTTAATGGGGCAGTATGTACGTTTTATGTCCAAATGTACACACCGATAACATTATAGGAGTGAAAGACAAGGATAGACTGCTGCGTGGCTACCAACATGGCCGATTTAATACCTTTCAAAATAGCATACACGCCGCTACGCCCTCCCCGCCTCGCCACACACGACGTATCTGGTTTGTTCACGCCATAAAAACCAAGCCCTTAGAAATTTCAGCCCTTTGAAACGCAATTGTTTGAGTTAATGTCTTTTGCCGAAGCTGCTCCCTCCCCGTGTAATACATCAAAATCAGTTGACGATCCTTAAGAAGCGTTGACGACCCGCTAAAACTCCGGGGGAAATGCCGCATCTCTTTCATTTCGTTCGGCAAAGTCCGGAAGACTTCGTGTGGGTTCGGCATCTGCAATACTTACATCTTCCCAATGAACGTTACGAGGACTAACGACATATAACCCCGTAAGCAAAGTCTCGTTAAGTTGGGTTGGATGCCTTGGCGTCGCTTTGCTTGCCTCGAACATGTAAGTTACTTACATGCCTCAAAAAGGTTTGAATACAAAAGGTACAAAACTGAAACGTTAAAAAATTTAAGTATACCAAAAGGATGTTATCGGGAAACTTTGTAAGCGGCCGGGACTTTATGAGAGGGAAGTAAAAAGGAAATAGGCCATAAACATCAGAGAGTAGAAAGGTGGCTCGAACACCAGTCCCGGCGACGAGACGCAAGAAGCTGGACTTCCCAGTGAAACGCGTCCTCGGAAAATGTGGACTTTGATAATGGCAGGTTATATAAAATGATGCCTATGTACATCGACGGTTGATGAGGTGCAAGGGAATGCCCACCATTTTCTCTAAGCCGGGCGTTAACACTCCAATCAGAGGTTTACCTTTGAACAATTACATTATGCGGGGAGGCTGACGGTTTAATGTGTGATTAACGCTCTCTTGTATGTTTACATTTAACAAGATCCAGTAAAACTACACTGTATGTTGTGTCATCCACTCATGTAGGGGAAATTACGTGAATGGGTCTCCGTTTAAGCTTCCGATCTCTCTTTTGTTGAGTTTCTTTGCTATTGGGGCTGTCCGCAAATGAGGGAGTTTCATAATAAAAGCGATTAAGAAGAACACGCAACTGTTATGTTTTCAATTAAAATGCACGCTAGTGAATGTCAGGTTCTCAACACGAGAATGACTCCAGTGTTGCGGTACCGTAGCACCAACACCGGCGAGGAGTCAGTGAACGACCCCACACGGTGTTCTTTGATGTTTGGCTTACCTCTCAATGATTTCATCTCTGCGGAGGTCATAACAAGGGGTCTCAAGTACTTCCAAGCCTTGAAGTAGTTAGACAGAAATTTAAAATAATTACTATAACAGGAGCACTTTGAAAGAAAAGTTTTACAGACTGCGGTTTCATGCGCGTAACGTAATCATTAAAATTCCTTTTGCATAGACCTCAGTCTATTATCTAATTTACCATAGTTTTTTGTCATGTTCGTAAACGAATTACTTTCCTTAGACAAACACCAACAAATTTAAAGGGGAATTAGCATGATTCTCTATCGAGAACCTATTTAGACTTGAAAACACAAAAGCTCAAAACAAAAGTAAAAGATCAGGATGGGTTTTGGTTTGAATGTAGAGTCACCGAAGAAAGAGAAGCAAGACCTGAGTATTTGTGAGGCGACCCCAATCTTTGAGCGGGCACCGAGAAAGCCCAGCGCCCTGCATAAGAAACAGAAACAATATGAATTCGGGGACGAAACGGCACGGTTTGACCGTCCGCCCAAATCCAAATCCTCACTCCACACCCTTGTATGGGAAAAGAGAACAAGCAGTTCCCTGGGGAACTAGCCCTAATCATGGAACCAAAAGAAACAAACCTATAGTCCAACAACTGCCACCCATCTAAGTTATTTTGGTACGGTTCTTGTGCGTCATACGGTTTGCATACATTTTGAAATTTATTACTTTCAACGAAAAAAGAAACGTTTCGAAAATAAACAGTAGATCTTTACATCTCTGGTACAATGAGTTTCATCCGTAAGGAAGCAAACCCAAAAATGAAGGATGAATAAAAAAGTGCTCAACTCTAAAATTAAGGATCATTCTCTAGGGGTTATATAATTTAGTTGACTTAGGACGGGAAGAGTCAATGTATGTGATGTGGGTTACCTATATTCAGAGTGATTCCTATAATCATTTTATTTTCCGAAATTCTGACTAACAAAATGAGAAGGTCGAACGAATTGTCTTTTACGCTTAAATCGTAAGAGTGATATTGTAGTCTTAGGAGAGTAAAATCAACTTTCGATGGGGTGCTGTTCGAGCAAATCTATTAGAAGAGGGACATGTAAACTCTCAGCGGTGGGCAATCCAATCTGCATGGAGTGAACTCTCACTCCACTCAGTGTCGATATTTCCTCTATATAGCTTTTATCACTCTGTCGCCAACAATTCTGGCATACAAGCTCCGCCCACCCCTTCCGCTCCACCTCACCGTAGAGTTAGTGAAAGCACTGTTTGAACCGGAGCGCTGTGTTGTCGAGACAGGCGTTTTTAATACGTTAAAAAAATAGGTACGGAAAAACTTCAGTGATAGAATTGATACGTAGGATCAACTAGAGTGAATGACCAATGTACGACAAAAATAAATCAATTTTAGTAAAATCAAGATTAAATTCTATAGATTTTCTGTTATTTATTCACGCCTATCGGAAGCAGTGCTTTTCCAAGCGTTAATTTCAATCGAGTCTTGCAACATTCTCTGAGAACGGTTCAGAGGAATACTTTAACTTCAGGACATTAATAAAACTCCGAGTGAAGTTTGAAAACCAATCGCCACTTCTAAAGTGACGCAATGCTCGCCTACTTTAACAATCTTCAACCCATTAAAAATCTCTCCATTGCATAGAACTTAACGCCATCCTGATCGCCAGTCTACGACAAGTCCGTTATTGCCACTTACTCCGCGGCATTGCAGGTAATTACCTAAGAAACTTTTTTTTACCACTACACAGGTCAAGATGAACCAAGTCGGTTCATCTCAAACTTTTCCACTCGATCATGTAAGTTTCGTCTGTTACCAGCAACAAACAACGTGAGCAATATCCCAGCTTTTGAATGCATTACTAAAAACAAGGAAACCATATCTTTAAGGTAATATGCAAAAAATTTAAGAGAAAGCGACAGGTCGATCATGAACACATGAGAAATAAGACGGGAACAAACGAAAATGAAGATAAAAAAAACGCAGTGAAAAGTAAAAAAACACGCGAGGACAACTAGGGTAACAGTCGGTACTGTACACTTAACAGGGAAAAATATAAGCAAACAGAACAGAAGATATCTTAGATAAATAACAGGAAATCGCTAGGAAAACAAGGAAGATAGGTTGTGCACTTTTTATATAAGTTTTATATTTGTATTATTTTATATTTAGGCCCATAATCAGAGTAAATCCTTGAAGGATTTAACTGACAAGACGTAGATAAATAATTGTTAGCGCTCAAGGAGAATCGTTGTTTACCTTCTAAAAGGACTAACCCAAGGATCCAATACATACGATCGTCATGGAAAAATGGAATAACTCACCAGTTCTGCTTGCTGCGACTGTTCACACATCTGAAAACAAAACGAAAATCTATTTTGAAGCATTCATTCTTTGAACAAGTGAACACAAACAAGAGACGCACGACGACGCTAAAGAAAACAATGAAAAAAATGTAGAATAGAATCATAGATTTTGGTTACACAATGACCGAGATCCTGTTTTGTCTTAACTTAATCCAAATCTTCTAGGGTTGGATAGTAAAACTGCTGTTTAGAGAAGGGAAGTGTTATTATGGTGGTAAATACAGGAACGCTTTTAATACAACACTAGCAGCACTTTACACACCTAAACTGAGTCACAAACCAACTGCACTAACTCGTAAAGTTCCTCGCCAAACATGAGTGTTGACGATCACTTCACAAACACAGGAAGAAAAGAACGGCAGCAATATTGGAGCAACTAATCCCTGATCTAAAGCCACTATGTCAAATAGAGTCAAGGCATGAAGTCAGAATTCAATGGAATAGAACAGACACAAGCAGGTGCATTTGATCGTCGTCAGACGATTGGTGCACTTCTGACACCCACTAGCAATCCTGAACTGATCGGCCGAGTAGGGCCGCTTTCAACAAATGAAACCATCTTATCACCATGGGTTGATTGGTAATTGGAAGAGTGACATCACCTGCAAGTTTAATGAACTGCGTCGTAGTGAACGGTAAAAGTTGTCGGCCGTTATTTCAAAATATTTCCATTTACTGACTGATGTTAATTCTACGATACACGCATTGGCCGTAATTTCGTCCACACTCAAGATCTTGTTCCCGCATCTGAGGAGGACTATCATGGTATAATCGGTTCACACTCTTTAATCTGAAGGAGCACATCTGCCGCAACAATTTGCTTTGAATACAAAGTCGTGGTGACACCTGTGGCCAATTTTTTCCAGGCGACTTGGTGACATCCGTAGGACAGGAGAGAAGCAACAGTACAAGTCAGTCGTTGATCAAACCTCATCCCCTCCTCCCTTGACGAAATCCCTTCTGCCTCTAAGGAGAGGGGCAACTTGATAATTAGCTCAATACGATGCTTCCTGTTTAAGTTGCATCAGTTTGGCCTGCACTGGTTTAGAGGAGGGGGCTTAAGACGGCTCGTGGTTTGGGGCTGCGACTGTGCGTCTTAACCTCAAGTCAGATTACAACCTTTGCAGAGGGTTGAGTTCACGCTAGTCGACCGAAAACTCTTAGTAATATTACTACACAGTCGAAGAATGTTGAAGTATCACTAGCACTCAGCTAAACTGGATTTTAAGGCGGATTATTGAGGCGAGACGTTGAGACTTCCATCCGGAAGCAGCGCAACTTTATGACTGGATCAGGACTGTCGCAAGGTTGCTTCTAGCATCGAATTGAGGGTAGTAAAATCAACTTTAAGGTCTCCACTGCGGTTGAAACTATTGAAACAAGGTATGCATAGGGCAGTGTTCAATGATTTCATGGTTTCTATGAGGTATGGAACTCAGTTTCAAGTTATCGTTGAGTATATGAAGCTTTTATCCATCTGAGATTCTATTTTAAGTCATGCCCACCGGAGTTGATAAGGTTCATGCTGCAGCTGCAGAGTTTAGAAACTTGATTGTTCTCATTTACGTGTTTTGTCATTCCGAAATAAACTTGGGCTCCAAGTTTGATCACAAGACTTCCCACATCCTGAAAGTCACTTTCATGGAAGTACTTTCTATATGCTTAATAGAACTCGAGCCAAACTCATTGAGTAAAGAGCAATCCAAGTACAACATAGAGGAGTAAGATAAAGGGGTATCGTTTCACAGGACACTGTTCCACACCACACTTTCAAAGTTACGCCCACCACTATAACCACAGCAGGTTTCACACGTCTGGAACATTTCCCGTCCCGTAAGCCTACCCAGCAGGACGAGTCAACGTGGAGAGACTCGCCTGAGAGCGGCACGGAGCGGCGACGACTCAGACGAAAAAGCCTTCCTCCATCCTCCAACACACTAAAACTTAAAGTCATAGCTCGCAATCAGACAGGCTGGACCGGACTTTTCTACAGGTTCGCCTCTCACTAACCTCTCTGATTTCCTCCACGAAAAGTTACCTGATTTCTTTCGTCTAATGAGAAACGATCCATTCGACCACAGTCAATCGATTCTGAGCTGGACCCACCGTGTATCGTGATTGCTTTTCCACTTTCATTCGACGAACAAAGCATCTTAAGAGAGCCACGCGCTGCGTTTTACGCGAATGGTACTTGTTTATATTTTTTATTCTGCATTTTTTGTCGAGGCCAAGTCAATTAATTACGAAGTGAGGCACAGGGCACTAGTCTGCACAACCTATCATCTATCCGAATGGAATGCCAGTGAACCCGAGCTCAAGTCCCTTCCTGACCACCGCAATTGTATACCATCAGTACATGATGAAACAGAGAGTTAACTCACTGTCAGTAGTATACAACACAATAATGTTGAAAATGCGATATTCATACCGAGGAGGTACCGCCGAAGAGAAAACTCGGTACATTTGCTTACTGTGAGTAAGACCTATCACAGAACAACGGTTTTTCTAGCGCCAGATGATACTTAAAGATGGCAATATTTTTCTTAATGGATAAGTAAAACCAGTGATTGAGTGCGTAAGCACCATGAGTGTAAGGCTCGATAACTGGAAGAAACACCGAGTTGTCTCTGAACCCTCATCACACCTGTAAATCTACCATTTCGTTCCCGGTGATCGAAATTAAGGCAACATTTTCGTTTACGAGCATCGCAGCCACCCTCCTCACAGGCAACACCGCGTGTGCATCGCCCTCAGTTTAACTGCCAAGGTAATATCTTTTGATGTATGGAGCTTGAGAATGTGTGCAACAGTGTGCGTGCCAAGTAGGCCTTCCAATGCATAAGTCGTATGCGTGATGTGCATTTAAATACCTCCATGACGCCTTCAATGCAGTTTTGATTAGCGTGCATTACGATCATGAGCGAAGTTCCACCATCGGTTATTCATCAACGGGGATTTCCGCTTCTTTAATTGAAAAACGAAAGAAAGCTTTCTTTCACGACGCTGTCTCCACAGACTTGAGCGGTCGTCTGTTTTTTTTTTTTTTTTTTTGCGTGCCCTTTTTTTTTCCAAGTCGGGGTTTTTTTTTTCCAAATTGGGGAAAATTTCAATTTATTTTTTCTTTTGCGAAAAAAAAAGTCAAATTTATTCTCCGTTTTTTCGGGCTTGCCGCTTTT
>Ga0058701_10005950_pt1 | contig 10224 bp, 3 predicted proteins | sample AgamicOrMae_FD_97039 | JGI IMG/M metagenome (GOLD analysis project Ga0058701, IMG submission 97039) | Agave microbial communities from Guanajuato, Mexico - Or.Ma.e | ecosystem: Host-associated > Plants > Phyllosphere > Phylloplane/Leaf | place: Guanajuato, Mexico | collected 2012-06-04 | reverse complement strand
TTCCCCCTCCCCATCTTCCCCCTACTTCGTTTTACCTCTCGTCTTCACTTCTCTCCCTCACCACCAACTTAAGTTCCCTTTTCCCTACCTCCCACTTCCCCTCTCTTCCTCCTTCCCCTCTCTCTCCCTCTCATTCCCCCTCCCCATCTTCCCCCTCCTTCGTTTAACCTCTTCTCTCCCTCACCACCCACTTATCCCCTCTCCCGTAGAAACAAACTTATGAATACAAACGGTATATTAGCCTGAGCTGGTGGCGATTAAGTGGCTGCCGAACTCGTGCCTGGAGCGATACAAACGATAAGGGCCTAACATGCTGATAAAAAAGTTGAGAACAATGACGGATGGTTCGATTTATCACAAACTCAATTCGGGGTATGGTGTTCAATGGCTTGCGCCTATGATAAAAGCAGCGTTTTTTTTCTAGATTGCAGACCGTTTTAGTTTGCACCACCCTCAAGGATTTTTTTCACCCCTACAATCAAAAGCAGCAATGTTGGAGATTCTAAAATCGGATGCTGTCAACTACTCCAGCACTGAGAAAACACGAACGACCATTCGCCCGACAATCTTTCCTTCAACGCAGTAAGTCTCCCTTTGTAAATGTATATACGTTTACGAATTTGACCGGCGGTTCTCATAATTGGAGCGCAATAAGTTCGTTGAATTTTCCTATATAATCGCATTCTTCGCTAATCGCCCGACAGTTTTCTATACTTGGTGATCTGCACGTTGGTTGAAGTTTTCCGAATAAACGCATTCTTCGCTCGCCCGGCAGTTCTCCATTAAAAACTCTCCATTCAAACACACGCCAGCCACTGAAGAGTTGAAGAATTAAGAGTTGGAGCATTTCGCGTTGTTGACCGCGATCTGGACTCAACAGCGGCTTTCCCGGCTAGTATGCATTAAAAGAAAATGGCCAAGGGCAGTTGGGAGGGGCCTTGTTGTGGCTCCCATGTGCGCACCGGTTTAATGTCTTCCCGGAATACAGCCTCTTTAACAGTAATTGGATCAATTCACTCAGCGAAATGCAAAACAGCGCTTTCGGTGTAAGTCACCCCTGAAGATCGGCAACCCGCCACGCCATGCTGCGACCATTATAGCCTAGATCCTGCTCGGTGGGCTGCCAGCGCTGCCAGGCGGCACTCGTAGCACCTCTTCAAGTCCTTCTTTCACTAGTCTACAGATTCTTACTTTGAGATTCTTATTAGACCCATTCGACTTTTTTGACGTTTTCCGAGTTTCCCCCATAAACTAGGACACTTTGATACGTTGTGCCGGTTTAACCCTTTTGACCCATCCGATTTGATCCATTAGACCTTCGAATAACCAGTTTGACCCGTTGTACTAGACGGCTTTTAAGACTCTCTCACATCAGTCCCATTTGACATTTTTTAATATCCCATTTAACACTCAAGTTTGGGAGGTACATCTTTGCCTTTTGAATATTCCTCCTCGACACCTCCGCCAACCCCTAAACTGCCCATTTGACGAATTCAACCTTTTGTGAAATTCCCGCGTTTCCGAAACTCTTCTACCTATTTTTCGTTCCTTTGGATTCCTATTTGCGCTACTTGACTCTTTTCGGGGATTTCCAGTTTTGTTTTCTCAACATATTCCTCTTCTCAAGATTTCAAGCGTCTTGTTTAACCTTTTAATAATTATTATTCAGCTGTGAAATCTTCTTTTTTTCAGGATTCCTCTCTGACCCCACTTGAAGATTTAGTCATTCCAGTTTGTCCCATTTGATTAATGTCGATCAGTCTGAGTCGTTAAAAAATATGATTCAAATTTCAGGTCTTCCTCAAGATTATTTTTTAAGCATAAAATTTTAGTGGTCTTACTCAGTTATTCGACTTTTCAGAACAGTCGCAATAGACGCTCCACAAGCTGCATCCATTCTAATTTACATATTGGCGGTGTGAAAAATTGTTCATAAATAGGGGGGCATTCGATAGCGCCAAAAACCACAAGCGCCAACGCCGCAAGCGCCAAACGAGAAAAGTCGCAAACGCCAAAGTTCGTATAGGTTAGGTTAGGCTAAGTTAGGTTAGGTTAAGTTAGGTTAGGTTTGGTAAGGTTAGTAATGCGGTAAAGACCTTTGGCTTTTGCGAATTTTCTCGTTTGGCGGTTTCGGATTGGCGCTTGCGGCGTTGGCGCTTGTGGTTTTCGGCGCGTATGACAGCTACCCCATAAATCTTATAGATTTATGCTCTACTACGACACATAATCTCGAACAATGAACCTTTCCCACCTACTTAAAAAGTCATCACGAATAGCACAACTGGAACTAATATGGTAAAAACAGCCATAAATGCAGCTTCTGACAAAATGTAATTTTTACAGTGCTGGCCAGAAGGGTACCATGCAGTTTTGCCGACGGGGCGCGACGAGGAGGTATATTCAGGTCTTTAGGCGGCCTGCTCTAGTCTAACAAGCACGGCGAGGCGTTAGCTTTTCAGTGCACAAAAAAAAGCAAGTCTCTCATTTCATCATTTGAAGCCACAAAAAAAAGGCGATTTACGAGGGCATTATAGCTGCGAGTCTTTCGTTGAAGCCAGATTTGCTTGGCAAGCGAACCAAAAGCCTTTTTCTGCATTATTCGAAACTGATATGAACCGAGATCATTTCAATTCCGATTTTATATTTTTAAAAGCGCGCCAGAAGTCTAACCGGCACGCATAAGGTATCACTTGATAAGGAAGTTTTTTTGAGTACTTCATTCGTACTACAGGGACATCTGAGCAAGAACTTTATTTAAAGAATCAGATTTTTCTGTGCGGAAGTTCTCCTGTGCGACGAAAATCGAAGTTCCCTCATTCTGAAGTCTTAGAGGCGTAAAAACTACATAGTGGAAGCTCTATGAAGCGGGAGGTCTCTGGAAACGTAGTTTTTCAAATTGAAAGTTCTTTAAAGTGGAAGGTGAAAGTTCTCTGAATTAGAAATCTGTGAAAAGGAAGTTCTGTAAAGAGGAAGTTCTCGTCAGTGAAAGTTTTCTAAGGTTGAAGTTCCCTAAAAAGGAAGTTTTCTAAAGAAGTTATTTGAAGTGGAAGTTCTTTGGAGAGAAGCTTCTCTTAAGTGGGATTTTTCTAGTTTGAGACACTTCAGCATAGAAGTTCACTGAAGAAAGAAATACCTTAAGAAGAAAATTCTCTTTAAAGTTGAATTTCTCTAGTTGCAGTCCTCGAAGAAGAAGTTCCTATAGTGCCGAAGATCTCTGAGGTCATATTTATCTACCATGAAAGATCTAGAATTATCGTTCAATAAAAGGTTTTCGGCAAAGAAGTTCTCTCTGTAAGTCCTTCTGAACGTTCTCTGCTAGAAGTTCTCCGACACACAAGTTCATTGACAAAAACGAGCAAAACTCTCACTAAAATTAGTAATTAATTATTAGAGACTAAAGGGGAATTGACAGGCGAAGACGCGCTCTCTTGGTCGTTCTTAGTTTCCGGAAAGTTTCCAATCCTGCAAGTGACTGCGCCTTGTCACAAACTCGGAGTTGCGTTAAAGAAAATATCTGCCTCTTGACAAGAGGGCGGTGGCCCATTAAAGAGGCGGATCTTTGCAGTTTTGGATAATCTTGAGTACTGGAATGTCAGCAGCAGATGTCCCGGTCGGGGGTCGAATAGCCCAGAGGGTTGCCTACCCGACAGCACCTCGCTTTCCTATGTTGCATATTTATCTCTATTGATGATTTGCGAAAATGGGAAACAGCGATCAAGTGGTCCAGTCAATCAAGGCCTTTCACTGAATTCCACTGTAAATGCGGTTTGAATTGAAGGAGAGGTAATGGTCAGCAAATCAGAATTTCTCCTGCAGAGGAAAAACAGGTAGGCAACCGCGGTTACACGGCCGTGCTCCGTCTGCCTACCTAATTATCCTTGTTTTGTTTTGAGAAGCAGGAAGTTCCCCGGTGAAAATGCAACCAAAACGCAATTAGTAACTTTGCTCCTAACCAGGAAAGCTGTTCTGCTGCAAGATGACCAAAATTTTTCAAGTGATTAGTTTAAAACTTTGATTGGTACTGTGACCGCTACAAACATGCACGCTCGGCCAGAACCAGCACACAGAAAAATGAGTTCGTAAAGTTTACTTACAAATTAGTTACAAAGGGGACACACAACTTGGTTAGTATATGTTACTGCTTAAGTAAATGTTACCAGTACATTAAGGATCTACTAACACAGTGTTCGTCACATTTACTAGCACGGTGATTACACTTACCAGCCAAACTAGTAATATTTACTAAGTATGTTGAGAATTCCTTTTTTTTTACCAACATTTAGTTAACTTCACTGATTCATTTTTCTCAGTAAAAGAGATTTCACCGATTGTTCTTTGACTACCAACCCACAGAAAAAAACAATGAACTATCACTAAAATTCAATAAAACCTCTGAAAATCAGTGAGAATTCACTGAAAAACAGTTAAATTTCACTGGATACAAACGAAATTTCACCAGAAACCAGTAATTCGTTTCCTTGGAACAAGCTAAATTTCACTTTTTAAGCATATGAACGTACTGATAGTGAAACCATCACGATTTTCTTGATATTGCTTAAAAACGTTTAGAATTAAAATCGTTGAGCTCAAATCACGTTTAGAAGCTAGGTTAGGTTTCTTATGTTTACGAAATTTAGGTTAGGCTACGTTAGGTTAGGTTTCTTATGTTTACGAAATTTAGGTTAGGTTACGCCAGGTTAGGTTTCTTACGTTTACTAAATTTAGGTTAGGCTACGTTAGGTTAGGATTCTTATGTTAGCTAAATTAAGGTTAGGTTACGCCAGGTTAGGTTTCTTATGTTTACTAGGTTACGCAAGGTTAGCGTGAATAAGGTCATGCAGCCCTTTCGTCAAAGAATGCCGTGTTGGAGAACCTCCAATTCTCTATTCCTTTTAATCTTTGATTTCTGGAGTAAATCCTTTGGCATCCACAGCGTTAAGGCTCCGGGGACATCCTCGTAAATGCCATAAAATCCGCTCTAAGCCACATTCCAGCCGAGAGCGACGGAGAACAAGCCACGGCAACCGAGTCACGCCGACCCTGGGTCTAAGATAGCTTATGCAGAACATGCGTGGCCTATCTCTTGGGAGGGACATCCTCATCAGAGCTACTGCAGATGTGCCCATCTCATGTTTACTTTCAGCCTACCACTAGCCTTCAGCCTACCTTCAGCCTTTTCATTCCACCTACACGTATGGTGGAATCAGCAATACGCGAAATTTGCTTCCTGCAGGAAGGTAGAATAAATCTGGTTTTGGCTTCCTTGTTAAGTAAACAGGCCTCCTTCGAAGAAAAACTCAAAGTTTTGGAGAATCCCCTTAGATGCATGCTAACTTTCTGCTTTAAACTTGCACTCATAAAACAATTTACTTAGGCAACCCACGCGATCAAGGTGGAACACGCAAAATGCGATAGTTGTGAATAGGTTTGTGAGGGCAAACACGTGTTTCGCTTATTTTCAAGGTATCTGGAAGCCATATGGATGGAAATTCCTTGTAGAGACCTCCCCTTCCTTATAGATAATAAGGAATTGAAGACAAAACACGTTTCTTTTCTCATATACCTTGAAATAACTTTATGAATAAAAAATTAATCGCTCATTTGGAACGCAACCTGAATACGTGCTTGACCCTTCAGCTAGTTCTATTCCCAAGACAGACTCAGGGCTAACCAAAACAAGCATTTTAAAAAAATAAGTGACGCTCTAAGGATGAGGGACTTCCTAAGCAACTTTCACCTTTAGGACCTTTCACTGGACCTATTCAGTGCATGGATTCGCCTTCCACCCAGTCACTTTCCCCCATAATAAAAAGACGAGACGTTGATTAAAAGCCCATAGATTTTATTAATGATTGCACTCCCCCTCTTTCGCCTTCGCACCCCAACTTACAGCGCCCACCAATAAATTTTTCGGCGGAGCAGCACCTAAGTGTTGTATCATATAATTTGGGGCGAGAGTCGCTTGGTACGACTCACAGGCGCCCACCACTGCAGACGCCCACCACTCCGTCGCCCACCACTGCAGGCGCCCACCCAACTTCTCATTTATTAAATGCAAATGCGCTAAAAAGTCGTCGTTCTTTTCGGTTCCGAAGCCCCGCTGAGCAGAGGTCCTTGCAGCCTAAGACATCCGCATCCGAAAACAGATCTCTACAAAACAGGAGGACTTCTCGCTTCATGGGGTTTCCCAGTGAGGAGCCAAAGATCGATCCCACTTCCTGACACGTGTTTTTTTTTGTTTTTGTTTTTTCTTCTTAAAATTGGAAAATACTATTTTTTCTTTTTTTTTTATTTGGAAATAATATAAGGCAAGCCTATTAGAACTGCCGTATCTCCATTAGCGAATAATTGGCCAGAAGAGTAAGCTAGTAAAGAGTAGTTTGCACAAAAAAAATAGAAAGAAAAAATGAAAGATACGCGAATAATTATCCAGAATAAGAGTAAACCTAGGTTTACACTAAAAAAAAAAGAGGAGAGGAATAGTTAAAGAAACGCATCGCCCTCCTTTTTCAAAAAAAAATCTGCGTATATTTTTTAGTGAGTGCTCTCCGAGGATAAGCTCAAGGGTAATTAGCTTGCAGAAAAAAAGTCGTCCTTTTGCGAATCAATGGATCGTTTCCATCGCGATTATTCGGAAATACGGAAGGGTGTGTCTCGCGCTGCTGTTCTTTTTTTTCTTCTTCTCTGCGTGCGTCGGCTTGGCTGTCACCCAAGACGAGATTTTGACCAATTATCGTCGAGAAGACGGTGAGCCACGATCTCTATTTCTTTCTTTTTTTCGCGAGTGAAGGAGAGGCTTATTGTTAGAGAGAGTATCTACAGGAGAGAGAAAGATAGAAGGCGGAAAAGAGATGGTAAGCTTGACATGCGCATTCTCATAACAAATATTTCATAAAATTTCCGCAGAAAAAAGTTGCATCACCCATATTATATATTTATTTATTTTATTTTATTTTAGATATGAAAAAAAAAATGAAAGTCTGTGCATTTAAGTTGCATTCCAACAACAGTCTAAATCCAAAGAATCCACTTTTTTTTCATAATCCTGCTTTGATGTCTAAAAAATCTTTCAAGAACAAGAGAGTCCCGCTAAAAATCACTTCGATACTGATTTGGTTGGAGTTGAGATTTGTACAGCTGACTTAAAATCGTCATGAAATTTTCGCTGAAACTTTCAATGGTTTTTGTGATGAACCACCCAAAATTGGTTTTCATATACATAAGCAAAAAATTTGGCACTAAAGATGCAAAAAGTACTTTTTAAATTCGATACTGAAAATAAACCACTGGGGGAAAGCCTACTAGCGCGGCATGTCAAGTCGAACTTCGTGACATCTGCGCGACATTGCAACTGCGCAATCCCAAAGCTGCTACAACTTTCGTCTTAAGTTTAGTTAGACGTTGGTTAAATAGGTTTCGGAAAGTTAGATCAGGTTATATTAGACCACGTAAAGCTTAGGTTAGGTGCAGGAACACGTGAAGTCCAACTAGTTCATCTTGGCCCATTTCTTGTTAATAAATTATTATGATTCTAGAGAACGTCACCTCTTTAAAAGTAGATGTAATAGGCGACCTGTTTTTTATGAGAAACTTCCTTTGCGAAACTATTTTCGGTAATGAGATGCAATAATAAAATCGGGTAGTTTCTTAGTGAAAATTGATTAGAAGTGAGACTGGACGATAAAATCATCTAAAATGCGCTGCGCACCCCTTCAAAGAACCTTGAAAAATATTAATTGACGAAACAAAACGCTTGAAAAGGCTTTACTGCAAAACAGTGCAAATTGCGCCGCGGACGAACGCAACTTATTCGTAATTAACGCTCCACAGCTCAAAGATTTTCTCTAATAAGAGCTGCAACGCAGCTATGCACTTCGGAACGCCAATAGGAAGCAGGGCCGAGTCGAGGAGTCAAGCAAACAATCATGAGGAAAAAAATAATTAAAAAAACAAACGAAAAAAAAACGCTAGAGCAAGAAAAGAAACTCTCATCGAAACTCGCCAAGTTTTGGAGCACTGAACTCTTCAATTTTAAAGATGGCATTTTTTCACCTCGTGTTTTAAATTTCGTCCAAAAGCTGAGAAGAGCCAGGCATACTTAACCTAACATCACGGGAAAAAATAGCAGTGGCAGCTAACGCGTTAATTGATACAGCGATTCATTTTAGGAGCCGTCGCTAAACTTTATAGCAGCCCTTACCAACGTTAGCTGTAACTACAATTAAGTTAGCGTTGGCTGCAAATTGAACGAATCGTCTATTATGCTGCCATTGCTAAGATTTTAGAAGCTTCATCTGATATTAGCAATGATTGCTAAAAAATAGCAATATCTGCTGAAATTATTTGGACATGCTATGCGTTAGAGCTGCCACTGCTATTTTTTTCCGGATGATGGTCGCCATAATTCTGACAATGAGTGCAGCGCGGCACACTGAAAGTAAACTAAAATATGGGTTAACCTAAAACTTGATCATAGCGGGTTTTACGTCGTTAATCTGTATAATGTATGCGAATATTCTGGCTACGATTTCGGAAACACCCACCAGTCCACAGCTCTCATGAAAAGCTTTTACTAAGAGCATTCCTTTGATGCAGCTTTTGACAGGTCAACCTTGAAAACTAACAAAAATACATGCAAGCGTTGTCTGTATTGCATGGGTACAATCAATACCAAAAGTCGAGAAACCCCATTTTATATCACATATAAAGAGATAGCGACTTTTTACCTTGTCTGTACATTAGAGCGTTCTTTTGTTCGTTAGTTTTAGAAAGAGTTATAAATGATTCGAGGTAAAACCTCTTGTTAAGTTCATCTGAGTTTAATTAATCTAGGTTTGTATAATTCACAGTAATAAGCCCTAATGAGTAGTCCCAAAAGTCATTAATAGTCTGGAGATAAAACAGGAGAAGAGCGAAATTTGTTTATTTTTTAAGATATTCCTATCGATAACCATATTTATTGAGAGCTCTTTACGAGACCTTTTCATCGATATGGTTGTTGATAGATTCATCTCTAAGAATTATTCAATCGCGCTCTTCTCGTTTTACCTTCATACCCAAAACAGATATTGGAATACCCAAAATATAGGTTAGTTTTAACTGTTTAAAGATTAACCTAATCTAGGTTAACCCATAACAGCCCAAAGTATTTGGTGTGAAATTTAGCTTAGGAGAAATTCGAAGGATTTTTCTCATTAAATTACGCAGTTTTAAGCTTCGGAAAACGACTAAATTATTACATTTCAGGTTTCCCGAGGGTTGCTATTTTTTTAAATTTAGACAATACTGAACTAAAAAGACCCTCTAAAACATTTTTTTCTGTTTCCGAACGGGAATGCATCGCTGGGCGGTAGTGGGTTAATCAATCATTGGTTGATTTAACGTTAATTATACACTATCATGGTTCACATAGCCATCAGACGATGTATCACTAAACGATGTAAACATCAAAACAGGTACAGGAGTTCGACACAGGATTTTTTTATAAAATCAAACAGTGTAGATGAATTTGACACAAACGCACTCTCAGTCCAATAGATCCATTCAACACACAGAATGAGTCCGCTTTCCTAGGTGAGTTGCCAAAGTTACGTGACGTAGACGTTTCGGTATTCCAATCACCCGATACACATCTATTTTACACACTAAAATAGGTCACTGGCCACGAGATGTGTGCAGCAGCCAGACACTGAACACACAATAGTTTCAAAAACCATGTGATATTCAGTGAGTTGCCAAGTCGTCTTCTCACGTTCAGCTGATTTTATGACCTCAACAACATGAAGTAATCGAAAGTTTATTATTAAGCTCGAAATATTTTGGGCATAATATTTTTGATTGAATTTAAAAGGAGCACTATTTAACAGTTACGCCTCTTCTACACAGTAAAATCTAGCCCCTATTTTAGGTACTCATACGTGTTAGGGTAGCTGTCATATAGGCGCCAAAAACCACAAGCGCCAACGCCACAAGCGCCAATCCGTAACCGCCAAACGAGAAAAGTCGCAAACGCTAAAGGTCTTAACCGCAATACTAACCTTACCTAACCTGACCTAACTTAACCTAACCTAACTTAGCCTAACCTAACTTAACCTAGCTTGACTAACCTAACCTACGAACTTTGACGTTTGCGACTTTTCTCGTTTGGCGGTTACGGACTGGCGCTTGCGGCGTTGGCGCTTCTGGTTTTTGGCGCTATTGAATGCCCCCCGTTTATCGTATGAG
>Ga0058701_10005949_pt1 | contig 10225 bp, 9 predicted proteins | sample AgamicOrMae_FD_97039 | JGI IMG/M metagenome (GOLD analysis project Ga0058701, IMG submission 97039) | Agave microbial communities from Guanajuato, Mexico - Or.Ma.e | ecosystem: Host-associated > Plants > Phyllosphere > Phylloplane/Leaf | place: Guanajuato, Mexico | collected 2012-06-04 | reverse complement strand
TACATTTTACGAGAAAATTGCTCAGTAAGTTTGTTTAAAAAACGTTTCATAAGATTGATCAAGTTAAGATGAACGAATTGAGACGAAAAAATTAATATCTAACCGTCGTTGTAGAAAAATATTTAATGAAAACGTCTAAAAACGGTACACTATTAGGAGTAAAATGAGTCAAATCAGCAGTGGCGACAATTTCGAAAAATTAAAATAACCTTAATTATTTGCTGCAAACTCATCTTGATTGTTTATTTAGTAAAATGTCAATAGTTTTTCGTGCTTTTCAGATTTTTAAACACAGTTTTGTTATTTTTTGTACAACTTGTTTGTGAATTTGACTAGCTAAGTCGATGAACCATCCTTAATCAAGGATCTGTGTTTTTTCCAAGATATAAAACAAGTTCCTGCTTGTTTTGTTTGAATGAATTAAATGAATGAATTAAACTGAGTGAATTAAAGGAATTAAACTGAGGTTTGAGATCCTTTACTAATACAGTACTGAGTAAGCTAAAATTACATCAGCTCACGCTGACCAAGATGTGCGCCGCTAACATTTTAAACCATCTTCCCCGATATTTTTTGCTGGAATCAACACAGAATAACAATATATCTAGCCCAAGTCAACCCACGTCCACAAAATACCAAACAAATTCAGCTGGGTAAGCAAGATAACTAGCTAAAGTTAACCTTGCTCAGCGATATGCCCAGCTTACTTTGATTTCTTTAAAAAAAAGAAGAGAGGCTGACGTTGACTTAAGTGTGTAAACAAATGCACCGACTTTCTCAGGTTTCAAATGGAAACTCCCCGACTATTCCCTCTCCAAAGAAATAGCCTAATAACGATCCCGGCGCGCAACAATCTTGAACGGATCAATTCGATCAGAGATCTTTTTGAAGTCTAATAGGAGAAGAAATAAGTTTATAAGGGGAAAATGTGGTTTTCGACACGGAAGGACCCTGGCCAAAGCTTATTTTCTCAGATGGAAAGTAACGTTAGGTTGTATATCTCTCGAGTTGAAGTACTCAGAGAAAGAGACCACTTACCTGAGAATTGGCGAGGTCCTGGATCACTATTTTGAGCTTAGCTTCAGTTTCAGTGATATTCTCTTTGCAGTCTCTCCTCTGTTTATTCAATCGCTCTATCTCACTTTGCACCTCGTCCAGCTGCTCCTTCAGTCGCTTCTTCTCTGTGATCAAAATAGTCGACTGAAGGCTCATCACTTGGTCCAGTTGAGCGCGTTTCCTTGAAACCTAAACACAACAAGAGCGGAGTTCTTTCACTCAAAGGTGGGTCCATTTTGACACACTCCACATTCTGGTAAGGCTAGTCGTGACAAGACGGGCGAAAGAAAAATAATAGAAAATATTCCTGCCAGAGAAGAAATTCGAACCCCCTGCATCGGACCGTGGTCTAACATTTAGATAAAGCGACGATCGGTCGGTAGGAGGGGATGTTGTCTGATGGACGACCAAGCATTTACATTGTCGGGCGAATAAATTTCTCTTGTACAGTACTACTGATCACACAAAGTAAAGAACGCGTGCATTAGACGCCTTCGTGAGACGGGAAAGGTAATCATGAACAAGGAGCGGCCTTTCAATGGAAGGAAAAGCGGGAAAAAAGAGAAAAACAATGACGGCCGACTCTGAGAATCGAACTCCGATCTCGCGAACGCAAGGGAAACACCATAACCACTAGACCATGGATGCCCAACCTCTTTATTAAGTTGTTCGAGCTCCGTGCGATGCGTTGTCTTCGTCGTTCGCATTAGTTCCTCGGCCGCTTCCATTTCCGCGGTCGCGGGAACTAATTGGCCTCGCAATGTTTGTCGTTCGCTTTCCAGAGTTTTCAAGTCGATTTGCAATTCGCGCACTCTGTCTTCGATCTGGGCACGCTGCTGGACCATTGCCCTAATCTGAAACAAGGAGCGATCAGGTTAATCGTACAATGTCAACTTCATCCTGCCCATATACCTTGTCTGAAACTCACCTCGAGTTGCTCCGTCACTTTTTGGTTGAGTTTCTGTTCGAGACTGTTGAGAGCTTCCCGATGTTTGTGCAGCTGGGTCTCTAAGGCTTCGCGTTCTCGCCTCGTTTCCGCCAACTCCTCTCGCAGTAAATCGTTCTCCGCTTGCGCTTCATCAATGGTCCGCTTCGAGCCTATGTTGAGGAATAATTAGGTGACGAACCAAAACACACATCAAAAGAGTAACTTTCGATAATTTATCCGACATCATGGAACACTGGACTCACCTCCGGCCGGGATCAATCTCTTGGTCTTATCAAGCTCAGCATTCACCTTTTTCAAGTCGTTGAAGAGCTGGTCCATGACGCCTACATCCGAAAGCATCGATCTTCCGAGGACCACATTTTCTTGGGGGATGACCAAATCTCCTTTCAGGGCAGCCAACTCGTCGCCTAGCAACTCCAGCTCTGCCTCGAAAGCGGCCAGGTCAGCTCTGCAAACAAAGAAATTCAAATAAGTTCTTTGAGCTCCCCGGAGCTTCCCCATGGATCTGCCGCTGATAGGTCAGATGTACAGTGATGTCCATAAGTGATGAGCCAAACAAAATCTAGTGCCTTTTTTTGTAAGCAAATGTGTGTTCGTTGCTAGCCTAGGGAGAGGGTGTGGAGGCAAGAGGAGGTGCCCGCCTTTCCCCCGGAACCTTCCCCGACCCACCCCACGCGCTACTGCCAACACACATTAGTTTACCAAAAAATCACCAATTTTGTTTGGCTTATCACTGATGGACATCACTGTACTTATCTCAAACTTGACTTACTTGTTCGCAGGTATGAGTCGCTTCTCCAGATCATTTACACGGTCATTCGTTGACCGCAACGCAAGTAATTTCTTCAACTTCGTTTTGATTTTCTGCATAGCTTCCTCATTTTCTTTAAGTTTGGAAGGCACACTGCTGATCTTGCTGCTCAGCTGAAAACCAAATTACCAACACTTAATAAAAGGAGAATACAAAGATCTTTCACCGATAAAAAAAAAGGTACGCCGGAATCGGGATTAGAGCCCCGGACCTCTTACGCTACTTACTTCCTGAACTAATTGTGGGGCATCATCATAGTTGTCAAAGTTCCTCTGGCACAGAGGACAGCAAGGATCTTGTTCCTTCAGCTTCTTGATGTAGCTCTTGTACATATTAGTTGACGAAGAAAGCATACCAGTTTCCTCCTGAAAACAACTAAGTAAATATTTCGCCGTCGTTCAACGTAGCAGTTATATTAAATTCTACTTCACCTGCAATTTTTCCATCTTTGCCTCTTCCTTGGCGATCGCATCGTCCAACGGTTGGTTCCCGCACAGCTCATAAATACTATCCCTTCCATCTAAAGCGAAAACATTATTTACTCTGTGTGTGCAGAAAATTCGGGGGGGGGGGGGTCTTCTAATTGTAAGAGCTACTAACCTTTAAATTCTTTTTCAAATCTGTTCAACTCCTCCTTTTTGAATTTTCTCTGCATGGTTAGATCATTGAGCTGTCTTTCGCGATTATTTATTTTCTCCGTGTCTTTCCTAATTGTATCGTCCTGGAATCATCAAGAAAACCTTCGTCATCGACCCTCCAAATAGAAGACTTCCTCGAATTGGGGGAAAATAGCAAGTCTTGTCCTTCACCAGCGCGCGAATGTGAGGTATATGCCTTGCCTCACTGCCCCGAAAGCAATGGCGTCCCACCAAAATTCAACTTGAGGTTCAAACAAGTGGTAACGTCTTGCTGGAAATCTGTACACCAGATATCAGGATATGTAGGATATCAGCCGGACATCAGAAGTATAATATACCGACATCAAGAGAAAATTGACCAAATTTCAATGAAACATCTGACGGATTTCGGCAGAATATTTAAAAATATCAGCTGGATGTACCTAAATATTAGCCAGATATGGTCAGAGAGTAAAATACTTGAAAATTTGCTGAAAACAGCCATGTTTCGACCGAATCCAAAAGTCGGATATCAAGGCCTTTTGTACACAGGATATTATGAATGGTTGGTTACCTTTGGGTTCAAAGCTCAGATTGCCTTACGGCCAACCTATCTCCTTCTCATATCACCTTCCTAAGAGCCCACCCATTACATAAAAAAGTATTGTACGGCTTATTGATGCACGACTCTCAATCTTATTGCACGCGAATTTCTCTTCCCGATGTGATCTTTCACCACATCTCAGGGACTTAATCCCCTCTCCGATTCCGCCGAACCACTTGAGTTTATGGACAGTCCCCCACTGCCCCAAAGTCGCGCAAGTTGTACATTTCAAAAGTCCACAACTCTTGTCATCGATCATGCTGTGCTGTAAAGCGGCCGTTCCCCTAACTGTACCTCAGCCTGCATTTGTTCAGTAAGAGCATCGGCTCAAGCTCAACAGATGGGCACGACGGATAATTAACTTACCAACTTTTGCACGACCCTTTTCAATTCGTAATTCATCGAGCCCTCAGGAGCGTTTTTGAGAAGACATTCAATACCTTCCTTGTTTTTATTCCGCCTAAATTAAAAGACAAAAAATGAATCTGATTACCGAAGACGCCGCAGCAAGCAAAGAGAAGAAAAATATACTCCGACACCAAAAGAACGAAAGATTCACACATAGGTTAGCTTAGGTTGTTACACTGGCTTAGGTTAAGGATGTTTCATACACATAGCTAGTCAAATTCAAAAACAACTCGTACAAAAAATGACAAAACTGTGTTCAAAAATCTAAAAAGCACGAAAAACTATAATATTTGACTAAATAAACAATCGAGATTAGTTGGCAGCCAATAATTATGGTTATTTTATTTTTTTGAAATTGTCACCACTGCTGATTTGACTCATTTTTCTCTAAATAATGTGCTGTTTTTAGAGGTTTTTAACAAATATTTTTCTTAAACGACGGTAAGTTACTGATTTTTTCGTCTCAATTGGTTCATCTTAAATTGATTAATCATAAGAAACGTTTTTACAAAAAAACTTATTCCATCGAGCAAATTTCCTCGTAAAATGTAAAAAAAAAAAAAACGAGAATATTTTAGTACACATCCATGTACCGCCACGGAATTCTTGCTATTGTTGAATGTCCAAAACTCAAAATTTAGGACGGTGACAAGTCGTTTTTAGAGGTCAGCTGTGTGGAATAGCATCTTAGCTGTTTTTCTGATTAATTAACCTGATTAATGAAAAGAGCCTTTTATCGGCACCCTTCAGCTCAATGAAACATCCTTGAATTGAGCAATGTTAGCGTAGGTTGGTTAACTCAGATTAGTTAACCGAGGTTGGGGGAGCTCGGCTTCAGTTAGACTATGTGATTTAGTACAAGTTAATCAGGTAACGCAAACTCAGGTTAGATGGCAGTCATGTCGGGGAACTTAAGGCATTTCCTACGCGATTCCGCTACTTACAATTTTTTCAGATTTCCCGCCAGAGTGCTCTGCTGCTTCTCCAATTCAACCACTTTGTTCTGATTGGTCGCATGCGCAAGCAGAGATTTTAACTCTTCATTAACCTCCGTCTGCCGCTCGTCCAACCTGAAAACAGAAACATTAATAGCGAAAGTTCTAAGGTCTCACTCCCACTGTTCTGAAGCTGCACCAACGCCGAAAAAAAATAAGGCTCTTGTAGAAAAAAAAAAAAGTGTCCCAGATTTTCAGTCCAATAAAATAAAAAAAAAAAGATGATTACTGGCATGGTAAAAATCCTTCCACCTGATGATAAATGTGCACAATACCTCAAAATAACAAAGGTTTGTAATACGTTTAGTTTAAATTAACCTAGGTTTACATTAACTTACCTAGACTTACGTTAACTCAAGGTCGCGATATACCTTGCTTTAGACTAGGTGAACAACATACCTTAATTAAGTTAATCCAGATTTCTTATACACTCGGTTTAAGTTTGCATTAAGACTAGCTTAAGTTATTAGTAGAAATGAAACTACACAAAACTTCCCAAAGTTTCCAAACAAAAATCCTAACTAAAGAAATTCCAGAAACGCAACAACTCGGCAATTCAGTTAAAAAAAAATTAGAAAAATACAACAACAACATACCTTCTGCAGGTTTCCTTTTTATTGGTGATGTCCTCTTTGAGCTTGTCAACATCGACCGACGCGTTAAGACGATCCAATTCGGCTCGGTATCTGTCGATCTGAGCTTCGACGTCTCCCAATCTCTTTTCACTCGAAGCCACCTGCAAGTAAACATCACCGTGAAAAACGCATCGAGAAAAAAGAAGCCGTAAGTTGTTCGAACATCGATCCCTCACCTTAGCCAGTTTTTCATTCTTATCTTTAATATCATCATGAGTGGTCTTAATAAGCGCATCTTTCCCTCTGATTTCTTGCTCAAGTCGAGTGATTTTTTCCCTGTAAACAAAAACTTCAGTCATGCTCAGCAAAGATCAGCTGGATGTTCCACAACAAAATTTTAATATTTTGTGGATAAGCCGAGCGTGGCGCAATATAACGTTAACATAACCTAATCTATTCTGTCTACAGGTTGACTTCATCTAGGAGGCTGTATGTCTTCACTCCTCATAAACTCGAAGATTATCGGGGTGGAACACAAGAGGAAGCAAATTCCACTTTTGAAATCAACAGTGAGTCCTTAAGCATTTTCCTGGAGGGCTGTGTTAGAAAGTAGTTTGTATTTGATTATTAGCGGGCTTGCCAACCGTATCGTTTTGAGTAACTTGTCATCTACGGCTCGTTGTACTCTGTGATCAGTAGTGAATAAATCGTCTATGGGGTGACAAGTCTGTCTTTTCCTGGCTCGCCTTTCCCCACCAATTTAAGCGACTCTAAGCGATTAATTAGCTTTTAATTACGAGAAACGCCAATATGATGATTGGACTCCCAGCCGAGCCCAAAAATTCTTAAATCAACCTTCCTTCATCAACAGTTTTTCCCTTAGACATTCTGTAGTTTTTAGAGAAAAAGAAAGACACTTCAGCCAAAAATTCACCAATTTAAGCCTTAAGCACTCATTTTCGTGTTCCTTAAACGAGACAAGTTCAATCAAAAACTTCCGTGATATATCCTCAAAATTCAAGAAAAACCGAAAGGTCTGTCGACCTAAAACTACGTAGTCCGCCAAGTTGTACGCTGCGTTAGGCTTGGCGACGGAAGGTTGAGTGCTGGTGCTCCGCAAGGCGGAGAAAGGTAAACCACAACAGGTAAAAAAGACAACGTACTTTACCTTTTGCTATCCAGATCAGCTTGCAATCGTTTCTCCTCCTCGTCGTGCTGGTTCCGTTTGAAGTCGACTCGATTGAGTAGTTCCTTCATGTGCTCCTCCGCCTCCAACAGGGACTGACGCACGTCGGATTCCGTCGGAATATCGCCGAATCCTGCCGATGAAACCAGGTTAAACCGCGGGCGCCTTAACCTTAAAGCTTCCTCGCGACCTCGCGTCGCGTCCTCTTACCTGCGAGGCCGCACCTCTCGATGAGAAGGGCCAGCTTCTCGTTGCGGTCCTTGATGCGCTGCTCTTGCAAGTCGATTTCCACCTTCAAGCCGCCAAGCTTGTTCATCTCCACGTTGGTCTGTCTCAGGTAGTCGTCGTCTGTCGCTTTCAGCCTACTCACTTCGTTTTCGTACTGGAAACAACAATCCCTTCAGAGCTTTTGGGCTGCAGATATTACTCAAGTTTCGCGACCAATTGCGAACCTAGGTCAACCTATCCCGAATAACAGCTCAAAATTCTACCGCGGAACTTCTTTTATACGATCCTAATTTACACGACGACCCCCGTTACACGACCGTTTCCTCCAGTCCTGGCAAAATCTTAATGTATTTTGAGCCTCCTTTATACGACGTTCTTGACACGAACGGTCGTATAAAGGAGGTTCCGCTGTATTTCGCGTCAAGGTATTCTCTTACCGATTATACACAAGAGAGTCTTCAGTTAAAACAAATGCTGTGAAATCGTATTACCCGTCTCCTACTGGCGGCTTTGTCCCGCATCAGCATCTTGAAATCGTTGATGGCCGATTCCAACTCCTCTTTACTTCCACGAAAGATGTCCTTGATACAATTGCGCAGCTGATTTTGCTGGTCAACCAGACTTTCATACTGAGCTTTCTTGGTTTCTGCAAGAAGACATAAACCTTAGGCACAAAGTTAACCAAGAGAGGGAATAAAATCGGAAGTTTCAGGGTTGTTCAAATTGCCTTCGGACATAGGTTCTCACTTGGACATACCGATAAGTCAAGACTAGATTTTGAAAAATAGGACATCTAAGACGGCGGGAGGGCTGGGTAAATGCCCTAATACTTTCACAGCTGGCATTTTCGGGTAGCTGTCTTAAGCGCCAAAAACCACAAGCGCCAATCCGTAACCGCCAAACGAGAAAAGTCGCCAACGCCAAAGTTTGTAACAGCTAACCTAACCTATGTAATAATAGGCCTACCTTTAATTTGGCGGTTACGAACTTTGGCGTTTGCGGCGCTGGCGCTTGCGGTTTTTGGCCGTATCGAATGCATGCCGCATTTTCTACCGCTTGTGGTTCTCCACTGGTTTAACGTGTCTTCACTTCGCGACGATTCATGACATAAAGCGCACGGGTGGGGCTGAGGCTACGTCGCCCTTGTTCAGGTGCCGTGTGCCCCGCTCGGATCGGCCAAAAGAGGTGGAACACAAGAATGGAACACAAGGGTGGAACACAAGAGTGGAACACAAGGGTGGAACACAAGGGTGGAACAGAAGAGGTGAAAAATGCTAGATTTCAAAACTGCTATGTTCTTTACCTCGAACGCCGAAAATCCGACTGAAATTTTCGTGCTTCTTGTTGAGAACGCGGTACTCCTTCTCGAGAGTTTCCACTTTACTCTTGGCTTCCTCGACTTCGACGAGTTTCTCCTCATGGCGCCTCCTCTGCTCCTCAAGCTGCACCCTCAAGTTCCTCGCTTTATCCTTATTCTGCCTCAGGACTTCAAGCTGCATCCGAGTGGCCTTCAGATCTGAAAAGCAACATTTAGGATGTCAACAATCACCTTAGACGCTCTCGCAAACTGCGCTTACAGAACTCAAAGGGCTACGAAAGCTACGTTAAGAGAATTCTACGGGCTACTCATACTGCATTTGGCGAATTTAAGAGGATACAAAAATAACGTTAAATCAGAGAAATTCTTGACGCAAGAAAATCTGCGTTTAGAGGAAATAAGGATCTAGAAAAGTAGCGTTAAGAGAACTCGTGGGTCTATAAATACGTGGATTGGAGAAGACAGAGAGCAACAACAGGAGTCTTAGGGTCACAAAGAAGATGGTGGAAGGTAGAAATGATGTACAGAAAGTACTATTACACATAAAAAAAAAAAATGAATAAAGGGGTTCCAAATTCTGAGACGAGATCTAAATGTGGGTGACGCAAAATGCGCTGTACTCACCCTCTATAGCGGTTTTTCGCTTTTGCCGAATATCCTCCAGAAACTTGTTATGTCCAGTGGACTCAAAAATGTCATCGAATTTCTCCTTCAACTTCTTCCCCTCTTCCAAAGGCCTGCGCAAGACATACAGCTCAGCTAATTTCGCTTCCTCTGTATTGTACTAATTGTTGCGCGCGCACAGATCCTACGCACAACGTAACGCTCTTGAGGGGGGAAAGGGTTCACGTTTGCGTTACACCCCGTATATAGAGTGTAGGAAAAAGCGTTACGAAGGAGTAGGGGGGGGGGGTTCGAAAAAGGCCTATTTGGCGTTACGTAATTTTAACTAGGCCCCTAGGGCTATTCCCTCATTTCATCAGGTTGAAAAGAGAGAGAAAAAAAGATTTTTAAATAAACAAGAAGTTATGGATACTTTCTCTAACAAATTACATGGCCAATTTCAAATTTAAAACAGATTTGAGCTTGGTTAGCAAACATCTAGCTTACGTTACCTCACGCTCGCATTAATTTTCATGGATCAAGACAACCTAAGCATGCAATATACCTTCATTTTATTTACCGAAGTTCCTAACAGGCCTAGGTTAAGTTGACAAAAAAATTAGTGACTTTTCCAGGTGTGAAAGGAGGATATTTTACAATTTTCCCTTACTTTTCCACAAAAGATAATTTTTTAATTTTCCTATGTGTTCAAGGGAAATATACTTGCTAAGTGAAAGGAGAAACTTACCAGGTGGAATCTTCTTGGTGGCAAAATATAACATTACTGATGACTGATTTTGAGACGCCTAAACTGTCTATCATCAGCTCATTAATGTCCGCACAACGAGTGCTCAGGTTCACTTTCTGGAAACCGG
>Ga0058701_10005948_pt1 | contig 10225 bp, 11 predicted proteins | sample AgamicOrMae_FD_97039 | JGI IMG/M metagenome (GOLD analysis project Ga0058701, IMG submission 97039) | Agave microbial communities from Guanajuato, Mexico - Or.Ma.e | ecosystem: Host-associated > Plants > Phyllosphere > Phylloplane/Leaf | place: Guanajuato, Mexico | collected 2012-06-04 | reverse complement strand
AGAATATCCACGCAAACGTTTCCATTTGGTTCGACGACTTAAGAAGGCGGCCGAGTATGCAACCAAGTTCAAGAATTTAGTTCATGATGCTGAAAGTCCATGCTCAGAGCGTACCAAGAAGGAGGCCACCGCCTATGAGGCCTACATGAATGGCCTTTATGATATGGAACGAGGTCTTTGGAGCGAGGCCAAGGATTACTTTTCTACTAGCCTATTGATTTACACGGAGTTGAGTCTATCTTTGAGGACGGAGCAAATGTATGAGCAATATCGTATGAGGATAGAAGAGATCAGAGCCAGTTTGCGCTATTGTGCCTTTAATTTGGGCGAGAAGCCTGAGAAGTCCAAAACAAACTTGCCATCAGTTCTCAAATTTCATGATATAGCCTTCAGACACGCTAAACAATTGCAAGAGGAGCTACGACAACAGAAACAGGCACAACAAAAGCAACAGCAGGAGCAGAAAGAGCAAAAGGATCAGCAACTCCAGAAAGAGCAGCAGCAACAACAGTCCAAGATAGAACCAGAGAAACAGGTGCAAGAAGCAGAGGAAGATGAGAATGAATTTGTAGAGGCTGAGGAAGCTGATGACGACACAAGCTCCGAGGATGACGAGGAACCTCAGCAAACTGGCGGAGTAACTGGCTTGGTGAAGGGTTGGCTCGGAGGAGCTTGGTCGGGAAGGTGAAATTCCCGCTGGAATTGTCCTAGAAAAGAAAAAAGGAAGCTTGATTTGCCAGGAATCATGGTGCTTGGTAATAATTAATAAATGTGAAAAAGATTTCTATATCCCACAAACGACATGAACGACATTGACATTCATCCATTGTTTCATCCTGCGCTGCCCCGAGTAACAAGTTGTGTGGGCATGTGTCTCTACTTGCAGTGACCAGACCAACGTCAAATCGCGTCGTGAAGCGGACGTGATGTTGCTTCACGAACACCAAGATCGATTTGGGTACTTTGGTGGTGCCAGCCACTTTGTTGAATGATGGTGCACCTCTTGAGCCGGCCCTCTGAAGACCACCTTTCCCATTTGCAATGGCCCAGGCAGGTTCATCGGATAGGTAGATCCATTCATGAGTCATTGCGGCTCTGCATAGAATTGGCGACAGCCTACAATTTTCGATCTAGTACCTCGGAAAGTTTTCACTAACAGCCTCGCGCTGCCGACCAGATTCCCTCACGAACTCTTCAAAAGCGATCTTCTCGGCAACTCTAGCTTGTCTCGCTCTCCAAAAGTCGCTCACCATTAGGAATGGCCGCCAAACACCTGGCTTCGAGGCTAGATGTCATTGATAGATCGATCTAGCCAGTGACAGCTCAAGAATTTGCTTCGAGGCAGCCAATTGAATGCGATTGTTTGGGACGCATCGAATAGACTAGTGGGCCTGCAATGACCCACTCGGCATCTTTCGTGAACTGGCTGGACGCGAATATGCAAATGTATATTTGGCGAAATATACATTGATCAATCCGTCACTGAGTTCTAGAACAGATGACAACATCAATTATTGTAGGCCATTAACCTGTTTGCAAAAGTAAACCCGCTCGGCTAAAATAAGTTTGAGCTTTCACTCGCGCCCAATTTTGTGCGTCCAAGCGCTGCGGCTACATCATTATTTTGATCCTGATGGTAGATAAATAGACTTTCGAAATCCTGACAAGGTCGTTTTAGGGGATATCATGTCTTTGTATAAGAAAAAGGAGGACGATTTAGCAAGCGCTTTCACTCATCTAGTTGATGACTCTTCCTCCGATGAATCAACTGTTGAGGTTTCCGAGGATCAGCATCCAGAAGAAGAGGTAAAATCTGAGCCTGTAGCTGTGACACCAGTGCCCCGGCCTTGCGAGGCCAACAATCGAGTTGTCGATATATCAGATGATAATGATGATGAAAGTGATTGTATCATATTAGAGGACGAAGTATCTCAGGTCGACCCAATTTACAGGTTAAGCACTAGGAGAAAAGAATACTTCCGAAATGCCACAAGGAAGAAGCGAGCTCCACCGATCATCACGCCAATAAATCAATCGGGTGGTGATACTTCTTTCAATGACGATTATGAATTTAACCTTAAGATAACTCTCGCAGGTTCTTACAGACAATTCAGAACGACTTATAGAACAAAGCTACAGGATTCCCTGCAGGATCTAATTGATGAACTTAAATTTAGGGGCAAAACTTTATGGTTGACGTTCGAGGATGACGACAAGCTGATCTCTCTCGAAGAGTCACCCCATTCTCTGAACTTGACGCCGGGAACCATACTCAATGCAATAGAGATCTCACCCGAAAAGATGTCTTCTGAGAACAAGAGCAAGCCGATTGTTGTAGATGATGTCGACCCCGATACAATAAAGGTGAAGCTCCAGGATGGCCATAGGAAACACATCAAAGAATTTACAATCAACAAGGATGATCCCATAGTGAGATTGAAAGAATTTTGGTCACAAGAATATGGAATCGATATCTCGCTGATCAAGCTATGCTTCGACGGGGATGTCCTAGCGAACAACACAACACCCGAGGAGGCGGATATCGACGACGGTTGTGTTTTAGATGTTTTAGTGACAAAATAGACTTTAACTGTATGCAATTTTTTACATCACGTTTTCTCTCTCATCAAAACCGGTGTTACCTCGTCATCATGTAACTGTTGATTGTTTAATGAAGCTCTATTGAAATGTATAACCTCACCCGAGATTAGATTTTCTGGAAGGCTGCAATGTCGGTACTTTGCACTAGTTCTAGCTCTTCAATCTGCTCTGTGATCGAATCGACGGACACCTTGGCGTCCTCCACCACACAGACAATCTGCAGCTTACTCATTCCAAAGGCGACAGGCACCTGCTTGGCCGCTCCCCAAATTAGACCATCTTTCTGGATGGCACGTACTTGTTCCTCAATTACCTTAAGGTCTGTTTCGTCATCCCACACTTTGACATCCAACACTACTGATGACTTGGCAACAACACCAGGTTTTCCTCCCTTTTTCTGGGCTTCCATCTGCTTGGCCCGCTCAGCCTTTGCCTTCTCTGCCTCCTCATCGTCATCAGATCCGAACAGATCCACATCGTCATCGTCCGCCGCCGGCTTAGCCTTCGAGTCACCTGAAGCGGATGCTGGAGCGCCCGGAAAAGCCTTCTTCTCAGCCTCAGAGAAGCTTGACATGTGCTTGGCCCAACGATTGACATGAACATACTTCTCGTAGCCAGATTCTAACTTCTTCAGTTGTTCTAAATCGGCTTGGGACGGGGTGTAGCCGCTGACATATGGGAAGTCGGCGAGTTTATTGTTAAGTTGCTCCATTTTTCAACTATGAGTTTATACTATTTAAAAGATTAATTCACAATGTACAAATATAGACTTCTGTCAATTTGATTCAAGTCAAACAGTTGTTACGAAGCCAAAGAATACTGAAGCAATGATCAATTCAGCGTACTGCTTGAGCGATTGACGGACCTGAATATTCCGGTGGCGTTCATGCACCGCGCAAAATTTCGAAAGCTCTTGCCTAGGGAATCTAGTGCAAAAAACTCCGCATGTGCACTATTTTGTGCGAGAACATGGGCACGTGGTTGACCTGCCGCTAGCTTACCACAGTCGACCAATTTCTCAATCCTCAAGAGTTATCTAGTCGAAGTTTCCGCCACAAGTCTGACAGATTTTATGGATAGTTCAATCCCAGAGTGCACTGAAATAAAGCACAACTACGAAAAGTGCTTCAACGAATGGTTTTCGAAAGAGTTTCTCAAAGGTAATGTTAAATTGCCTGAACAGTGTGATACTCTATTCAAAGATTACCAGCGGTGCATCAGACCGAAACTTGAGCAGTATCTGGATACCTAATAGGATTTGGGACGTGAATCTAAGTATCCAAGTTTGACCAAATGACTCACAGAATAATGCTCAATTAGTGGTCTGGAACTCGGGATATACCCATACCGTAGCTGGTCAAAATTCGAATTTTGCGCGCTCGCATATCACCGGAAAAATCCAAGCGCAGAACTGTGCAGCCCATCGTGGACCACAGTGTTGTCTGCATGCTGCGCGTTAGTTGCATTGCATGCGCACGTTCCATATTAACTCTCAAATCTCCATCTCTCTATTTCAAAGCATGGTCATATTTGTTCGGGTTCCTACCCTGACTTGCCGATCGCAATAGACCCTTATTATTCCGCAATCATAATCATAGTTAATTATTAGAGCATAGCTCTATCTGTCTTCAGCTTTCCCACACATATTGATAGGTCCTCTATTATCATCCACGATGAAGACTATTGTCTCAAGTCAGGAGGTTACTATTCCGGACGGAGTCAAGGTGGCCACCAAAAACTCCGTTGTCACTGTAACTGGACCACGAGGAACCCTCAAGAGGTCATTCGCCCATGCTAAGCTACAAATTGATATGATCGGTAAGCGTAAGATCAGAGTTCAAAAGTGGTTCGGATCAAAGAGCGAGCTCGCCGTAGTTAGGACTATTTGCACTCACATTCAGAACATGATCAAGGGTGTCACAAAGGGATTCTTGTACAAGATGAGATCAGTCTATGCTCACTTCCCCATCAATGTAATAATCTCTAATGATGGAACAGAGGTGGAGATAAAGAATTTCTTAGGTGAGAAAGCGAACAGGCATGTGAAGATGTGCCCCGGAGTGAAGTGTCAGAACTCGGACGCTCAAAAGGGAGAGCTGGTGTTGGAATCAAATGATATTGAAGCCGTATCTCGGTGCTGTGCTCTGATTCAGCAATCAACATCAGTGAAGAGGAAGGATATTAGAAAATTTTTGGACGGTATTTATGTGTCAGAGAAGACAACAGTTGTCCAAGATGATTAAAGTAATTAGCCTTGAAACGAGAGTTATCTTTCGAAATTGGTGTGCAAACTTTATACCTTTATTCGATGTTCATTTACCCGTATGCGATACGTAGATTTATTATAAACTTTTCCAATCATTATTACCCGCGTCCGTTTCGTCGACTGCTATATATGTCTGTGTTCATATATATTTATATTTCTATGTGTATATATTTTTATATATTGGTTCATATTATAGGATAAGTGTTGAGGTAGAATTGACTGTCATTGTTTTGCAGACTATTATCGATTGAGCTTTCACTATAGTACCCGTAATAGTTTTCGTATGACCTCTCTTGCAGCTGAGCCGATTGCATCAGATGAGTAGCTTGAGTTTGCAGCTGTTGATCTTGCTGCTGTTGATCTTGTTGTGGTTGTGGTTGCTGCTGTTGTTGTTGTTGTTGTTGTTGATGGTGGTGATGATGGTGATGGTAATGCGTAAGATGATGATGCGCCTGATTGGCCAGAGAGACGGGGGACAGGGAGATTGTTGCTGAGGCAGTTATGGGCGTCTGAGTTTGGGCTGCGGCGGCGGCGGCGAGTTGAGACTGAATCAGATGAGACGGTTGCGAGGGCGGAAGTTGGGTTGAATTGGCTGATGCGGCTGATGCGGCCAGTTGAGCGTGAATCAGATGGGGCGCATTTCTTGCTGTCGGTGATGTTTGGGTTTGGATTAGGTGCGACTGATGTGTCGTCAGATTATGTTGTTGTTGTTGTTGCTGTTGGTGAAGTTGTTTTTGCAATTGAAGATGCTGTTGTTGATGCTTTTGCAGTTGTTGGGCCTGTTGCTGTTGGAGTCGATTAGGATGCTGGTGAATCTGTTTGTGATGGTTGTTGCTATGGTTATTGTTGTTGTTGATGATAATATTATTATTATTATTATTATTGTTGTTGCTGTTGTTGTTGGTTTGGTTTCTGGCTGAACAAGATTTTTTCAAATGTCGCGTCAGGTGATCTTTGCGGCCAAAGCGGGTGTGACAAGATGGACATACATGCTCCCTGAGACCAGTGTGAGTGTTCTCATGCCTTCTGAGATCCTTGGGTGTAAAAAATTTCTTCTCGCACTTTGGGCAAGCGAACTTTCTGTCTTGCGGTGGCCTGGCCGACCTCATATTGTTCACTTGTTGAACCAGTTAACCAGTTATTGCGCTCCTCCGTCTCTCTCTATGTCTGTCTCTGCTCCGCTCAAACTCTGTGCGTCTCCAGCGAATCTCTATGCGTGTGCGTGCGTCTCTGTGCGTTCTGTCTGATTCTGTGTCTGTCTGTGTGTGTGTGTATAGAAACGGGCGCGCCTGTGTGCGTGTGTGTTTGTCTGTGTGTCTGTGTGTGTCTGTGTGCCTTTGGGTGAGTATGGGTGCGTGTGTGTCTGTGTGTCTGTGTGTGTGTTTGTTTGTTTGTTTGTGTTTGTCACAGTCTCGCTAGCCGCCGAGCTGGTGTGACTCGTGCGCGCAACTGAAGCCTTGGTTCAAATTGCAGCCACAACAGGCAAAGGGAATCAACACAGCGCCAGCGAGCAGCAGCAGCCGACTGACTAAACGCGCGCGGCGGCCCAACCGCAGCACTCCGGGCCCAGAGGAGGAGAGGAGTGAGAGTGAGAGAGTGTGAGGAGCGCCACTAGCGAGCTAGGTCAGAGCAAAGTGCACATTGCACAGAGTTAGCGCGCTTGCGCCGCAGCGCAGCATCAAATTCGCACGCTGCACCACTGCAGTGCAGCAGCAGCAGCACGAATACTGCTCTTTCGGCCCATCGCAAATCGTTCCGCCAAACTGCAGTGATACTACCACTACTACTACTCAATAAAGACTCGAAAAGCACTGTTTCCCCACCACTGCCACTGCCACTGCCACTGGCGCCACCACAACTATCACCATCACCACTGGCGCAACAACCACCGCCAGCTCCAATACTGTTGCTTTGCCCATCGGCCCAGTCCCCAGCCGATAGAGCTAAGGGCCCGCCCGTGGGCACTGGCTGACGAGAGTCAGAGAGCAGCAATCGAAAAGGCACTGGCAAGGATGAAAACAAACGCTCCCGTCTAAGCGGTGGGGTTGTTCTGTGAGCCTAATATTTGGATCTGCTATCTGTGCGCCTGTGTGTCTATGTGCGAATGAGCTCGTATGCGCGCGACTGTGTCAGCCAGTCTGTGTGTATTTTTGCTAGAGGCAGCAGGACAGCGGCGGGACAGAGATACTTGCGCCGTCTGTCTGTGGGGATATCTGGCGCAAGTGAATGCAAGCAGAACGATAGCTCCTTTGTTAAAAGTAACGAGTGAGCGCGCCGAGCTTGCCGCCCGCTCGCTGGCTTAGGGCAAGCGCCGCTCACTTGCTTCCTTGGAGGCGGCGACTAGAGACTAGAGACTGGGACTAGAGACTAGAGACTAAAGACTAGTGTGCGAGCGAGTGGAAAACTGTTCGCTGATCATTAGCTGCCGCGTGCGCGCGCGCACACGCACAAGAAAAGTTGGGTTCTGTTTCCATCTATGGCTTCATCTGGCACCATTGTCGCCCAATGCAGTTTGCGCACAAAATCCTGCATCTCGTCTTCGTCTCTCTGGCTGCTCCTCCACACTGCTTGCTCACTCCTCTCCGGCTCAACTCTACAGAACTATATCATCCTCTTGCACACATTCTCGCTCTTCTCTGGCCCAAACTGCTCCACTCAGTCCGCAGACAGACCCTAGTGACTCACCGCGAACTAGTGCACGCACTGCCGCCTTGAGTTTTCTGCTAAAAGCAACTGTTCCTACTGCTACGCTAGCAGCTAGAGTCTAGCTCACCAAGAGCTGACAGATTTGAAAATATTTTCTCGCTCTTCGGCCTTCCTCTTCTGCTCGCAAGATGCAATGGTTGCCCTCGTCTGGCGCCAATGTAACGCTAGGCCGAAAGGCGCACACTTAGCCGCCCAAGGAGCACTCGGCCCGCCTTGGGCCTAGGCTCTTCTGTGACGGGCCAGCTAGTCTCCAACTGGCTGGCTTCTTCCTCCAGCCAACTCAAGCTCGCCGCCAACTCATAACGACGACGACAACAGTTTAGTTCTTCTCATAATAAGAATAGCATTCGTTTATTTCCACAAGCGAGCGCATCATCAATTGAACGCGCCGAGATAACGGCACACACTGGCAGACAAAGCCGCGCTTCCTCCGGCTAATTTTTGTTTGATCAAACTGACTCTCTGTGCGGCCCGAGAGCACAGCGCCAGGCAAACATGGGCGGTGCATGTGTTAGAGAGAGACACAGAGAGTGGCACTTTCCACTTGTGGCCCAGGGCCCGTGGCTGGCCGGGCGCGCACAAGTGATTTGAATTGAGATCTTGCGCCAAGCTAGCGGCAAGCGAGCCAGACAGAGTGGCTTGCGAGCGCCGCCTAACTGTATTATGGCGCCCCGAACGTTAAACTGTGTTGGGCTTCATAATTGTCTGGCGGGCGCGAGTCACACAAGCTGGCAGCGCGTTGGGCCCAGCAGAATGCGCGCAGCAAGTGCAGCGCGCAGTCACTCGCTCGCTGACGCATTTCTGTCGCACATTTTGGGCCACAACAAACCCGCACTGCGCCCGCCCGCCCCACTACCCTCCGAAGGCCCGCGACCCGCCAAGTTCGCCCGCACACTGGCGGCTCGTTCGCTGGCCTGCACTCGCCAGCCAGTGCCAACCTGCGACGGCGGGCCAGTGGACCCGCCTCCCCGCGCAGGTGCGGCGGCGGGCGCGAAACTTGGCCAGGGGGGCGAAAGTGTGGGCGTCGTGCCAGACACACAGAGAGCGCGCGCGCTCCACTCAGGCGGCAGTTTCGCCACGTGACGTAGCGCGCCCAACTCAAGGCAAACGAGGCCAATGGAGCCAGCGCTGTGTGGCTGCTGCTGCTGCCAGTGAGCTGGGTGCTGCGGGCGTCTATTTGTTGTTGCCGGCTAGCAGCCTGCCGCCAAGCTAGCCGGCTAGACCTACTCTCTGGCGCCCATCCTGTCTTGTTGCTTGTTGCTGTGGCGCAACAAGCGCCGCCGAACTAAACTGCAAATGTAACCGAGCGGTGCCGGAAAATAGCGGCGCTCCCAGGCGAAGGCGCCCGCTCCTAGCCTAGTATCTCTCTGTGTTAGTGTGCCTTCTAGCAGCAAGCAGCTCGAGTGCGTCTGTTTGTGTGTGGCAAAAAATTCCCTTCTTTTACATAGTCATTTGCGCCAAGCTCGCTCATCGACACTCCGCGCACTGGCACACCATTGCAGCGGCACCTTCTCCTCGTCGTGGATCCGAATCAAAAATAACTCTCGTCTGTCTCGGAGGAATAAAAGCAATAAAAGAGCGCGCTCTCTTTCATCGTGCCACTTGTTGCATCCCAGCCGAGCCTTGGGATCGATCGCTCGTTGTTGCTTGTTGCTCGCGCGCAAGCTCGGCCCAACAGGATCGACTTTGCGTCAGTCTCGCGAAGTTTCCCTTCTCTCTCTTTCTCGAGACAATATCTCGCCAGCCTCGCAGGCAGCAACACTTCCCCTTTCGTTTCCGCGCCCGCAGCCGCCCATCAACAGGTGCTTCCTGCTTGGCTTGCCGACGAGCCGCCGCCGCGCAGCCCAAAGGGCGCCAAGCACCCAGCACCAAGCGCCAAGCACCAAGTGCCGTGCACGCGTCGCGCCCCGAGCCCAAGCACCGGAAAGCGGCCCACTGGCTGAGGCTGGGAGCCCGTTTGGGCCTGGAAGTCTGCGGACCCTGCACTGCAGAGGCCGCCCGCACCCTGCACACTATCCGCCGAAAGTAAGGTGATAAAGTTCTGTGCAGTCCTGCGCGCAAATGTAACCTTATTTTTGCACGGACACCGGTGGGCGCGCGCAACAGGCTGCGAGCCGGCCGCACGAAACAGCCGCAGAGGCGCCCCTTGCGCCACACACAACAACAGCAGCAACAGCGAGAACAGTCGCCGGCCAATGGGAACTCCAGTTGGTGGGGGCTAGCAGTTTGGATTGGAGGAAAACGATTATTGCCCAGCGTGTGTGTGTGTGTGTGCCAAGTGGTTTGGATGAAAATGGACAAATTGAAATCTTAAAAGAGCATCGGGCGAATAAGTGAGAATAAGGAGATGGAGATTTGCTGGTGCCCACTTTGGCAGCCAAGAGGAACGAGGAGCCGAGAACCAATGGAATGCCATTGGTGTCTGTCTGTCTGCTTGTTTGTCTCTTTCTCTCTAAGTTTGCGGCTGTCTGTCTTTAGCCACTGGCCCAGTGCAGACGCCGCGCACTGGCCGTCCGCTTCTGGTCGCCTGTGGGCCTGTGGCGAAGATTAACGCCAACTGGCCAACCAACGAGTGCAGCAGAGGCGCGCCAAGTGGCTTGTTTTATCTTCGGCCCACAAGCAGACAAGTTGTTGCCTGGCTCTCTTCGTCTT